>Ga0181593_10004752_pt1 | contig 12357 bp, 8 predicted proteins | sample 071ome_19_FD_133756 | JGI IMG/M metagenome (GOLD analysis project Ga0181593, IMG submission 133756) | Coastal salt marsh microbial communities from the Groves Creek Marsh, Skidaway Island, Georgia - 071413AT metaG (megahit assembly) | ecosystem: Environmental > Aquatic > Marine > Intertidal zone...
ACTGTCAGTACCGCTTCCTGTGGACCAGGGGGTCTCACCGGGAACATAGGGGTGCTTGATGCTCTTGTCAGCAGCGATAGCGCCGTACTGAGCTTGCAGGTTTGCATACTCGTCGAAGGAGTAGATACGATCGAAGTCGTTATCGAAGGGGGATTCCCAGCCGGTGCCAGGATCTTCGATCTCATTGGTGATAGTAGGCACACCGGTGGTAGGATCGATCGTGACTTCACCTCTGGGCTGCATGTAACCTACAGCTCTCTTGCCCGTGATGGCAACAGAAGCGCCGTCTTCGTCAACAGGGATAAACTTACCCAGTTCGTCGAGAACATAACCGCCATAGTTCAGACCACTTCCAGGTCTATCGGTGTTCTCAGTACCAGGATAAGGCTTGTCAGTGTTTTCATCACCTGCAGCGAAACGATCAGCGCCGTTGGAGAAGGTAACGTCAGCTTCGTCGAAGAATGCTTCGTTAGGACCATCAGGGCCATCATACATGGCTCTCATGGCGAAGATCATGCCGGTAGGACCAGACATGGGCTGAACGCCACAGATGTCATAGGCGATCAGGTTAGGCATGGAGCGTCTGATCAGGGAGATCAGAACGGGGTCGAAGCCAGCACGGGGGCCAGCATCAGCGTTGAGAGTACCATCCCAACCACCGTCGACAGAACCACCAGTGATGCCCTGGTAGCCAGCGCCGTTGACGGACATGGTGGGGGCTTCCATCAGCAGACCAGAGCCATTGCCCATGGCGGCTTGCTCTTTCAGGAAGCGCTCCTGGTTCTCCAGGAGTTGTGCGGTAACAGCCTTTCTGTATGGATCTTTGATCTCAGGAAGATCTTGATGATTCAGAATAGGTGCCCACTTTTCGTTAAGATGTTGTGTAGACATTAGGGTTCCTTTTCTTGTTTAATTCATTTAACAGAGCGAGAAAGCGCTCTCATATAAGCGGCCATAGATGGCGAAACGCTTTCATCGAGTGTTGGTTCCAGAGCCTCGGCAGACTCCTCTAACAGTTGACCAGAAGCTTGCTGTTGCTTAGGTGCTTCAGCGGTCACAAAAGATTCTTTCAGGATGCCGAGCTTCTGACGATAATTTTCTTCACTTTCAAACTCTACGGACTCAGCGAGACCAGCAAGCTTTTCCTTACCAGCTTCTGACAGATCCCAGGAGACGTCAGCAAGAACTGACTCACGCTGGAACCCAGACATCTGGTGTGCAAGCTTGACATTGGTATCGATTTGCTCGTTGAGCTTGTCTTCCATTTCATCAAGTTTAGCGACCATCGATTCGAAGATGTCATACTTCTCGTCGGGGAGAGTGACATAATGGTCTTCAAACAGTGATCTCAGTCCCTGCATAAAGCTCTCGGAGAGCTCGTTGCGGATACCGTTTTCGACCACCAGTTTATTCTCCTCCAACCATTGCTGTGAAGTATAATTGAGGAAACCCTCAACCTTCTCAGCGATATCAGTAATTTCTTGTTCAAATCTTGTGGAGAATGCTTCTTCCAGCTTTTCAACTTCAAGCTGGAGCTTTTGATTGAGTGCAGCTTCAAAGATGACCTTGGCTTTCGACTTGAAGTCTGCGCCAGCACCTTGATCTTCACTCAGTTCGTCAAGAGCACTATTTGCAGCTGAATCAATTTCAGCATGCTCTTGAGTATTGGACTTACCGCCGCCACCAGGGATGACATTTGTGCCAATCTTACCCTTGCCAGGAGCAGGGGAACCACCGTCAGTGACGGAGGAGTCAGAACGACTGTTGGTTCCATCATAGCTACCAGAGCCAGGGATTACATTGTCGCCAATTTTACCTTGACCAGGAGCGGCAGGACCAGGGCCATCAAGACCAGCAGCAGATGCACCCTTTTGTTGGGGGTCACCACTTACTTGTCCAGGAGCACCCTTGTAAGGATCGATCTTTGTGGAGTCATCATCAGACTTCTCATTTTGATTAGTGGGTCCACCAAGATCATTGATGGATTGACCAGGAACTAAAGAAGGATTAATTTTTCCTTTACCAGGTGCAGGTGAGCCAACTTCAGCTGAGGAAGCATTGGCGTTTACTGCTGTACGAGATTGTGCCATTTTGTTATGAATTTTTCAATTATTTAGTCAGTGTTATTTAGTGTAGTGCTTGCTTACAGCAGAATTCCTTACGGAAAACTATTTCATAAGAAGGTCATAAAAGCCATTGAGGACTGCCTCATCCAACATATGAGATGGAGCATTGTCAATGGTGTCCTTTACATACTGGACATCCTTCTCTTTCAGAAGGCCGTTGTCCCAGACCCACTCTTTTCCTTCCATAATACCTTGGACAAAGGCATCTGGAGCGGAGGGATCTGCAACAATATCAGCAGCAGTAGCCAGCATAAAGTCCTCGCCCACATAGTTAGCACCATTGCGCTGAACGAGAGATCCCATGCCGCGTGAAGAAACGCCCAGCGTAACCCCATCATTGAGGAGGGCTCCAGCGATACGTCCCATGGGTGTTTCGAGAATCTTAGCCTTTCCAATGAAGTTACTCCCTTCTTGTTTTAGAGAGGTGATTTTGTGAGACACGCGATCGAGATTGACCGTTGGTCCGTCGGGGTGACCCAACTCCCCCATAGCGCGGTTCTTATCAATGTAACTTTCGTTATACCTTTTAACTTCCTTAGCAAGGATTTTGGATTCATAGATACGACCGTTGCGGTTTTTAATATCCCCTTGGAGGAAGGGACCTTGGATGTAGAAATGCTTCTTACCATTGCTTTCCTCTGTGAGGACCTCAATGGATTCGATTTCTTCTCTGATGAGTTTCATTCTTCTGATTCTTCAGGTTGATCGGGGTACTCCATTTGAGGAGCTTCAGAACCATCACTCATATCAACAACAGGAGCAAAGTAATCTGCTGCTACCTGCTGCTTAATATCATTGATTGCATCGTAAGAACGAGTCATCAGCTCATTGTTAAGGACATCAGATGCCTCTGCGTTCTTACCTTGTACAATTAAATCAATTAATTCTGCTACTCTAGACATAATATTTGAGTTACGGTAAATGTATTTATGAAATTACATTGGGGAGGTGCCTGCGCCAGCACCTACACCACCACCTCCAACACTGCCACCACCTGAAATACTACCACCCGATGGCTGTCCTTCACCGCCGAGATCCATGTCTCCAGGTGGTGGCGTAAGGTTAGAACCTTGTGCGTCACCAGACAACTCGCCAGCCTCACCAGCTTGCTGTCTACCCTTGAGCATGAACTGTGCATTGGGGTCAGGAATGATACCAACATTACGCTCGTAAGAGATTTGTTGATCGATCTCCTTGATCTCACCATCAGTGTAACCAAGCAGACGGTTACGAACTTGATAGACAGAGAAGTACTTACCAATATAAGGTTCAGCCATGGCTGCGACCTGCATTTTATTCTGCAGCATCTCCATTTCTCTCAGCTCAGAGAAGTGGTTGTCGTAGACAAAGTCAAACTGGATGTGCTCTCTCATCGAGTCATACTCCTTAGGAGACACAACACCTTTAAGCACCAGCTGTGTCTTCAGCATATCGACAAACAGATATGCAAACTTCTTACGCATTCTGCCAACAAACTTAGCAAACTTAACCTCATCTCTTGTAATGTTATCAGACTGACCAATTTGGAAACCGTCACCAGAGTCCTGTCTAGACACAGGAACATTCAGTGAGCGATATAACTTGTCTTGGAAATACTTGAGGTCTTCCAGGTTGCCCAGGTTCTGACCACCAGGCAAAGTAGATACTTCAGTACCACGACCACCCTCTCTTCTAGGTAACCAGTAGTCCTCAAGCATACTCATAAACTTTTTACTGTCACGAATTTCACCAGTAGACTGGTCATAGGTGATCTTCGTTCTATAGCGAGCCATCACATCACGCAGATAGTTTTCTGCTTTTGCCTTAGGCAAGTTGCCAACATCAATGTAGAAGAGACGACGCTCAGGAGCACGAGCCATACGATAGATGACAATAGCGTCTTCCATCCAACGCAACTGATTCAATGACTTGGTAGCCTTGTTAAGGTAAGACAGGACTTGACCTGTATTAGCATCCACAAGACCAGAGGTGACATAGGTCACTGCATCTCTTGCGATCTTAACTGTATTACTTTGTGAGTTGATACCACTATGGTTCATACCCATGTAATTCATACCTTTCTTGTTATACAAGAAGTACTCAATAACACGAGCAGGGAATTGTTCTGTGGCCTTACCAAATACCTGTGGTAAGTCACCAGACATGGGTTTTTGTGGATTCCTGAGGATAGGTTCTGGTAACTGAGGTCTCTTGTACTCTCTAACCAACTTAATCTTCAAAGCATCAATGTTACGAATGTCTGTGATACCACGCTCTGGTGCATTAAGATCAATTACTTTATGATAAAACAGTCTTCCATCAATATACCACTTACGGAACATCTCATGTGCTTTATTATTAAAGTCCAAGAGGTGGAGAATATATGCAAACTCTTCTCTGATAATAGTTTTAATTCTTTCAGATACATCTAAGTTAGACAAGTCAATGGCAACAGGGGTATCATTGGAGTCTGATACAATAGCTTCATTGACAATGTCTTCAATGGCACTATCCACCTCAGGGTGCATTGCCATACAACGATACTTACGAATAAGTTCAGCATCCTTTGCTGCACCATCATCCAGGTTCATGCCATAAGCATTAAAACCACCAGCAGCGACAGTAACACCGTCGTCCATGTTGGGTGGTACTGGAGATATCTTACTGGCTAATTCTTCTAGATCAGGTTGTTTATATGAGAAACCAAATAATCTAGTATTCTCACCTGGCCTGCCTGTTTGACCTTGGGGTGTCTGAGTCACAATGTTTTTATTGTCTTATGTACTATTTATGGGCATAAAAAAAGGAGGCCAATCCGACCTCCTCTTATTATAACAGAATTGTATCAGGAAGCAACTGCATTGAGAGAAGAGTTTGCATCTCTTGCAACAGGAGAAGTGTAAGGATCGCCTGTCTCAATTGCACTCCAGTACTGGACACAGAAGGTGACATCATAGTATTCAATGGTGTCTTGTGTCTCGAAGTCCAGGTCAATGGAACCGACCTGTGAAGGCCAGATACCTTCAAATCTGTAAGCGCGGAGTTGGTTACCGTCACGGTCGAGCTGACGAACGATGGCGTTAGCGAAGTAATCGTTCAGGGTGTTAGAACCAAGAGCAAAGTTATGGTTCTGAATTCTTTCAGACCACTCTTCAAATGCCTTTCTCAGGTTGAAGGTGACATCATTAGTCACGGTTACCTGCCAATCGTCAAAGTTTCTGTCCCCAGAGACCTTGAGCTTTCTGCCTCTGAAAGGAACATCGATAAAACCGACATTCGAACCAGGGAGTTGGGCTGCCTTGATGAGGAAAGTACCTTCGTTGGTAGCCAGTGTAGTGTCTGCCACTACAGGATCAGGGAAGCGCAGTTCCACTTGGAACATGGTGGGGCGGACACCGCCGCCCTGTAGCACTGCCTTAAAATCCTCAATAGATCTTTGATATGCCATTAGGATATACCTCTATCAGGTTGAATTGCGTCTAAAGAGGCCAACCGCCTCATCGAATGTCACACCAGTCTTCGTGGCAACGAAGTTCAGTGTGATGAAGTTGATGGACTTGGCTGGTTTGATGTAGATGTCAGCTACAAACTCGTTGCGATCAATGATCTCAGGAGTGTTGTTGGTTTCATCACATACGACCAGGAAGTCATACATACCTCTCTTGGACTGAATGTCTCTCAGGAAAGGATTGACATTGTTCTTGAAGAGGGTTCTTGTGACATCATCGTTAAACTCAAACAGAGTTGTACGGGACATCTTAGCGATCTCTTTCTCAACAATGAGGAAGAGACGACGGACATTGATACGATCAAAGGCCGAGCTATAGCCAAGAGCAGTCTTATCACCATAGAGAATAGTGCCTTCACCAGGGAACAGACATACAGGGTTGATTCTGTTGCTGTACAGTGAGTCACGCTGTTTCTTAGATGGGTTGTAAGGAAGCTTGACTACATTGCGAATCTGACCACGAGAGAGACCAGCTGGTGAATACCAGGGCTCAGACCTCAGAGCTGTGTAGACCAGTGTACCAGCGACATCACCGTTCAGAGGTACATATCTGTACTCGTCATTGAAACGATCGTAGGTATACTTATAACCACTGTCAAAGACTGTGTAAGAGGACGAAGAAAGTTCCTTCGACCAAGTCACCAAGTTGTCAGTGATTCTCTCGCTGTCAGTTTGGTTGATAACCATGTAACGAGGGGGTGACAGGAATGCCATGCAATCCTTTCTCTCCTCAACAATCGAGATAATGAAGTTTGATTTCGCTACCGAGTCTTCCAGGTTGTCACGAGCAGGACCTTGGAGAATGTAGTCCAGGTCTTCCAGGTTCTCAGTTTCAAACTGGTTGTAGGCCATTTGCAGTTCACCCAAGGATGCCTGCAGGTTATCAACACCACCTTTCAGAATTCTCTGACCGGGGAGGATGAAACCACATCTTACACCGTCACCGATTGGAGTACCAACAGGATCCAGACCTTCGTTCAGTCCTTGACTTGCCATGTCAATGACATGGTTAGCAAACAGAACATTAGAGCGACGATTCATCTGCTCCAGGTAGTAGTTTCTCTCACCCTCAGGCATTTTGGCGCCCGACAGTTTAGAAACATTGGTGTAAATCTCAAGGACATTGCCTCTGGTTCCAGTAAAGTCACCAGTGTGATCATACACAATCATGTGCATCTCATCGTTGACAGCACCCTTCTCACGAGCGTTGATCGTGGTGCCAGGACGAGAAGCGAAACGATACCAGGGCACACCAGCCAGAGCAATCTGTTGGTTGTACCAATCGTCTTGACCTTCGATCAGGAATGCATTGACGCCATCGGTAACCATGTCACCAATGCCGGGCTCATACAGGATGACCCAAGCGTCTTCTGCTTTGTGGTACTGATAGGTGTTACCCAGGTCAGCAGGACCACCAGAGGATACCTTCTGTCCATCGCGTGGCTCAGAGGGCCAGTTGTAGGTCAAACCTTCATCGAAGGAAATGACATGAGGAACCCAAATGGTGTCAATGATGTTAGCATCATTAGGAGTACCATCAAAAGTGAATTCAGCATCCAGTGTTTCTGTTGTGCTGTTATCGTCGTCGGTCTCGATATAAACGCCATTCTCAGTCAGAAGATTTGCAGTTGTATTACCAACCTTGTACAATCTTTGTTGTCCGAGTTGTGTGACATCCTTAATCTCACCACCATTTTCAATGAAGTTACCAATGGTAAAGGATCCATGGGTAACCAGGATTGTGTGGATACCAAGTTCAGAGCGAACAACAAGACCTTCTGCACCACCAAGTACATTCTCTTTTACAAATGTACCAGCAGCGAATCTGTCGGCCTGAGTCGTTTGAATCTTGATGTATGTACCGATGTAGGTACCACTTGCAGTAGTGTCGTCGAACTGTGTGCCGGAAGGATTAGTAGCTCCATCAGCAACAGACCAGGACAGAACATCGTTAAGGTTTGCTCTATAGTCAGCACCTCTATCGATCATAGTAACAGCAAGGCCATTACCCCAGGTACCAGGGTTACGCGCAAGGAACTTAGCCTTTACATCTGAACTCTGGAACTTCTCAACATAAAAGTCATCATCATTTTTAACATAGGGGAATTCACCCTCAAGGTTAGGACGATCAGCTGCATTCCTCATGGTCTGCAGATACTCACCGCTGGAATCACCAACAGCGTCGTCACATCTGATTACATAACAGATACCACCGTACTCAAGGAAGTTACTAACTGTCCACCAGTACTCGTAGTTTTCATCAGTTGGGTCACCAAAGACTCTCTGAAGCTCAGCCTCAGTGTCAATTCTCATCATCTCGCCTACAGGTCCACGCTTAAATGGACCGGCTAAAGCACCCAGATTAGTGATGATTGCATCACTAGTTCCCCTAGTAAGATCTACCTCATTTACAAGGATACCGGGGGAAGCGGTCTTAATAACCATTTCCTATTCTCCTGAATATTTCATATTCCTTTCTATTTAGAAATACCTGTGTTTGCAAGGGATACGGATTTGGTAATATACTATTTATATGGTGGTAGAATCTATCTACAATCCTTTACCACCAGTCTGTATTTGGAGTACCCCATGTCCAGTTGCCCATGGGTGTTCCATACTCATCAACAGGTAGTCCAAAGTGCTCTGCTCTGTCTCTATATTTGTCATACCTTTCGTGCTCCCACTCTGTCTTCCAGAGCTCATTCCCATCAACAAACACACCATCACCTAGACCATCATCAACAAAACCAAAGGGAGCCATATCCTCTTCAAGTTGTGTCTTATCCTTCTCATACAACTCTTCTCTGACACTCTGGTCAGTCATCTCTTTGAAGTAGTCCTGTGCTACAGCCCAAGCATAGATGACCATACACATCACCAAGTCATCATGGCAACCATCCTCAGCTGAGAAAGAGTCTCTCTTCTCCACAAAGGTGGTTAGTTCATTAATAATCTGAAAGTCATTGAATAATACTTTGTCAGACTCAACCATTTGTTTTAGGTTAGAGCAACCAAGTTTCTTAGGTGCCTTGGCCATCTTGAGACCAAGCTGTGTCTTTCCACCAGAGAAACCATGACCCAACACCTGACCATTCCTACCTCTCATAGATGTCATGAGTAGGTTCTCATACTCCATATCATAGAAGATAATGGACGCCACCTGGTCACCAATGTCATTCACCTCACATAATATCCAAGCTTTATTGTATCTCTTTGCTACCTGTACAATAATATCAGGGAACAACATAGGTTTGACTGTATTATTCCTATACTTACCAACAATTTTATGTGGATAGGATGTAATATCAACAAGGATAAAAGCAGAGTAGTCCAGTTTCATACCACGAGACACATCCACTGTCATCAAATACTCATGACCAGGGATGGGTTCCTCATAGATATCCAGACCTGCTGAGCTGGTGATGGGGTCATCGTAACTTAAGGATTTAAGTTTAGAACCAGTAATAAGAGTACCAGCAGAACCAATAAAGTCACATTCAAATTCCTGTTGGAATTGTTGTTCTGATGTGTTAGCGATAGTCTCTTGTTTCCAGGCATCATCTCTTCCTGGAACTTCTGACCAGTGTGCTTCTGTGTGTCGATAACTATTCCTACCATTCTCTGCATCATTCCACAACTTATAGAAGTGGTTCATCCCATTGGGGGTAGAAACAATGATGACCTTGGTAGATTTACCAGATGAAATTGTAGGATATACTGACGAGAAAAATTCGTCTGCTACGTTAGTGGGAACGAACGCAAACTCGTCAAGCATAACAATATTGTAAGAAAAACCACGAACGGCACTACTAGATGTGGACGACGCTGTAATTCTCGAACCGTTTTCCAACTCAATAGACCCTTTGTTCCACCCGAGGACGCCTTGTTGTAACCACTTTGGAAGATTCTCATAGGATGTCTGCAATTTTGCCATCAATTCAAACGCAGTCTCTCGCTTGTTAGCCAGGATAGCGATGTTAATATTGTCACGAAAAATAGCCTGGTGAATCAGATAGGCCGTAACCGTAACTGACTTACCAGACTGACGAGGTAGTTTACAAATACTGAATCGATTATTGTGAAAGCTATCAATCAGGTTGCGTTGGAAAGGATATGGGATGAAAGGAACAATACCGTCGTCCAAACTAATAACTTTAATATAGTTTTCCAGAAAGTACTCAGGATCCTGGGAGCAACGTATAACCTCCTGTACTTGTTCTTTAGTAAAATCGACCTGTACTCCTCTCTGCTTAAGAAGAGGATTAGATTTATACGATGAAGCATTGTCTAGTAGCATTCAATCATTTCTCCACATTATTTTAGCATTTTAGCAATTCCATCTGCGTCTGGCTGCCTTACCTCTTTCGCCATTCCAACTACGAGAACGAGCACAGAAACTCTTACGTCTGTTGGCTGCCTTTGAACCAGGCTTTAACTTAGAGGGGGGAGTTGTGACAGCAGTCTTCAGGTTGCCACCTGTGCGTCTGTTATACTTAGCAACACCCTTTGCTGTCATACCAGCACCAGACTCAGTACTTCTCTTGTCACCAGACTTCTGGGACATACCAGACATATCCTCTGGAATGTATTCCTCTGTGGTGCCTTTAATTTTATCCCACTGAGGTGGAAACAAGGTTGATTTCTTTTTGATGATATTTCTTCTGTTTTTTATCTTAGCATTAGCTCTGTCTGTATCAGTAACATCAATGTCACCCTCAAACATAGGCTCAAATTCTTTTTGACGAAGTGCCTTACGACGTTTCTTCTCCATCTGCTTAGGAGTTACAACTTCTCCTTTACCACGATTAGCATCAGGATCCCAATTATTGGGTGGGGTGTAATTGTCTCCAAAAGCTTTGATGTTGGATCTTACACGTTGTGTATGTTGCTTATTGCTGATACGACGTGAATCTTCAGGAATATACTCCTCATAGGCATATCTATCATCAGACTTAGAGGTGTCACCCTTTCTTTTGGCTGTCTTATCTGCAACAGCATACATTACATCAGGAGCATCCTTACCGTATCTCTTCACGAAGTCACCTTTCTTCTTCTTAAGAGCATCAATTACTTCGCCCCTCTTAGTATCTTCATAACCACTTTCCTTGACACAAGAACCTTTATCAAACTTCTTGGTATCGGGCTTGCGCTTATAACCATCCCAGCAAGGATTTTTTGCTTCTACATTAAGTGTCTTAGGATAACCTTTCTCACCTGGCTTGGCTGGCTTCTCACCACGCTTACGCTTGGCGTGGATGTTGTCCCACAGTCCTTTTGCTTCAGTAAGTCCAACTAACATAAACCTTGGTCTTACCTCACCCAAAGGCTCCTGGTAGTCTCTTTGGATTACTACTGCTCTCTCCTCACCAGTGTCATGGTCCTCAATGAGCAATTCGATGCCGTCATCAGTCAAGATAGGTGGTGAAGTGGGCTCACCCTCCTCCTCACAAATAGTCTCATATGCAAAAGACTCATTATCACTCATTGGTGCCCAGTCCTCTTTCCTCATCACCACAGTGCGTGGGGTAGAAGGTGCAACCAGGACCATAAAGTTATCCTTGTTATCACCACAATGAGTGGAAGGATAATATGCTACCAAGACTGCTGTAGGATACAGCATCGAAACGACATCTTGCATCTCTTGCTTGGTGGGAACCGAAACCTGAGGCCAGAAGAACTTGATGCGTTTTGTGACGCATCGGTACATATAAGTGACTTCATATACCTGACCGACTTTGTTGAGTGCGACTGCTTCATCAAGTGGCATCCAACCGGACTCTTCCATAACCTGGTTTTCTTCTGCCCAGTCATCGGGGATCATACCATGCTTGGCTTTAAATTCCTTATGTAATTCTTTGGGCGTGATACCATTCTCTCTGGCGATGGTTCTCATTACACCATCAATAGCGACCCAGGATGTATCAGACATCTCAACCAATGCATCCTCTAACTCTGCAATAGCTGGGTTCTCTTCTTGTAAAAGCTCTGGTTCACTCTCTACTTCTTGTACTTCTTCCTCTTCCTCTGATAAAAACTTCTTATTGATATACTCTTCATACTCTTCCAGGGACATGGAAGTAGTCAGTGCGTGATAGGTTCCTGTGGGACCTGTCATATTACCACCATTGGGACCTGCTGGTGGTGCATAAGACCCATCATCCCCATTGTCAGGGTTACGCATACCAATGAGAGCCTTGGCTAGTGCCTTACCATTAACTCTATCAGAATATGTGCTTGGTACCCTCTTGACTTCTGCCTCTGGCTCATCAATAACTGGTTTGATGTTCTCTCTATACAGACGGCGAGCCATCTGTGACAAACTTTCCTTCGTGTAACGAGGTTCTGTGGGCTCAAGTGCAGGAGCGGGTTGACGCTCCACCTCAACATTAATGTCCAGGTCCTTGACACTGGACTTAAGATCATTTAGACCCTCTGTGACCTTACGATCACGCAGAAGATCTAATCTATCATCACTTAAAAAATTTAGTTTTGGTTGTCCCATTGATATCAATATTCCTATGTTAGTTATTTAGTACTGACTATCACCGTACTCTCTGGTAGCGCTTTTACCCAGTCCCTTGGCTTCAACTGAACCTAAACTGCCTGACTTAGCTCCAATAACAGATTTGCCAATTTTTCCAGCAGTTTTGGCAATTTTTTTAGTTGTGTTTAATGCTTTCTTTGCCAGAGGACTTGCTTGTACAGGGTTGTTACTATTAAGAATTCTATTTCTATTCTGTTGTG
>Ga0181593_10004754_pt1 | contig 12354 bp, 12 predicted proteins | sample 071ome_19_FD_133756 | JGI IMG/M metagenome (GOLD analysis project Ga0181593, IMG submission 133756) | Coastal salt marsh microbial communities from the Groves Creek Marsh, Skidaway Island, Georgia - 071413AT metaG (megahit assembly) | ecosystem: Environmental > Aquatic > Marine > Intertidal...
AGTGCCTTTGATGCGGACCTAGATGGGGATCAGGATCTCTATGTCGTCAATGGACACATCACCGGCCCCACGGTGGCCGACTATGAATCCGAATTCTGGCGTGAAGATGCCTGGATCGGAGACTCGCAGAACCATGTGGGGCGTGATCAGTTTTTTCAAGATAAACAGGATTCCTTCAGGCGCGCAGGGGCATCTTTTGGGGGGCATGAGAGAAATCGTTTCTTTCTGAACCAGGGAGCGGAAGGGTGGTTGGAAGTGGCCTATCTCTTTGGTTTGGCACTTTCCCAGGATTGTCGCAATGTGGTTGCTGCGGATTTGGACCTCAACGGAAGGCCCGATTTATGTGTTATTTCGTTTGAACTATGGCCTAACGAGCGACAAGCATTGCATCTTTTTCCGAACTTTTTGGAAACCGATCATCATTGGCTGGGTTTGAGCCTTGACGAGGGACAAGGTCCCGAATCGTTCATGGGATGTGTTGTTGAGCTCCGTTTGCCAGGAGAAACGGTTCCTCAGGTAGTGGTATCTGGAGACGGATATCGCACCCAATCCCCTTATCAATTATTATTTGGGTTGGGTGAGCTCTCGGAGGTGGAAGAAGTGTTGGTTGCCTGGCCTAGTGGGGCGACGCTTCGCCTCAAGCATCCAGAGGTCGATCGTTACCATCGATTGAATCAGCAGCTCCAGTCATCAGGAGAATATTGATTTGCCCTTTCCTTCCCGGCAGCTGGGGATTAACTTGATCCCCGCATGAGTCAGTCCTCCGCTACCCAAAATCGAAAAATCAATCTTCGCCGCCCGGATGTCATGCAGGAAGTGCAGGCGGAGGTGGTGAGCCACTACCGCAGCCAGTTGGTGGAATACATGCGTTCCAACGGCAACCGACTCCATATTCCTGGACAGTTGACGATTCGATTGGCCAAACAATTTGGTTTTTGTTACGGCGTGGAGCGCGCCATCGATTTGGCCTATGCGGCGCGCAAAGTCTTTGCGCACCCCAGACGTATCTTCCTTTTGGGGGAAATCATCCACAATCCAGAAGTCAATGAGCAAATCGAGGCCATGGGAATCAAGGCTTTGTCTAGCCGACCTACCGATGAAGAACTTTCAAGATTGAACGATCAGGATGTGGTCATCATTCCAGCTTTTGGTACCGAAGTGCACACCCGTTCCGCTATAAAGGAAAAAGGCTGTGTGATCGTTGACACGACCTGCGGCGATGTCATGAGCGTTTGGAAGCGGGTCAAGCAATACTCTGGCGATGGCGTCACAAGCATTATCCACGGGAAGGCTTGGCATGAGGAAACCAAGGCGACGAGCTCACAAGCTACGGCCTCGAAGGGACACTATCTTGTGGCCTTCACTCTGGAAGAAACGGATTTGATTTGTGATTATATCCTTCAAGGTGGAGACAAGGAATCGTTCCTCGAAAGGTTCAAGGGAGCCTACTCCGATGGCTTTGACCCAGACCTGCATCTCGTCACCATTGGTGTTGCCAACCAAACCACCATGCTTCGCGGTGAGACAGAGGAAGTGCAGAGGCGATTGAGCGCTGCGATGGAAAAACGATATGGTCGGGAGCAGCTGGCAGAACACTTTCGTTTCTTTGATACTATCTGCAGTGCAACCCAGGATCGGCAGGATGCCCTCCAACGTCTGCTGCAGGAAAAAATGAATCTCTTACTGGTGGTTGGCGGTTACAATTCCAGCAACACGTCTCATCTGGCGGAAATGGGTGAGACCGTCTTGCCGACCTACTTCATCAAGAATGCGAAAAAGATGGAAGACCAGCGTGTCATCTACCACTTTGATCAACATCAACAAAAAGAGATCTGTACAGAGGACTGGCTTCCATCCGGAGAGGTTACTATTGGAATTACAGCCGGTGCGAGTTGTCCTAATAACTTGATCGAAGATACCCTTCGAAGGGTTCTGCAGCTCAAGGGAATCGCCTTGGAGGATGCGTTTCCACCGGATTTGCTTTCTCTGGCCTGACGCATGCAAGGGGTTTGTGATCGTTTGGAGCTCGAGGCGCGGGAGGTAGCCTCTCTGGCACCCTATGCCCAGTTCAGTCAGGCAACCCGCGGTAGAGTGCATATGGAACCACCCCCTGAGTGGCGAACACATTATCAGCGTGATCGCGACCGAGTGATTCATTCCAGGGCATTCAGGCGATTGGAATACAAAACCCAGGTGTTTCTCAACGGGACCGGTGATCACTTGCGGACCCGCTTGACGCATACCGTGGAGGTGGCAGGTATTGCGCGCAACATCGCTCGCGCACTTCGATTAAACGAGGATCTTTGCGAGACCATTGCATTGGCCCATGATTTGGGGCACGCGCCCTACGGCCATAAGGGTGAGGAAACACTCGATCACCTGATGAAGGATCACGGTGGCTTTGAACACAATCTTCAAAGCCTTAAAATAGTTGAAACCCTGGAGCGTAAGTATCCAGATTTCCCCGGTCTAAACTTGACTTGGGAGACACGCGAAGGCCTTTGCAAACATCACGTTTTTGATGAGGGGCATCCGCATCAACCGCACATCATCCGTCATCAGCCCTCCCTTGAGGCACAAGTGGCCAACCTGGCTGACGAAATTGCGTATTACAATCATGATTTGGATGATGGCCTGGAATCAGGTCTATTGACTGAGAGTCACTTGAGTAACTCGGTCGAAGCTTGGCGTTTGGCTAAAAAACACGTTGAGCAGCAATTTGGCGTGCTCGAAAAGCAAGCCAAGCACTTTTATGTGATCCGATGCCTAATCGACGGCATGGTTCGGGATGTGGTCCACTTCACCTCACGGAGACTCGAGTCAGAGGGCGTGCGAAATGTGTCTGAGGTGCGAGCTTCTCCTGTGCCTCTGGTTACCTATAGTCAACCACAACAACAACATAATCTGGAGCTTCGTGAATACCTTTACCGAAACTTGTATTATCACCCGGAGGTTCACGAACCCAACCGGAGAGCTGTCGCACTGCTGGTGCCGCTTTTCGACTACTATTTGAAAAACCCGTCGGAAATGGGCGCGCAATATGGTCAGGTGAATGGTCAGAATGAGCTCGCCCGAGCGGTCTGTAACTACATCGCGGGAATGACCGATCGCTTCGTTTGTAATGAGTGTCAACGGCTAGGGATTGGAGGATGAAATCTCTCCGGCCAGATGGAGATCTCGCCCAAAGGCTTTTCATCTCTCCTCGGCGTGAGTAGTCTTTTGTTCTACAAGGCATGAGTCGACACATCAAACACGGGAAGCAGTGGGTCTGTGGGACCCTATTTCTCCTAACCTTTCTTTGGGTCCTGCTTCCCGAATCCATTAGTGGCCCTTCGGTCCTTTGGCCAAGTCTTCTAACCCTTGTACTGGCCTTCATGACCCGCGATATTTACTTTGCCTTGCTTGTAGGAGCATTTTCCGGGTGTTTGCTGCTGGATCACGGAAATCCTTTCAGGGCATTCATTCATTTTTTTGATCAGCATCTGATCCCGGTTTTGGCCAAGCCGTGGAACGTCAGTGTCATTCTCTTCTCTTTCTTCATGGGGGGGATTGTGGAACTTTTAAATCGAAATGGTAGTATGTTGGCGGTCGCTCAACAACTCTTGGGCAAAGACATGAGCCGGCGTCGTGCTGGACTGGGGGCTTTTGCCATGGGGTGGGTTGTTTTCTTTGATGGCCTCGCCAATTGCATGCTTGTTGGCAAAACCATGCGAGCGGTGACGGATCGGGTTGGCATTTCCCGTGAAAAATTGGCGTTCATTGTCGATTCTACTGCCTCTCCCATCGCTTCTGTCGCGCTTGTGAGCACTTGGATTGCCACAGAAATGGGCCTCATCTTGGCAGGCTTTCAAAACGCGGGAATTCAGGATCCTACCGGGGAATTGGCCCCTTACAGACTTTTGATAGAGAGTCTGCCCTTTCGTTTTTACAATTATTTCATGTTGGCGATTGTCTTTCTTACCCTATGGATGCGACGTGAATACGGCCCCATGGTGAACTTTGAACGCCATGCTCGAAAAGCTCTGCCGTCGCGACATCGAGCGACAGCCTCGTCATCCCGGAAATCCAGTATGTGGATTGGTGTGACAAGCCTTGTTATTTTGGTTGTCGGGGTTTTCCTTGGTCTCTTTTTGGATGGAGGTGGTTTAGGGAAACCGTGGGGAGTTTCCAGTATGATTGACGTGTTGGGACAAGCCCGTGCCGACGTTGTGTTTTTAACAGTCACAGGTTTTGTCTCTGTTGTGGTGATCGTGCTCACCCGATTCTATCTGCCTGAAGTGACCAAAGAACCTTTAATTCAGGTTTATCTCGACGGCATGCGCACGATGTTCATGCCCATGTTGATTCTCGTTCTTGCCTTTACTCTGAGCCATGTGGTTCGGGAGCTGGAAACGGCCCAATGGCTGGTCGGGTTTCTTGGAGATTGGTTTCCCCCCTCGTTGCTTCCGATGGTGGTGTTCCTCCTAGCCGGCGTGATGTCCTTCAGTACCGGAACCTCTTGGGGAACCATGGGTGTTGTGATGCCTCTGGCTATTCCCGTCGCGTTGGAGCTCACTCAATGGGAGCTTGGGCAGGATTTGCATCCTGTCGTGACTTCCACGATAGGTTCTGTGTTGGCGGGAGCCGTCTTTGGCGATCATTGCTCCCCGATTAGCGATACAACTATTGTCTCTTCTTTTGCCAGCGGTTGTGATCCCATGGATCATGTCAAATCTCAGCTGCCATACGCATTGTGTGCGGGGGGGCTGGCTGCTGTCGTAGGATACCTTCTTTCAGGGCTCGGGGTGTCACCCTGGTGGTCACTGGCACTGGGGCTTGTGGGCTGCTGGAGCTTTATTCGCTTCAAAGGTCAATGCATTTCACCTATCCCTATTTCGGGGGGCACAGGTGATGGAGCCGAATCTCCCAGGGATGCTTGAATGGTGCCGGTTATGCGTTCCTTGAGAAGACGTTTCGGCGACTGAAAACCTTCCAACTTGTATCCAAAAGATTGAAAATACTGGTCGTCCATAATTCCCTGAACGATGGTAAATCAATGTCCGGGGTTCTAAGGCATTATCTCCTCATGGCCAAGGCGTGGATTGCCGAAGGGCATGAGGTCGATTTTATGGTCGCCAAGGCGGCATACCCACAGATTCAAGGGCACCTACCGTCGGCTGGCCTGGTTTGTTCCGATCCGTGGTTTGATGCGACTGGTTACCTGGAGCAGACCTGGAGATATCTTCCTGCTTATGCTTTGCGTACACTCTCGGCATTCTGGATTGCGAGAAGAAAGAGCTATGATGTGGTTTACGCTTCCAACCTACTTATTTTTGAGGTTTTCCCTGCGTGGGTGTTGAGTCGTAGATTCAAGGCAAGGTGGTGTGTCAAAATACAACACTTGCTGCATGGTCAAAAGCAACGGGTTAGTTTTTTCGATCGACTGTTTCTGATTTCCGAGAAATGGAGTATTTGGCTTAGCTGTCGATTCGCGCAGGGAACACTTTGTCTCAGTCAGAGTGTGGCCGATCAATACAAACGTCTGCTGGTCGAGTGGCGCATGCCATCGAGCCCGACAAAGGTCATCGGCTGTGGGCTTGATCTTTCTGATTTTGACCCTGCACGGTCTGTTGAGAAAGACTATGATGTGGTCTTCCTGGGGCGCATCCATATGCAAAAAGGGGTTTTTGATTTAGTTGACTGCTGGCAGCATGTTTTAGCCAAACGCAGAAACGCTCGATTGCTCGTCATAGGTGAAGGGCCTCATCGAAAAGCCATCATGCAGCAAGTTCGACAAAGGGGTATGGCAGACTCGGTTACTTTTACTGGCAGCATCCCTGAAGAGCAGAAAAATCAGTTATTGAAACAATCGAGAATGGGTATGAGCCTTTCTTTTGAAGAAGGCTGGGGGCTAAGTGTGACCGAAATGTTGGCAAGCGGTCTCCCTGTGGTGGCTTACGATTTGCCGGTATTCCGCGAATTGTTCTCCAAAGTCATTCAAAGGGTTCCTTCCAGGGCACCCATGAAGGTTGCCGAGCAAATCCTCAAATGGATGGAATCTCCACAAGAGGCTTTTGAACTTGGGAGAAAAGGTGCTTCCTTTGTCAGGTCTTTTGATTATCGTACGGTCGCCAATCATGAACGAATGTTTCTTGAGAGTATGCCCGACCTGGAAGGTCTTCCCAATGAGCCGACTACGTTTCGGTGAGGGGATGCCATTGGCTAAATTTCCCACCTTTCTTCTTTTGTTTCTGATGCAGACAAGTGCCCATGCCGCCTCCTTTCAATTTTTGGGATGGCGATCACTTCAGCCTCACGTCACCGAAAGCCATTTTCAGGAGCGGAGCTGGGAAATTTCGATGCCGGGTGATTGGCAGGAAGGGACTCAGTGGATTCCTTCTTGGAATGTGAAGGGAATCGGAGAGCATGATTTGAGCATAGAGGTAGAATTGGTTTTCGAAGATGGGCACCAGAGCAGCTACTCCTTTGGTCATTGGAATCGTCAGGCCCAAAAACGAGGAGAACAAGGATCCAGAACCAGTGTGAATGGGCAGAATGATGCATACGCAGCGGTATACACCGACACGCTGATTCTTAAAAAAACGGCCCATGTGGCCCGTTGGACGCTTCGATCAGCCGTTCAGTCTTCATCGGAACCTCAATTGAAACTGTTTGGAGTCTGTGTAGGACAACCAGGATCAGAACCTTTACCCAACCATTTGTTGCCAAGTAACGATGAATGGTCTGTTGATGTTCCAACCCTCTGTCAGTTTGACTATCTGGGTGGCAAGGTTTGGTGTAGTCCAACATCGGTAACGATGATCATGCAGTATTGGTCGAAAATGAGGGGAATGGATTCCTGGCACTACGCAGTACCCGAAACATCGGCCAAAGTTTTTGATCCTGGCTGGCCCGGAACCGGCAACTGGTCCTTCAACGTAGCTCACGCAGGAGGGCATGATGGGTTGCGTTCATGGGTGTGTCGCTTGGCATCAGTGGACTCCCTGATTCATCTCCTCCGACTTGGAGTTCCAGTGGCAGCATCTGTTTCGTACGACTTGCTCAAAGGGAAGGCTTCCAAGGGAGACAATGACGGGCATTTGGTTGTCGTCGCAGGCTGGGACCAGTCACAGCATGTCATTGTGAATGATCCTGCCAAGTGCCCCATGGTCCGTACGAAATATCCTGTAGATGCCTTCATGAGAGGTTGGAACGCATCCCATCGGACTGTTTACATCATCCTACCCAATGGACTGAACATGCCTGAGGAGTTAACCGAAATCCGGTGGATGGATTCCGCATCCTAACCTTTTCCCTTTGTTTTGTTTTTCCCGGGTACCGCGTGTTTCTCGATAAACTCGATGACGCGTCCTGCGACATCCTTGTGAGTGCATTCTTCGATACCTTGAAGGCCAGGAGAGGAATTTACCTCCATGACGACCGAGCCATGATTCGATCGGAGAATGTCGACACCTGCACAATTTAATCCGAGGATGCGGGCTGATCGGATTGCTGTAGAACGCTCCTCCGGAGTTAGCTTGATCGCTGAGGCAGTTCCTCCACGGTGAAGGTTGGACCTGAACTCCCCGTCCCTGGCGGTTCGCTTCATGGAGGCAATGACTCTTTCTCCGACGACCAAGCAACGGATGTCGGTCCCACCAGCCTCTTCAATGAATTCCTGGACGAGAATGTTGGCTTTCAATCCTCGAAAGGCCTCTATGACACTCTCTGCCGCCTTGTTGGTCTCAGCCATGACGACGCCGACCCCTTGAGTGCCTTCAAGAAGCTTCAGAACAAGAGGTGCTCCTTTGACCAATTCGATCACATTCCTGGTGTCGTCCGGGCTATGGGCAAAAGCGGTTACTGGCATGCCGATGCCTTTTCTGGACAAAAGCTGAAGACTTCTCAACTTGTCTCTGGATCTGCCAATCGCGACAGATTCATTCAGGCAATACACTCCCATCATTTCGAACTGTCGCAAGACAGCCAATCCATAAAAAGTAATGGAAGCGCCAATGCGCGGAATGACAGCATCGAACCCATCCAGCCGTTCCTGACGGTAATAGATTTCTGGTCGATGTGCCGTGATGTTCATATAGCATTTTAATGGGTTGATAACCCTTGCCTCGTGTCCTCGTTGCTTGGCAGCTTCCACCAAGCGGCTGGTGGAATAAAGGCTTGGGCTGCGCGATAAAATAGCTATTTTCATAGACCATCTTCTCAATAGTCATGAACATGACTCCTGAAAAGCTGGATAAAACTAGTGCCAGAGCGCAAGGAAATCAATCTGATATGAAGGCTGAAATGCTGATGGTGGGTTGGCGTGAGTGGGTCACGCTTCCCGTATTTGATCATAAAAGGGTGGAGGTCAAAGTCGACACAGGTGCCAGGACTTCGGCGCTACTGGTCAGTCATATTGAAGCAAGCCATTTGCATGGCGGTGAGGCCGTTTCCTTCTATCTCAAGATTCCGGGAGAAAGCACTATCGGGGAACGATACACGCATGTAATCCATGCTCAACGCAAGGTCCGGAGTTCCAATGGGCATTCGGAATTACGTTATTTTATAAGGGTGCCAGTGCTTTTGGGGAGACGACAGTGGTTGATCGAACTGAGTCTCACGACAGCTCGCAAAGGAATGAAGTATGCCATGTTGCTGGGACGACAAGCCATGGCCAATCGCCTGATCGTAAACCCCGGGAAGAGTCACCTCTTGCTTGGCTCCAATTTTTCGACTTAACCATAGGACTGACTTCGCAGGCTCCAACGGTGAAAGATAACAGACTGCATGATGACCGAAATTTTGGTAGCCTTGCTGAGTCTGATCTTTTCTGGTTGCAATAAATCCTGTGGTCGAGATTTGATTTTTTTCAGTAATCGCCAATAAAGGTTGGCCATCATTTCGGAGGCAATCATGTTGGGGCGATCCAGCGGAGAGAGAGCCTCTCGAGCCATTTGGTAGTGTTTAGACGCCACACCAGACATTTTTTCTACCAGGCGGCAAGCTTGGCTTTGGGGATGCGACATTCGATGACTTCTCTTTCACTGATGTCCAGTTGGCTTAGTAGTTCCAAGGGCAGGTAGATGCGCTGAAGCATGGCATCATCGCGGATGTCACGGAGAATGTTGGTCAACTGGAGAGCCTGCCCCAAGTGGAAGGCGTATCTTCGAGCCGAAGGGACTTGATAACCAAATATTCGAATGCTGAGTAGTCCAACAGTGGATGCGACTCGGTAACAATAGGCCTCAAGATCTTTCCAGGTTGAGTAGCGATTCAGGCGCAAATCCATTTCCATGCCTTCAATTAAATCATTGAAGTCCTCAAAAGAGAGTTGATAGCGATGGATCCATGGAGTGAGTTCGGCGACCACCGGAAGGGTGGATTCAAAGGAGCTATCAGCGCATGCGTTCCGGACGTTCTGCCGCCATTGCGCTAATGCCTCTTCGCGTTCTTCGAGGGTTGCATTGAGGTTGTCGGCGATATCATCCACACAACGACAAAAGGCATAAAGGGCCGTCATGGCACTTCGTTTCTCGCGAGGTAGTGGAAAAAACGCTATGGCAAGATTCGATGCGCTCCTCTTAGTAACCTGGTGACTGACCGAATGACCGGAAGTGGAAATCATGGGATTCACTCCGTGTTATCCGAATGAGGGTAACCACCCGTTTCAGAAAGTGAAGGATTTCTTGGACGATGATCTCGTTTTCGGCGACGCCGTTTTTTTCTGCGCGAATGGTCACCATTCGGACTGTTTTTGTCCATGTTTCGAGCATCGGGTATGTGTCGAAAGGCCTTGCCTCTGGTGTTGCTTGCACCTTGTTTCTTGATGAGTGCTGCTACGGCAGCCAAGGCAACCATGATCGCCAGGGCGATGCCTGCTACCAGCGCCATGTCATCGAAATACCATACCGGCTTGTTGGCTTCATTGTTTGTTGGTACTCCAGAACTGGTGGTTCTTTGTGGATCCGATTGTGCGATTATGGGAGTGAAAAGGTCGGGCAGTGACATGGTGCTTGAATCAAACTTCCAACGTTGTGCGAGATTCTTTCAATGATCCAATGAGTTTCCGGAAAGATGAATCTGGCATTGATGCATTCGAAATTTTAGTTCGTGTTCAGGCATTTGTAAGGCCAAAGCTGTCGGTTCCATCTGGAAGTCATTATCAGCTAACTTTTTCAAGAGGATTTGTCGCTCAAACCGTGCCATTTGCTCCTCGTAAGACCCGTTCGAAAGCTGCTCGGATGTATCAGTGCTTCCCAGTTGGGATTCTACCTTAAAATTTGGCAGACTGCTTGACTGTATGTATGAACCTTGCTCGAGGATGACGGATCTCTCAATCGCATTGCGCAATTCGCGCACGTTGCCTGGCCAGTGGTGGTTTCGTATGATTTCAACTGCCTCAGGGCTGAATTCTCGAATCGGCTTGCTCATGGTTGCAGCGAATTGTGAAAGAAAATGATTGGCCAATAGGAGGATGTCATCACCGCGCTCCCTCAAGGCAGGTGGGGTAAATTGAACCACATTCAGTCGGTGGAAAAGGTCCTCACGAAATTGGTGGTTTCTGATGGCGCTGACAATGTCGCGATTGGTCGCAGCAATCAGCCGAACGTCGACCTTGAGCTCGACATTACCGCCTACGCGAGTGAAGGTGCCATCTTCCAGAAAACGCAATAATTTTGCCTGGAGAGGTCGGCTCATATCGCCAATTTCATCCAGAAAGACCGTTCCACCATCCGCTTCCTGCATGCGACCGGTCTTACTGCGGATGGCACCGGTGAAAGAGCCTTTTTCATGGCCGAATAGCTCGCTTTCCAGCAATTGATCGGGAATGGCGGCACAATTGATGCGAGTATAACTTTCCGCTCGTCGGTCACTGAGCGTGTGGATGGCCCCTGCGATGAGTTCTTTTCCTGTTCCGCTTTCGCCCAAAATCAGAACGGTGGCATTTGTTTTAGCTACCGTAGCGACCAATTCTTTGATTTTTTCGATGCCATCTGATCGTCCAATAATGCTTTCCAGCGTAAAGGAGGGCACTTGTGCGTTTTTAAGGGCCAGATTTTCCTGGATTAGTTGATGTCTTTCGGCGCACCGGGCCACAGCATGCAGGAGTTCTTCGGGAGCAAATGGTTTGGCTAGATAATCAATGGCTCCTGATTTGATGGCTTCCACAGCTAATTTTGGCGTGGCATATGCAGTGATCATCAGGACTGGGAGGTCCGGGCTGCGCTTGGCCATTTCCTTTAAAAAGTCGTATCCGCTCATTCCGCCCAGGCGGGCGTCGGTAATGACCATGAAGAAGGGTTGTTCGCCTACCAGCTCCAAAGCTATTTCGGCTGATTCAGCTGCCACCACATCATACCCCTCATCATGCATCACTGTTTCAAGTGAAGAGCGCATGTTCTTCTCATCATCAACGATGAGCATAGGGGGTAAAGGATCCTTCATGACTGGTTTTTTCGGAGCTTGATAAGGGCCCGAGCGGGCAATTGTATGATGAATTTGGTGCCGGCGCCAAGTTGTGATTCTACCATCAACTTACCGCCGTATATCTCGACGTTGTGCTTTACGATAGCAAGCCCAAGGCCAGTCCCTTTTTCTTTAGTCGTGAAATAGGCCTCGAAGACCTGATCCAGCAGTTCCTGGGACATCCCTGGGCCATCATCTTCGATCATAATATCAATTGAGAGACCTTCCCCCAGCTTGGCTCCCACGTGAATGTTACCCTTTCCGTTCATGGCATCCTTGGCATTGTGCAAGATGTTGACAATGATTTCACTGAAATGACCTTTCTGCATGGTGACCTTGGGCAAAGCAGTTCCATAACTACGGTTAATGCTCATCCCCTTACTCAGTGCGATTGGGAAAACCTGCTCAATAGCTGAGTCGAGTTCGGAAGTGATATCTAGAGGTTGAACGGTTCCTTCGGCAAGCTGCGCAAACCCCATCAAATCCGTGATAATCCGATCACTCCGGTGAACCTCTTCGCGGATGAGATCGATCTGCTGGGTGATGGTTTTACCGTCCTTGACGGTGCGCTGTAATGTGAACGCGGCATTGTTGATGATGCCTAAAGGGTTTTTCAACTGGTGGGCAATCTCTGCGGCAAGCCGACCGGTGGCTTGCAGTTGTTCCTGTCGTATCTGAAATTCTTTTGCTTCGTCCTCTGCTTCGCGCAATTTGTCAAACATGGTCTGGAAAGCGTATGAAAACAGGGTCATTGCCCCGAGTATGAGGAGACGCAGAGTGAAAGAATCCGCGTTGGTTTCGATGGGTTCGCCAGCAATTTGAGCGATGCGGATGTCGGTCAGGCCGGCAAGAAGATATGCAAGAATCGTCAGTGCATTGACGGTGATTTGTGTGGTGGGTGAGTAGATG
>Ga0181593_10004756_pt1 | contig 12350 bp, 10 predicted proteins | sample 071ome_19_FD_133756 | JGI IMG/M metagenome (GOLD analysis project Ga0181593, IMG submission 133756) | Coastal salt marsh microbial communities from the Groves Creek Marsh, Skidaway Island, Georgia - 071413AT metaG (megahit assembly) | ecosystem: Environmental > Aquatic > Marine > Intertidal...
CCACGGGCTGTTCAGTATCGGCGATGGCCTCTTCCATGTATGACACTGCCTCCGGCTCCGGTTTTACTTCTTCAGCGGCAGCCGGTGGTGCGGCGGACGGTTTGTCAAAACGGTAGCCTGGTGTCGATTTCGAGATGCCCATTTCCTCTTCTGTCATTTCCTCGCTGATGCCCTCAAACAACGGCGTACTCAGATAACGCTCGCCGGTATCAGGCAGCATGCACAGGATCCTGGTGCCTTCGGGCGCCTTGGCGGCAACCTGCAGCGCACCGCTGAAAGTGGCGCCGGCCGAGATGCCGACAAAGATGCCCTCCTGCTGGGCCAGCGCCCGTGACAGGCGCACGGCTTCCTGGCCCTCGATGGGTACGACCTGGTCGACGTATTCCTCCTTGAGGGCGTCTTCGGTCAGCTTGGACACGAAGTCTGGTGTCCAGCCCTGCATCAGGTGGGGACGGAAGGCCTCGTGGCTGACAGACGGCGAGCCGTTGTCGTGGCGCAACTGGCGCTTGCCGCTGCCCAGCAGGGCGGAATTGTCCGGCTCGCAGACAATGATTTGCGTCCCGGGACTTTTTTCGTTCAGGGCTTTCGCCACGCCCTTGAGCGTGCCGCCGGTGCCGTAGCCGGTCACCCAGTAATCGAGTTCGCCGTCAGGGAATGCCGCGAGAATTTCCTGCCCGGTAGTGCGGTAATGCATGTCCGCGTTGGCCTCGTTCTCGAACTGTCGGGTCAGGAACCAGCCGTGTTTTTCCGCGAGCTCGATGGCCTTGTTCAGCATACCGGTGCCCTTTTCCGCCGCCGGGGTCAGGACGACCTTCGCGCCAAGAAAGCGCATGAGCTTGCGCCTTTCGACACTGAAGCTTTCCGCCATCGTGACGACCAGGGGATAGCCCTTCTGGGCGCAGACCATGGCCAGACCGATACCGGTGTTGCCGCTGGTGGCCTCCACGACAGTCTGTCCGGGTTTCAATGCCCCGGTTTTTTCCGCGTGCTCGATGATGCCCAGGGCAAGGCGGTCCTTCACGGAACTCATCGGATTGAAAGCTTCCGATTTCACAAACAGATTGATTCCCGGCGGTCCCAGCTTGTTGATCCTGATGACCGGCGTATTGCCAACCGTGCCCAGGATATTGTCGTACCTGGCGCCTGAGATATTTCCGGATTCTGGCATCTTCTGGCTCCTCGCTTTTTCCATGAAGGCATGAACAGGTGTGCAGGGTATTATGAGTCGCGCATTCTTGCCATGATTTCTTCCGCCAGAGGAAACGGCAGCTGAATTTCCAGGCCGTGAGACTGTCGGGTGTTATCCATACTGACTGGCGAGCTTCATGTTACAGGTCGGAGCGGTAGGAGCGGTCGTCGCAGTTGTACGGCTCCCAGGGATAACTGGAAAAAAACATGGTGTCGCTGCCGCGGTGCTGACCGGCGAAATACTTCGGGTCTTCCGCCACGTAGGTGCGGATGAGCGCCCCGTTGCCGGTGTCAATGCGGAACCGCTCGACCACCCGCATCTCGTCGCTGTGGGGTGTGTTGGCATCAGCCATCAGGATGCCGGGCAGGAATCCTTGCGTGTAGACGATAAGTTCGTCGTTTTCCCAGCGGCCGATGGAATAGCCGCTGCGGCTGGGTTCCATGCTGTCCGGAAAATCGGATTCATCGAGATGGATGGTGCGTTCAAAAATCATGGTGCCGTAAATCAGGCGGATTTCAGATTCAGTCTGCTCGATGCGGTTGACCGGGTTGTCGAACCCCCAGTCCCACATGATGTTGGTGGTTTCACAACGCAGGCGCGGGTTGTCGGTCGAGGATCCGTCGAAGCCGGCAATGGCCGCCCTGCCCGCCTCGGTCAACCGGTAAGGGCTGGGACGTCCCCAGGTGGTGGACAGGGGATCATCAGTAAAGGATTCCGGTGTACCGCGCGAACCCTGGAAAGCCCTGCCGCCTTCCGGCACTTCACCCGGATCGAACTGGTCTGCCACGCTCAACGGCACCAGGGTTCCCTCCAGGCCGCGCGGGTCGGTCATCACCACCTGCTCCGCGGCCCAGTCACCGGAAATATCCGGATCGCCATTGGGCAGGCGCCTCATCTCGAAGTTCTGCCGCAGGTATTTGTCCGCATCAGTGATCTGCTCGTAGCGGTCAAGACTCAGGCCGTTGGCAAAGGTGATGGTGCCGGTATAACAGGTGTTTTCCTCGAAGCGGTCGGGAGAACCGCTGATGGTGACGCTGGAGCCGGTTACAAACAGGTCTTCGGTCCACCCCGAACGTCGCAGCACCGTGCCGCCGCGCAATTCGCATTTCCAGTTTTCGCTAGCGCCTTCGTCGTTGATGACATCGATATATACCCAGGAATGAGGATTGACCATGGCGATATCGGTGATGGTACCGCGCACGGTGATATCAACATTGAGGTTGAAATTGGCCAGGCCATGGTGGGCGGATGCGGAAACCGGGAACAGCAGCAACAGGATATACAGTAATCGGTGCACAGGTAGTACCTCGGGTAACGTTCAGGCAAGCATAAGAAAGCCCCCTGATAAATACAATCCAACAGTTGGCCGGGATTATGTTTTAATGGAGAATAACGCCCCAACCAAGGTCTCGCCAGAAGACCGCTGCCAAATTCCAGTACCTGTCGGCATCGATCACCGGATATACGATGTGCTGCACGCAGTACCGAATGGTAAAAGATTGACCAGATTTTTCAGACAATTCCTTCGACCCTCCCTTGTCGCCCGGCTACCAGTCCTGCTGTTGATCCTGATCGGCTTGATTGCCGGCAGTATCGCATGGGGTTACGAGGTTGGCAGTTTCACCGACATGGGGCCCGGTTTCGTGCCTCTCATGCTGAGCATCGCACTGGGCCTGCTGGCCGCACTGATCCTCTGGCGGGAATGGCCGATCACCCGGGCTGGGGCCGGTAAGGCTGCTGGACAAGATTTTGCCTGGCGCCCCTTCTGCGCCGTCAGCGGCGGCATCCTTGCGTGGGTACTGCTGGCTGAAAGCACCGGTTTCGTTGTCGCTGCCATCGCCCAGGTCGTACTCACCGCCCTGGCACTGCCCGGACCACGCTGGCGCAGCATACTCATCATGGCCGGCATCCTGTCAGTCGCCGGTTATTTCCTCTTCGTCGTCCAGCTGGGTGTTCCGCTCGAAGCGGTGGGTTGATGGAAACATTGAGTCTCCTGTCCATGGGATTCGAGCAGGCGCTGACGCCGGAAGCGCTGCTGTTCTGTTTCATCGGAGTCAGCCTTGGCACCTTTATCGGCGTCCTGCCGGGTATCGGCTCGCTGACCACTATCGCCCTGTGCCTGCCCCTGACCTTTCACCTGGAACCCCTGCTCGGCCTGATCATGCTTGCAGGAATTTTTTACGGCGCCCAGTACGGTTCAAGCACGGCGTCGATCCTGCTGAATGTGCCCGGCAGCGCGCCCGCGGCAATCACCTGCCTGGACGGCTACCCGATGTCCCGCCAGGGCCGGGCGGGCATCGCTCTCTTCATCACCACCATTGCCTCATTTATAGGCGGCAGTTTCGCCATCCTGTTGCTGATCTTCTTCGCGCCAGTGCTGGCCGAGTTCGCCATCAGTTTTTCCGCCGCCGATTATTTTTCCATCATGCTGCTGGCATTGACGGCGGCCTCGACGCTGTCGGTGGGTTCGCCTCTCAAGGGCCTGGCCATGGTCAGCCTGGGCCTGTTGATGGGCATGGTTGGCACCGACATCAATTCCGGCCAGTTCCGCTACACATTCGGCATTCCTGCACTGGCAGACGGCATCAATCTCGTCGCCCTGGCCATGGGGCTTTTCGGTGTCGCCGAAATCCTCAACAATCTCGCCGCAGGCAATGTGCCGCAGGCAGGCAAGGAAAAGATCTCCTTCAAACAGATGCTGCCCACACCGGAAGACTGGAGGGCGTTCCGCTTTTCCTGCCTGCGTGGATCATTTATAGGCAGCTTCATCGGCATGCTGCCCGGCACCGGCCCGACCATCGCAACATTCATGGCCTATGCCGCGGAAAAGAAACTCTCGAAGACTCCGGAAAAATTCGGCCACGGCGCCGTGGCAGGAATCTCGGCTCCGGAAGCCGCCAACAACGCTTCAGTGCAGGCCGCTTTCATTCCCACATTGACCCTGGGTGTGCCGGGCGACGCCATCATGGCCGTCATGCTGGGTGGCTTGCTGATTCACGGCATCACGCCGGGACCGCAACTGGTCACCACGGACGCCGCCCTGTTCTGGGGGGTGGTCGCCAGTTTCTGGATTGGCAACATCATCCTGCTAATCCTCAATCTACCCATGATCGGCCTGTGGGTGAAATTGCTCAGTATCCCCTACCGCTTCCTGTTTCCGGCCGTGCTGTTCCTCATCTGTATCGGCGTCTACAGCGTCAACAACAACAGTACCGATGTGCTGCTGACCCTGGTATTCGGCATAATGGGGTTTTACTTCAACCGTCACGGGTTTCCGTCAGCACCATTGCTGCTCGGATTTGTTCTCGGTCCGCTGATGGAGGAAAATTTCCGGCGCGCACTGGTATTGTCAGACAGCAGCCTGGCCACTTTTGTGGACAGGCCGATCAGCGCGGTGTTCCTGGCAATGACCGCCGTGCTGCTGGTCTTTTCATTCCGGCGCAAGGCGACACTCACAGAAGACAAGGTTCAACCTGCACCATGATTTCAGTACTTCGCCTGTTCACGCTGATGCTGCTGGCAATATCTCTGGCCGGATGCGGCTCGGAGGACAACGTCACGGCTGGCGGCGCCGATACGTGGCCGGACAAACCCGTCCGCATTATCATTCCCTTTGGCCCCGGCGGCCTGGCCGATGTCACCATGCGCCTTGCCGGTGAACCGCTTGGGGAACTGCTGGGTGAACGCCTGGTGATGGAAAACCGGCCCGGCGCCGGCGGTGTGGCCGCCGCCACCACCATGCTCAATGCCGATGCCGATGGTTACACGCTTATCGTGCTCACCAACGGCACCACCATCACCGAGACCCTCTTCGACGACCTGCCGTATAACATTACCGAGGACCTGGTACCCGTTTCCGCGGTCGCCTGGTTCGACCTCGTCCTCCTGGTCAACCCCGACAGCGGTTTCACAGACCTGCAGGCACTGCTCGAAGCCCGTGGCGACAACCTGCGCATTGCCACCATCAATCCCGGCAGCACACAGAACCTGTCGGCGGAGCTGTTCAAGTCATTGGCCAGCAACAACGCAACGATCATCCCCTACCGCACCACCCCGGATGTTCTCGGCGCCCTGCTGCGCGGCGAAGTGGACCTGGCAATCGACGCCTATACTGCGCTCAAGGGCGCCATCGACAACAACCAGGCCAGGCCAATCGCAGTTACCGGTGAAGTGCGCAACCCGGCCATGCCCGACATTCCCACTGCGGTCGAAGCCGGCATCACCGGTTTCGTCGTGACCGGCTGGAATGCGCTTTATGCCAGGACGGGCACTGATCCCGCCATCATCGACAGGCTCAATGCCGACATCGCCAGTGTGCTGGCCACCGACGATATCAGGACACGCTTTGCCGAGCTCGGGGTCGAGGCCCGGGCCAACACGCCACAGGAAATGCAGCAGCGCTTTCTGTCTGACATCGAGAAATGGCGCAGGGTGATCGAGGCGGCAGGCATCGAAACCTTATGAGCCTGCCCTCACTGATGGTGGATGCCCATGCACACATCTTCACGCTGGACATGCCGCTGATCGACAACCCGCGCCATTGCCCCGCTTACAGTTTCACCCTCGATGATTACCTGGCACAGCTCAACAGCAACCATGTCGATTACGGGGTGATCGCCGCTGCCAGCCCGTGGGGCGATTACAACGATTACACGAGGGCGTGCGTAAAGATGACACCGAGATTGCGCGGCACCGTCATCCTGAACCCGGAAAAGCTTGACCAGTACCCGCTGGATGCCATGACGCAGGAAGGCATACTCGGCATCCGCCTGCCATTCATCGGCCTGGACAAACTGCCCGATATTCGCTCACCGCAATACCGGCGCCTGTTCGGCGCACTTGCCGACCATGGCTGGCATGTACACCTGCATGTTGAAGGCCGCCACATACCAGAGCTGTTGCCGCATCTGGAAAATGCCGGGCCGCGCCTGGTCATCGACCACCTGGGCCGGCCTGAACCTGATGCTGTAAAGGACGCCCCCGCTTTTCGTCCTATTGCCGATGCCGTGAATCGCGGCAAGGCCTGGGTGAAGGCGTCGTGTGGCTACCGAATCGGCGCCATCGCCGGGGAGCACTTGCTCGCCTACCTGCAGGAATGCGGACCCGACAGCCTCTTCTGGGCCAGCGACTGCCCCTTTGTCGGGCACGAGGGGGAACTGGAATTTGCCGACACCATTCGCTGGCTGGATGAACTGGTCACGGATGCGCAAGCAAGGAGCAAAATCTTCGGCGCCAACGCCCTGGCCTTCTATTTTCCGGAACTCGCCCGCTAGGGCCTAGTGCGTCAGGGCATAGACCGCGAAATTAACGCCCATCCTGATCGACAGGTTGGCCTCGTATTGCGGGTAACCAGGATCGTCAGCACGCTGCCAGCCGTCGGCGATATCGTTGTTGAAAGTGATCATCACCATGATGCGTCCGTTGTCATCGAGTATGGCGCGCCACTTGGGCTCTGAGCCCCCTTCCCGGTATCCACGCGGCAGGTATTGCCAGGTCGGAATCTGGCGCTTGTCGGCAAGATCGAACACCATGTGGAAAACCGGATGATCATCGGGCAGGTCGATGATCGGACGATCCGGGAATACTTTCTGGATGCTCTTGAGAAAACCGCTCCATTCATAATCCCCGTAAAAGGAATCGCAAAGCAGGAAGCCGCCCTTGAGAAGATGCTCGCGCAGCTTCACCGCCTGGGCGTCGGTCAGGTTCCAGCTGCCCACCAGACCGGAGATTAGGAAGGGCCAGTAGAAGGCATCATCGCCGTCGTCCAGGTTGACCGGCTGCTCCACCGAGCGCACGCTCAGCGTGGTCATGCGCTCCAGCAGCATGGCAAAGACACGGTCCCCTTCCGGGTAATCCACGGACCAGGCCGTGCCACCGCGGCGCCAGTCACCCGGTCCACTGCCGAAGGGCCCGCGCTCGTATTGGGGAAACATCAGACGTCCCACCACGAATTCACCGGGTTCCAGATAATCCGCCGGCAGCCTGAAACTGTTCCTGCCCCGCTCCATGCTGGGATATTCCCGCCACTCACTTTGCCCGAGGGCAGCCCCGGCATACAGGGCAACGCCGCAAAACGCGGCAAGCAGGCAGGACAGGAGTCGGCAGCTTCGGGCCATGGCAATGCATCCATAGGGACCAGTATCACGAAGGATAACGGCCCCGGTCCGCGATTGCACACCCCGTGTACTGTCAGCGCCGGTCAGTAGCGGTTATCATGGCCCGAACCGGACAGCCGGCAAGACGCCAACAAACAACAAGAACAAACAACAAGATTGGTCCGAGACAGCGGCCACCAATTATAAAAACCCACCACGACCTTGCCATGCAAAAAAGGGGGAATGCATTTTGAATAATTCCGCAACCGCAGCCATCATCCTGGCCTCACTGTTCCTGACCGCCTGCGGCACGACCACGTCCATGGATGCCGCAACCGGTTCCCGCTCATTGGCACCGCCCCCTGGCCCGACGGTATTCGGCGAACCGGTCCCCGTCACCGCTCATGCCGACCACGCCTTCCTGCTCGAGATCGGCGCACCGCAGCAGCGCACCAACAAGCGCATCGCCTATGACATGTGGCGCAAGCTGATCAATGCCGGCCAGGTGGAAGCGGCTGACCAGTACCTCGCTGAAGACTATATCCAGCATAACCCTTCCTTCCCGACCGGCAGGGAAGCAGTCAAACAGATTTTTTCCGCCTTCGTACCGCGCCAGGATGTGGCGCCGGATACCGTCCAGGATCCTGTAGTCACCATCATCGCGGAAGGCGACTATGTCGTGATGGCTTTCGTCACTGAATATGACGAACCCGAAGGCAACGGCACCTACACGTCCACCCATTTCGACATGTACCGTTTCGACAATGGCATGATTGTGGAGCACTGGGACTCCGGCCAGATCCAGCGCGGGCAGGAGACGCCAGAATTCGGCAACGGCGGACCCGTACCGGTCATCGGCACGCAGGGCCTGGCGCAACTGGACATGCTGTACAACGATGATCCGCAGTTGTTCATGAACAAGCGCCTCGTATTCGATCTCTGGCGCCATATCCCCGAATCCGGCGCCGAGGAACTCGCCGACATCTACATGGACCCCATCTATATCCAGCACAACCCGAACGCGGCCACAGGTCGCGACGGCGCCAAGGCCTATTTCGCCATGCGCCCAGATACGCCGATCGAAACCACGCTGGAAGATCCCCTGGTCGCCCTGGTCGCCGAGGGCGACCTGGTCGTGCAGGTTCTGCAGGAAGAGCGTCCACACCCGAACAAACCCGGCGAGATCTATTACGTGGCCTGGTTCGACATGTTCCGTATCGAGGGCGGTCGTGTCATCGAACACTGGGACACGGCGTCGAAAGGTGAACTGCCCGCAGCGATGCAGGGGAACAACTGAACAGAAAGTACTGGTTCCGATTCAGTGATTCGATAAAAGGATAAACCGATAAAGGGATGAAGCGTATGTATTCGGATGCAACTCCAGAAACAGTACCGGCGAATGTGAAAAGAACGCTGTAATGAAATCTCCACTGACACTGATATGTTTACGCTTTATCGCTTTATCCCTTTATCGCTTTATCGTTAGTCCTGTCCCATGAGCATCGCCGTCATCTCACTCCTGGCTCTTCTCGTGGCGCTGGTCCTGTCCATGGGTTCGCGCATAAACGTCGGTCTCATTGCCTTCGCTTTTGCCTGGCTGATCGGCGTTTACCTGGCCGACCTGCCAACTGCAACCGTTCTCGGTGGTTTCCCCACTGCCCTGTTCCTCACGCTGGCCGGCGTCACCCTGCTGTTTGCTGTTGCCGACTGCAACGGCACCCTGGCCTCCCTGGCCGGACATGCCATGCATCTCATCCGTGGCAACCGCATGCTGATGCCGATCCTGTTCTTCATAATTACCGGCCTGCTCTCGGCGGCGGGGCCCGGTGCCATATCTGCCATTGCGCTCATCATACCCATGGCCATGACCATTGGCCGCCGGTTGCAGCTGCCGCCATTGCTCGTGTCCCTGATGGTGGCCAACGGCGGTAATGCCGGCAATCTGTCGCCTGTCAGCACCGTGGGCATCATCGCCAATTCCCGCATGGAAATTGCCGGCATCAGCGGTGAGGAATTCAAGGTCTTCCTGGCCAATTTCATGGCACACCTGCTCGTCGCCGCGGCGGCCTACCTGGTTTTCGTACTCAGGTCCCGGGGCAACAATGACGCCAGCGCTTCCCTGCAAACCGAGCCTGCCAGGCTGGACCGCCACCAGAAACTGACCACCCTGGTCATGGTTGGCTGGATCATCGGCGTCATCGGTTTTGGATTGCACGTCGGGTTCAGTGCCTACGCCGCCGCCTGCATCCTGCTGGTCAGTCGCGCCGCCAGTGAAAAAGACGTGATTGGCAGCATGCCATGGGGCGTCATCCTGATGGTCAGTGGTGTCGCGACCCTGGTCGCCCTGCTTGACGAGACCGGCGGCATGGAATTGTTCACAGCCCTTCTGTCCGCCATGTCGACGCCCGATACCATCTATGGCGTCATTGCCTTCATCACCGGTGCCATTTCCGCCTACAGCAGCACGTCGGGCGTGGTCATGCCGGCATTTCTGCCCACCATTCCGGACCTGGTGGCCAACCTCGGCGGTGGTGACCCGCTGGCGATTGCCCTCTCTATCAACGTGGGCTCGTCGCTGGTCGATGTGTCGCCCATATCCACCATCGGTGCCATCTGCCTGGCAACCGTAAGCGACCCGGAACAGTCACGACGTGTGTTTTTCCAGCTGATGGCGTGGGGACTGGGCATGACCGTCGTTGGCGGCCTGCTGTGCCAGGGTTTTGCGCTGGCCCTGGCCGGCCTTTGAAAAGGCTGCTCCTTTTACTGAAAACAGTAAAGAAATCTGTTACTTACAGGGCATATAGGTAAGACTTTTCTGGTATTTTGCCGAAAACTGCATTAACCTGCGTACTGTACCCACACGGTCACACCCCGGTACGGCGGCCCAGTAAGCAAATTGCTAACAACAAGAATGGCATTTTGGAGGACAACACATGAACAGGATGAATATGAACATGCAGGCGCGCGAAGGGGGTTTCACGTTGATTGAAATCGCCATCGTGCTGGTCATTATTGGCCTCCTGCTGGGCGGTGTGCTGCAGGGACAGCAGCTTATTGAAAACTCACGCGTGAAAAACGCCACGAATACCTTCAACGGTATCGCTGCAGCGGCCTTCTCTTACCAGGGCCGTTACGGCCGTATGCCGGGTGACGATGGTAACACTGCAGCCCTGGATACCAGGGGGGCAACTGGGATACAGCCGTTAATACCAGCATTGCCGGCGGCAATACCAACGGTATCCTCAATGCCACCGCAGCCAATGCCTTTACCGGCGTCAATACCGGCACCCCGGCAGAGGAAGGCGCCCTGTTCTTCCAGCACCTGCGCGCTGCCGGTTTTATCACCGGTGACCCTGACATAGCGCTGGGTACAGCCGCCATCCTGCCGACCAACCCGTTTGGCGGCCTGGTGGGTGTCGTGGGTGCCACGCTGTGGACCTCACTGACCGGCATCAAGATCTGCATGAGCAACGTGCCCGGTTCTGCCGCTATCGCGCTGGACCAGCAGCTTGACGACGGCACCGCGGATAGCGGCCGTTTCAGGGGTCAGGACGATACCACGGGCGCAGATGCACCGACCGATATGGCCGCAGCCACAGCATACGCTGAAGACACCAACTACGTGGTCTGCTACCGTATCTAAGCCGTCAGGCAAGAAACAACCAAAAAACCCCTCTTTGAGGGGTTTTTTTTGCCCCACATTCAGGCGCTCGGGATGAAACGGGAATTTCTCCTGTGCCCGGGGAATACTCCCACAAATGGTGTATGTTTATAATCAGCCCTTTAAGTAACATTTTGCTGCTCTGGTAATGCTGTCACCTGGCCGAACAAATTTTATGGGGATCATGAATTTACCGGCATTGAAAATCACCCATGCTTCCCTGAAAACGGAATGGTCACAGGCAGTATTTCTGTTGCTCCTCGTTGGCTTTTTCTCGTTCATTCCCCTGGGAATACTGGATATCGATCCCTCCGATTTTCCCGGCCTGCATATCAACCTGGACAGCATGATTACGCCCTCGGGCGATATCGCGCTGCCTGAAGCGGCCAGCTCGGCCGAATTCATCTTCATGCTGTTCTCGGGTGTTCTACTCAGTATCACCCTGCCGATCTTCACACCCATCGCTGCCTCGGTCCTGGTCCTTTTCCTGACAGTCCCCCCTGCCACCCTGGGCATCGGTTTCCCGTTCCGTGAAAGTTCCATCCCCATGCAGTACAGCCTGCTGGTACTGCTGATGCTGTTCGGCGTCAATGTACTCCTGACCTATTTTTCCGAGACCCAGAAGAAACAGAAACTTCTGGACGTCTTCGGCCAGTATGTACCGCCTGAAATCGTGGCGGAGCTCAGTACGCACAGCGAACGCATCAATCTTGAAGGCGAATCCAAGCACATGACGGTGCTGTTTTGCGACCTGCAGAATTTTTCCGGTGTATCCGAGCAAATGACACCGAAAGAACTGGTCAAGATGCTCAACGATTATTTCAACGAACTTACCGCCATCCTGTACAAGTATGGTGCCACCATCGACAAGTACATCGGTGATTCGATCATGACGTTCTGGAGCGCCCCGGTGACCCAGGTGGACCATGCCCGGCGCGCGGTGCTCGCCAGCTTCGAGATGCAGCGTGCCGTCAGCCGGTTGTCAAAGTCCTACAGTGAACGCGGCTGGCCCGACCAGACCATGGGGATCGGCATCAATACTGGCATGATGAATGTAGGCAACATGGATTCACGCTACCGTCTGGCCTATACGGTCATCGGCGATGCCGTTAACCTGTCTTCCCGCCTGCAGACCATGACCCGCGTATATCATGTTTCCACCATCTGCGGTGAGGAAACGGCCAGGAGTGTCGACGAAGTGGAGTTCATGGAGCTGGATACAGTCCATGTCCGCGGCAAAAAGATCATTTCCCGCATTTATCATCCCATCGGTCTGAAATCGGACATTCCAGACGACAGGCAAAAAATACTGGCCCTGCACAGGAAGGCATTGGACTGCTATTACGCGAAGCAATTCGAGGAGGCCGACGACATGTTCTGCCGGCTCATCCAGCAGCACACGGGG
>Ga0181593_10004757_pt1 | contig 12348 bp, 2 predicted proteins | sample 071ome_19_FD_133756 | JGI IMG/M metagenome (GOLD analysis project Ga0181593, IMG submission 133756) | Coastal salt marsh microbial communities from the Groves Creek Marsh, Skidaway Island, Georgia - 071413AT metaG (megahit assembly) | ecosystem: Environmental > Aquatic > Marine > Intertidal zone...
AGGATCTAGGAGACCGTAGTTAATATAACCACTTCCACCATCGTCTATATTGATATCCAAAATTTCCCCGTTTGGACCGATTGACGTAACAGATAATTTAGCTTCCGTAAGTACATAAGAGGTAGTCGAATTGTACTCATCCACAAAAAATTCAGGGTTTGTAACCTGAGGTAATCCTCTGATTACCTTTAGCTCGACTGGCATACTGTAACCAAATCCAGCGTTCGTTACTGAAACATGAGAAAATGTTTGGTTAAAATCTAGCGTCGATACATTGACATCCTCATTTCCGGACCAGTTATACATTCCATAGGTTTGAGCAATTTGCTTGTCCATGAAGCTCGAGAGGTTGGACTTGGAAGAAACCGAAGGTGCATCGAAATAAGGCATCAAATAGTCAGTCACAGAGTCTGAAGAGTTAATTTCTGCGAAACCAGGATAGTCTTCTTCGGTTTGATTGAAGACATTTGTACCACCAATAAAGGGATACCCTGTTTTGGGTTGATAACCAGATCCCACGATCCGGATTCCGGATTTGTTGATGTCTGTGATTCCCAAACCGGGATCGGAAATCGTTATGCTTTCATTGGCATCTGGATCAATAAAATAGAATGCATAGGCAGTAGTAGTAGTATTTTCGATTGCCTCTGTATTGTGGATAATCGGAGGGTCGATGATGAAGTTAACCCTCTCATTAAACCCGTATAATCCGTAGGGTTGATAAAATGAATTTGGCCAGTGCTTGGTTGCGTTGGAATCAAGTGGGTGAGAACGATTCACATCCATAGTGACATAATCAATGTATCTTTTTGTGACTTCTCTGCCATCAGGTAGAGGAAATGCTGTGAGTGTATCCATCTTTTTTGCCCAAACGATTTCCCCAACAGACGCATTCTCAAATTCACCAATCCCGGTTGCCTCAATTAACCTGCGCCACCCGTTAGATGTTTCTTTTTTCCAGGTGTAATTCCGATCACTAGTTTTTCCTAAGTGGTAAGAGTACACCGAATCATCATCCTGTACATAGGCTAGCATACCCATGGTTCCATTGGTCTCGGTAAAGTTTCCCTCCAAAGAAGTTAGCGTGGGGAAAGTATCTAAGTCTGTTTTGTTTTCCTCCTCGCCATACCAAAAAACTAAATCAGGGTTTTCCCTGTAGCCCTCCCCTCCATCATTTATCTGAACAGTTCCAATTGCATCCACGACAGCCTCTAACCTAGGCAACTGTTCACGACCACGCCTCATTTCAAACAGAAAAAGAACTTCCTGCTGTGTTAATATTCGGTCGTAGATAATGAAGTCATCTATTCTCCCATTAAAATATATTTCCTGATCTCGAATGGTTCGATCCTTCGCCTTACCGATGGTCATGGTATCTGCAGGAAATGCAAAGAGGTTGTCAAACCCATCATAAAGAGTGTCCTGCAAATCATAAGCACTGGTAGCAACTACCTCTCCATCCACCCATATTGCCCCTGTTGGGAAAGAGGCGACTATATGGTGCCACTTCCCATCATTCACCTGACTGCTTGGAGAGCTTGCACCCGAGCCCGCAAGCCTGGGTAATCCATTGGCAAGTTCCAGTCCAAAAAACTTACCAGGCGTGAGAGTAATTTCAGTTTGGTTTGTTTCGGTGTCTGTAAAAACATCTATGATTGGAGGACTGGAACTCCAAAATAAAGGGTTCGGCGATTGAGTGGATGTCGTATTTACCCAAAGTGAAAAGGTGCCTTCAGGAAGACCCAAATCCAAGCTGTGGGTAGAAATATCTAAATAGTCATTCGATCCATCAAACTTTAGGGAGAGTCCATTTAATTCTCCAGCAAATGAATCTCCTAAACGCCCACTTCCATTGGTTGATTTAGGGTAAGGTGCAAAAGTCGGTACCGACTCATCATCGGATTTAACATTTTCTGGGGATATGGGCAGAAAATCCGCATTACCCAGTGGTGCGGCATGGTATTTGTTGCCGGAAATATCCAGGTATGTCCTACCCGATAAATACCTCATTTCTCCATCACTTAAAGGAACTCCATAAATGCGAACTTCATCCACCCAAACGGAGGTAGATGCCGTAATATTAAAATCCGTTGGTAACGATAATGCGATTGCTTGGCTTGCTTTTCTGCCATCCACAAAAAAGAAAGCTTCGGAATCCTCTCTAACGATGCCAATGTGAGTCCAGTAGTCTTCTATTTTGGGTTCTAATTCGAGCTCGGCTGAGCCGCCTCCAGTAGTATTTTTAAGAAAGTACTTTTGGGAGCTTGATGTAAAATTAAGCTCATCAACCGATGAAAATTCTATATTGAAATCACCCTCAGGCTTCACCCACATAGATAGGGTAAAGTTTTCATCTAGAACACCAACAGAAGTTATTTCGTTAGTTGAATTAATTTCCAGTGCTTTGCCCAACAGGCCCCACTTTACAAAACTGCTTTCTCTTAAACTTTGGGCAGCAGAAAGAAAAGAGCCTGACTCAATCTCATTTTTTGCTTTTCCGGATTGGTTTTCATCTAGCTTCCAATAATGCTTAAGATTAAATTGATCCGGCTCTAAATTCCAAGCTGGAGAGGGTTGGTGTCTGGCCCGATTGGAATCTTCAAACAGACTTTCATGGCGATCGAAACTCCAATAAGCAACAGGATCCAGAGGGTAATGCAGTACTGCCATAGTACTGTTAGGTTCAAAACCTTTTCCTTGATTCAGAATGGAGATTGTGCCCATTTGCTTAAGTACATTTCCCTCATTAACCGACCAACGTGTAATTGTGGTATTCACTTCAGAGTTTGGATCGGTCGCATCATTACCCCCACTTCCCCAGACAACCAAACTGGGAACAACAGAATCACCAGGGCGTGTTTCCCAGGTATTACCCATAAACTCCGTTGAAATAACCGGCGTTATGGTTCCAACACCATCCACAAAAGCCGTCGCATTCGCATTTTTACTTAAATAATCTTCCCATATGCTTGATCTACGCACTTCTACTATTGGAGTTTGGTCTCGATCATACCCCTTTCCTCCGTAGGCATAATATCCTATTTCAGTAATTTCACGCGGACCTACCCTTCCGCTACTGATATTGCCTTCTAGCATTAAGGTCCTCGCAAAAGGGCGAGTCACCAAATTACTGGTGCTGAATTCAGAGATTACTGGATTCGAGTTCCTTAAATACTCCAGCACCTCCAAGTGAGTACCATTATCATCTTCTAAGCTGGGAATCGTTCCATTTTTATCGAACAAGAACTTAAGCATATCTAAATAGCTACCAACATATTTGGACTTGTACGGAGAAAAGCTTGAACTGAGATTATATTTAATCGATGGGTTTCGGAAATATCCATCCCCTTGCTCCAAATCTACCCTGGCGTCTGATAACATATTAATTAAGACTTTTGGGGGTCTGTTTTCAGGCTGTTCCAGGAACGACATATCCAAACCATCCGCTGATGGTTTGAAGTTAAACCGGTGAATTTCGCCACGGCGAAAATTAAGTTCAGGTGCAGTTTCTCCATCAATCAGAAACTTTGCAGGGTTCCCTGTACTAATGCTGTAAAAACTGTCACGAATGTTCCCCGTAATGGATACATTATGCTCAATAACAGAAGCTTTTTCTAAAATCACCCGAGCACCCTGAACTGCACTTTGTTTTGAAAGAACGGTTCCTGAAATACTTGATAGGTTTGTAAGGTAATTATCACCTACTTCGATGAGAAGGCTTCGTGATGACACGCCCCCTTTCATGTCAGACACAACCACTCTAAGTACCTGATTCCCTGCTTTAGTAAAATTTAGCAATATGGACGATTGGTTTAAATAAACAGGGTCATTCAGTGCCTGCTCATTCAGAAACCATGAATAAGCATAGTTTTTTGTAGCATTTCCAGATACAATTGAGAATCTCACCTGTTCGCCTAAGGCAGGATTTGTTTCACTGCTCACTAGTTCAAAATCTGGCACTTTCGCAAGGTCATCCTCGATGGTTCCGGAATGAATAACCACTTCCACGTAAGTCATTGGATCCACTCCACCAACCTTCACGGGAGTGAAATGTAAATCTGAATCGTAATCAGAATAAGTTGAGCCGATCAGTAAAGCTGCATCAGAATAATCCTGAGGTGTTTGAGGTGTACTATCTAACAAAAAGGGTTCCAATACCCCTTTAGACAAGGCCGGGTCTGTTGCTATATTTAATGCAATCCCATATTCGGAAATATCTGTACGATAGGACAGATAATAGTCCATTAAGTCATACCCACTAAAAAAACTAAAAGGCTTCACCTGGGGTGCATTGGGTTTTACACAAATACCCCTTACCCACCTCTTCTCATTATCCAATAATTTCGCGGTTTGGTTATAATCGGTGCCCGCGGCCTCCTCGATCCATTCAGGGGCGAGACTTAGGAAGACATCTCCATCGACAGGATGGACTAACTGAACCACAGGCTCAGATGCATATCCCCTACCTGCCTGAAATATATTTAAACTCCATAGCGGGTCTACAAAATCAAAGGTGGCATTCGCTTCTTCCCCCGTGCCTTCAAATTTAACAGCCAGTGTGGAAACATTTAATTCCTCCAACAAATTGTACTCCATTGGAGGGAGTCTTACTTGAAAACTTTCAGTGCGCAAACTGGCTGGCGGGGTACCTTGATTACTCCTGTATATTCGGAAAGTGTTATTTCGGTCCGCGTTTTGTTCCCGAAATTCATTAACACCAAACAAATTAGATTGATCCAATTCGGCAACATCTACTCCAATGCTCTTGCCTTTGACATAACCCGTAGTTCCTTCAAAGAGAAGGTTCATCATGACTTTACCGGGTACTGTTATATCACCACTTGTAACAAGATCATCAGCAGTCCCCATAACTGAGTATTTATTTCCATACTCAGTTTGATCAGCATCATCACTTAAAACTATTTCGGATTTAGTGTTATATCTTTGTGCATGTTGAAGGCCGAAATTATGTCCCACTTCATGAGCAGTCGTACTCCTTGATAAAGTTCCTGATGCAAGCATTACATGAGAACCGGGTCCACCTACATACCCAAGACCTAAGGCTCCTTTTGAATAATTGGAAAGAATTACATAGGAAACCAGCAAGTATGAAATCCTTACCTGCACATCAGGAAAGTGCTGTCCATTCAAATATAATTTTGGTGCACGATCACTGTCATAAAATGAACCAGGTTCGGTGATATTAAAGCCGGTTACCTGGCCAAGATGATTGGTAAGAGCTTCCACGGAAGCAGGTACAAAGTCTGGGTAAGGCGACCCATTTTCCATCAATGCTTCACCCCCTTTGAGTTCTACGGTTGGGGGGCTCTTAAAATCACCGTCCAGTACACCGGAAGAAGAATTGATTTCAATCGATTCGAGCCCCATAAAAGCCCATCCGTCTCTATTCCATTTTTCGCCAAGGTTCGCTGCCAAAAGTAGGGCATAGGCATCAATTGCTTGGTCATCCAGTTCACCTAGCTCGGTATGGTCTACTTCAGCTATTCCAGTCAAGGAACCTTCTGAATCATACGGACTGGGTCCTCCTCCTCCAGTGGTTGCATAATACCTGTTAAGTGGAAGGGTTACAACTGGGGAGACGACAGGCACAAGTTGAAGCTCACCATCTGTGTTTCGGGAGTAAAAGCTGACAATTTCTGCCATTGCCTCATCAATCGCATCTTGAGTAATGGGTTCGTATGAATCCTGTTGGTACTCTTCTAAAATAATTTCTCCAAGCTCGTTGGTAATGAGCTGATTAGATCCACCAAGGGCAGATAAATAATGGGTCGATTCATCCAAAAAACGAGCGGGTATAACCAATATTTTTCGTATCCCCTTGAGATCACTTTGCTGGGAAGCCATTTGGGTGTCATACTCTATGATAAAAGGAAGGGTTGCATTTTCATTCATGTCTGTCCATGAACCAGCACCTTCAGAATGGTTCCAATCAAATGCGGCAAAATCTTTGGTGTCATTATCAGAAGGTGTGCTGTCTGCCATCCATGGGGCATAGCTACTATTCCAAGGATCTCCACTCAACCACTTCCAATCTCCCTCGCTCGCATTAATTTCCAAAGTTTGAGTGGTTAAATTTTGATCCACATCAAAAAGGGTCCCATTGGTATCTTCATTATCTGTAGCCCCTAGCCAAAGAAAGGTTACTGGATCGCCAGAACCAGTCAGGCCAAGAGTTAAATTGCCCTCTTCATATTTGTTTTTCAGATATTCAGTGAGCAGTTCAGATTCATCTGCATCATCTATTTGAAGAAGTTTGCCATTTTTGGCCATGGCGGCATTGAGGGCATCCTGAAAGGTCACCCTGGTAGAATTTAATTCGTATTTCATCTCCAGCATTTTTTCCGCTGTCATTCCAGAGCCCATAATAAGAGGGTAATGGTAAGATGTTATTCCTTTAACGCGCCGCTTTCCTGGTTGAAGTCGGTCCAGTACGAAGTTTCTTTCAGCCAGGGTTTCATAGCTTATATCTTTTTTTGCAATTCTTACGATTCCGCTCTGCGCTGAATAGTTGATAACTTGTGCATCATTTTCTGAAACTGCAAAATCTTCCCCTAACACAATTCCCCAAACAGAAATGCCTTTTGCACTTGGTAAGTTCTTGCGTCTTCCATAAGTCCAGGCACGTAATTCCCTGCCATCCGAAAACTTAGCATGTCTGGAGATCCAGCCATTGGGATGCAATGGATCAAAACAACGATGAATGGAAACAATATCAACAAAATCTGTTTCCCAAACTTCCATATGTTCGGAAATTTCAGGTGGGAGAAAGTCTAAAAGTTCTTGAGAAAAAGCCAGCTCCAAGGCTTTTCTAGGATCACCGCGGATAATTTTATGTAGGATGGTTGATCTCTCTTGGGCAAGTTTCTTTCCCTTATGTATAAGATGGCTAACAAATCTTGGATCATGATCCTGACAACTGAGGGGATCAGTACATTGTAATGAAATAAATTGCTCACTCCACTCGTTAAATTTACTGAAAATAGGATGGCTTGAAAGATCTTCATAATCTCTTTGCTCACACCATATCTCTCTTTCTCGATCATTTTCTACCACTTTGGGTGGATTCGTTTTTATGATTGTATCCTCTAATTTTTTATCAGTAGGACTCTCCAGGGGGATTTGGTCTGAAAGTTGTTGCTTGTTGGAGTCAAAATCTTTTTGGACAAGGTTAATTCTTTCTCTGGTTTGCAGATAAATGAAGGAGCTAAAGAAAAGTAAAACTGCCCCGAGAATAAACAAGTGACTTGTCCGAGATTTACGAAAACGCATTGGCATTTCCTTGTTTAATGGGGGCATTTTCTAAATTACCAAATAAGCAGTCAATTATCAATTTGTTATAAAATTAATATAAATTATAACATTTTTCATAATTCTCAGAAATTTTAATTTTTACTTGGTTCATCTTCCTTAAAAGTTCTTCGAATAGTACCCGTCGGTGTCATAATCACAGGATCCTTAAATATAGATTGAGGGCTAATGTTTTGAATAACTTCACGAACCGGTGATCCGCCCTTAGATACTATACTGGCACTGACAAATATAAGTAGATTCCTTTTTTGATAACTTTCTGCATTGGACTGGAATAGTTTTCCAATAATGGGAATATTGCCAAGCACTGGAATTTTGTCATTAACCGTCTTAACTTCCTCTCTGGTTAAGCCACCTATTATTACTGTGGCGCCATCGAAAATACTAACTTGGGTATCCACTTTTCGTACGGAGAAAATAGGCATCAGTATACCGGAAGGTTGAATCATCATAGGTGGAGATCCTACTTGGGATGTTCCTATCATAGCCGAGTTGCCACCATACTCAATAAAGCCATCAAATTCAGTGACCTTTGGAGTGAGTCGCAGATTGATAGAATTATATTTTTCAATGGTTGGCGTTACATTAAGAACAACTCCAACCTCACGAAAGCCAGGTTGCTCATCTAATGGAGCAACCGTTTCGAATTGTGGAATGGCAGACTGAATCTGTATAGCCCCTCCCAATCCGCCGCCTTCATTATTTCCGCCACCTCCTCCAATAGTTGGTGCAGGGGCAGGTTCGTACTCCGTGGGGTAAATAAACTCTTGGGCAACCGTAATGGTCGCCGATTGTCCGTCCATAACTGTTACTCTTGGCGCACTAAGAAGGTCCGTGCCTTGTTTTCTCTTTAGGGCACTAATCATGAGCGCAGCCTGGCTACTCCCAATAATCATTTCATTTTGTCCAACAGTCTCAATCGATCCATCCCGATTTGAAGAAAAAGTTCCAAGGGGTGAAACACCTGCTCCTATACCTATTTTCCCGGGCAAATTTGGCACTGGGTTTGCAATATTCATACTCGCATCTGGATTATCCGGCATACTGATAACTGTATCCCTAGTGGTTCCAGAGGGAGAGTGTGCTGTTGCAAGGGTGCGCGTATTACCAGTAACCACTCGTTCGTAGCTTCTTGAAAGGTTTCCTCGGCTGTCTACCTGAGGCATAAAGGTTTCGGGGTCGTATAACAAATTGGCATTACCCCAAGAGTACTGCCAATCAAAGCTAATTTCATCCAAAGCTCCTTCTTGGACTTCAAGAAATTTCGCTTCGATTTCTACCTGCTTACTAGATTCTTCATCAAGCTTGGAAAGAATTCTCTCAATCAAATCCAAATATCGACGCTCATGAGTTATGATCATTTGAAAACCGTCGAATGCAAACTTGTGACCCTTCGCATCGATAAATGGTATTCCCGTGTTTTCCAAAAATGCCCGAATTTTGATTCCCTCATCGCCTCCCCCATCTCCCCCTCCGGCAGGAGCAGCAAATGGGTCGGCATCCGCTCCTCCCCCTCCACTGCTACCAGTTAGACGCTGAACCGTGCCTGGGTTCATCTGATAAAATTCTGTTTCAAGTGGCCTGCCCTTAAATGTTCCGCCAGTTTTTTGTATGACTACTGCATCGGAGCGAACATCAAAGGTCCAACCTACCATTTCTGCTATAAATTCTATCATTTTCCCAAGAGGCATCGCATTAAGTTTAATATTCACGGTTGGTTCCTCTTCTTCGCCTATGAGGGGTATGATATTGAGACCTTTCTTTGCGGGATCAGGTTCTGTAAGATCAAACAGTCTAGCCTGCCTCTGTAATTCGGTCATTGCTTCCGATAATGGTGAATTGAAGAAGTCAACTCCGGGAATTTCGATTAGCTTCAGCTTGGACTCAATGTTACTGGGACCTTCTTCAACTTCTTTGGTTTCCTCAATTTGGCGGTCAAACACTTTGGGTCGCTCCCATTCTCTCTCAATTTCTTCAAGCATTTCTTGTCGAGTTTTAATATATCCAAGGTAACTTTCCTGTTGTCTCATTTGGGATATTCTCTTGAGCATTTCTTTCGCTTCAAAATTGTCACTAAACCTAGTTTCAATCACTCGATAGGTTTCAGTGGCACCTGTTAAGTCCCCATTAATAAATTGAACCTTAGCACGCATGAGTAATTCGCTTAGTTGGTCTTGTTGTTCTTTCCATTCTGGAGAGAATTCACTGATATCACGCTTAAATGGATCTCTCTGATCTTTTCTAATTTTTTCTAGTTCTTTATCCGCCAATGCAAGCTCTTCTTCAATAGCGTCCTCTCCTTCCGTTTCTTTGAGTCCTGGTCTTCCATAGGTAAGAGTATCTCCCTGAATATTTCGATCTGTGTAAAATCCTGTTCGAAATTCATCCAATAATTCTTGGGCTTTTTCCCAATCTTTATCTTGTCTAGCATCATCTGCCTTGGCCAAATTAATGCGATTTTTAACAAGGGATGCTTCAAGAATGATTGGCCAGGTTAAAGTGCTAGGCTCCAAGAAATTTGAGATTTTTAAAAGAATCTTCTCTGCACGTTCGTATTCTTTTTCTTCGATAAGATCTTTGGATTCATCCAACATTTCTTGGGCAAACTTGGCTTGCTCTTTGTTCTTCTCGTTTGCCTTTCGAATCTCTGCATCAAAATCAATCTCTGAGGAAACACCAAGGGTTTGGGTCTCTACCTTTCTCCTAGATTCTTCGATTTCACGGTAATTAAGGGTTAGTTCTTGAACTTCTGCGACTTTGCCCTTGAGCATCGCCTCTCCAACTCGATACCAAATTACTTGTTGCTTTGCTTTATACAAATCACTGATCATGGCAATTGTACCAGAATTGGGCGTGAGGGAGTTCAGGGCTTCATTAAAATATTGATCAGCAAAATCATATCTTCCTTGCGAAGCATCAAATCTACCTTTTCGAAGAAGATTTTCGGCACTCATCAAAGATCGGTCTAGCTTGCCCTTCTCTTCCTCCACTAATCTGTCCAAATCTGGTTGAGCATCGTCCTTTGGTAATCCACTCTTAGCCCTAAGTTGTGCAAGGTCTTTTTTTGCTTGGTCCAGTTCTTCTACGAGCCTGCCAACCAAACTGACATCCTTTCTTTCACCAAGTTCTGTCTTTATTTCACGCCTTAACTTCCTATTCTCCAGTTCCTCGGCTACATTTTCGCGGTACCTTTCTATGTAACGACTAGCTTGCGAATACTTTTTTTGCAACATGGCCTGATTGGCCAATTTGAAATAGAGTTTGGTTTCTTCGGCTTTTATTTGCCTGAGGTAAAACTCGTTTTGTTCACTCTCATTGAGGTTGTCTAGTGCTGTAGTTGCAATCTTTTGTGCCTCTACCAACCTACCCTCGCTACTAAGATTTCGAATCTTGTCTAATAATATGACAAGGTTGGTATTGGGGCCAATGTTACTGGCTGGAAGAAAAGTTTGAGGCGTCTTTAAGGGAGGCGGTGGGTCTTGTGCAGGAAGATCAATACGAGGCAATCCTTGAGAATGTAAGTTTGGGGCACAGCAAATATGCACCATAATTGGTGCTAGAAGAAAAGAGCCGACAACACTCGAAATCTGTTTGATGTAATGGGACATTACAAATCAGCTGGAGGACATGGGATTCATCATTTAGGCACTACCCTCAAATTTCATACAGAAATAACTCAAGGGTCAATCTGTAATGGTGTGCAGTGGAGGGATTTAAAAAGAAAATGATTGGAAGGTATCTTCAGCGGACCTAGGATCCTGTTTTGCAACTGTGATCATCTTGTTTTCAAAATCAATGTTTGAAATTTGGTATCTTCTACCCCCAAAATCAAAAACTCTTTCTTCATCCGAACTTTCGAAGATGAATTCCTTGGGCGTAAGGCCGGGTAGACTGGCCCTGAATTTAATTTGTAAACTACCCGCATAAACCTTTTTCATCAACGAATTGATCTCAAACGGAGCTCCTTCGATTCGGAAATCTTTTATCATCGCACGGCCAACAGGTTTAAGTCCACCAGTATCTGGATTGCGGTATTGCTGAACTGCAAAGTACTGTACAACAAATATCTTCTCACTATCATTGTTATCACAAATCTCGAGACTCGGTTGACCAGGCTTCCGGTTAGGGGTTCGTTTGTATGATTTTCCAACTTCAATGCGGTTGCGAACACCAGCCCCACTCGCTTCTGCCACAGTTAAATCCTCAAAATATGGAGTTTGGCCAACCCAACTTTTAAGCCTAAATGGGTATTCTGCCTTGGTTACCTCAACCAAGCTTAACCCGAAAGGCTCTATCTCTTCTGCTTCTTTCTCTTTCTCGGGCAATTTTGTAGTGAGTTGACCGTCGTGTATAAAAATGATCGGGGGAGTAAACATGTCATAAATTGTTTGGTTTTTATCCGACAATCCATTGGTCCATTTAATTTTATCAAAGGTTGTATTATTACTAGATGGAGTCTTTTGATAGAAAGAGATGTTATATTCAGAATTATTTAGGGTTTTTATATCAGCGTTAATTTTGAGATAAAGTATACCTTTAACTCTTTTAATATCTGCAAATCTTATCTGAGATGTTTCTCTACCATTTCGCAAAGCTAAGATAGATGGTGAGTCCTGCCAGTTTTTTTCAAGTATAACTTCCTGCCTAGTTGTACCAGTGATGGTTTCATTTTCTGTAAAAACAGTTATCTCTTTTCTTGATGGAATTAATATACTTTCCACCATATACTTATCCTGCAAATCATTATCTTGGTTATAGATATGTAGAAATTCTCCTGGCACTATCGAAAGTGGTTGACTAAACAAAAAATAAGATTCACCAGATTTTGATTTTATTTCAAATCTACTGTGATCAATTTCTTCAATAATAATATTATTTTTATTAGTTGTAAAAACAGAGATGAGTACCACAAATATAATGATAGAAATAAAAAGAAATACTTTTTCTAAATGTGGAATTTTCATATTATTTGAATTCCTGCAGGACTACTTCTAGCTCATCGCGATCAAACTCTTCAGA
>Ga0181593_10004760_pt1 | contig 12345 bp, 10 predicted proteins | sample 071ome_19_FD_133756 | JGI IMG/M metagenome (GOLD analysis project Ga0181593, IMG submission 133756) | Coastal salt marsh microbial communities from the Groves Creek Marsh, Skidaway Island, Georgia - 071413AT metaG (megahit assembly) | ecosystem: Environmental > Aquatic > Marine > Intertidal...
CACCCCGAAGGGATCACAGCGATCTGTTACCGTTCGACTTGCATGTGTTAGGCCTGCCGCCAGCGTTCAATCTGAGCCATGATCAAACTCTTCAGTTTAAATTTTTCAAAGCACAGTGTCCGACTACATACTTCCAGACGCCATGCTTAAAATCATTTATAACCTTCAAAGAAAGTTATGACTCAAACAAGAAAACTACTGCTATTCTCAAAACTGTTGCGAAACAGTTTCAAGGGTTTGAATTAACAGTGTTGTTTACTCGTTTGAGTTGTATTTTCTGATACAAAACAAGCAAGCAAACACCCACTTCTATTACTTGATTTCGTTGTTAAAGAGCTTCCCCAGAAACAGGGAGTGCGCATTATACTGATCGCACCTTTTTGTACAAGTCTTTTTTTTAAAAAAATCGACTTTTTTAATCCGCCACTTTCTCCCTCAGGGATGGCAAATCTTCCCGTTGCCGGGGCCGCGCATTGTACAGCGTACGCGGGTTCTTACAAGCCTTTTCTGAAAAATATTTTAGCTTTTTTTCAGTCCCCTTTCGGGCTTGTCAGGGAGGTGTATTTCCCTGATGTCGGGGCCGCGCATTGTACTGAAAGCATTCCAGCTTACAAGCCCTTTTTCACAAAATAATTTAACTTTATTTAGCGCCCTGTAGTTGACGTTTCAAATAGCCTGCTTTTACCGGCTCAAAACTTCAAGGCTAACCCCGGTACCCGAGATGAAAAAGCTTCTTCCCACGCTTGATAAGGAAGAAATTTCCAAAAAACGCTTTTCCCCAATCCAGTTTTGCAGCCTGGTCTGTTACCTTTTCACCGTTAACAGTTACCGCACCGTTACCAATAAATTCTCTGGCCATCTTGTTGGAGGGCGCCAGGCCCGTTGACACCAGAGCCTCAACCAGTGTTTCAGCTTCCACTATAGATGAGGGCATTCCGTCCTGTTTCAACTGCCCGAAGTCACTTTCCGTCAACGTACTGATATCCCCGCTGAAGAGTGCTTCGCTGATTCGCTGGGCAGCCTGCAGGCCGTCTTCACCATGCACCAGGCGGGTAACCTCCCTAGCCAGTACACCCTGGGCCTGGGGACGTCCCTGGGCCGCCTTGTCAGCTTCTTCTATAGACTTCAGCTCCTTAACGTCCAGGAAGGTGAAGTACCTGAGGAACTTATAGACGTCCGCATCTGCGGTATTTATCCAGAACTGGTAAAAGGCATACACTGAAGTACGGGCAGGGTCCAGCCAGATGGTGCCTTCTTCCGTTTTACCGAACTTGCCGCCGTCAGCCTTGGTGACCAGCGGCAGAGTCAGGCCATATACCTGTTGCTGGTTCATGCGTCGGGTCAGATCTATGCCCGCCGTGATATTGCCCCACTGGTCAGACCCACCGATCTGCAGCGTGCAGCCATGCATGTCATTAAGCATGGCAAAATCATAAGCCTGCAGGATCATGTAGCTGAATTCGGTATACGAAATACCTTCACCTTCCCGATCGATTCGCTGCTTCACGCTTTCTTTCTGTATCATGGCATTAATCGAGAAGTGTTTGCCGATATCACGCAGGAAAGTCAGCACATTCTTATCCGCAGTCCAGTCCAGGTTATTCACTACGAGCGCTGAATTTTCCCCACAATCAAAATCGATAAAGCGGGAAAGCTGCTGCTTGATCTTTTCCGTCCACTCGGCAGTGACTTCCAGGGAGTTCAGTTTGCGCTCCTTGGCCTTGAAACTGGGGTCCCCGATCATGCCGGTCGCCCCGCCTGCCAGGGCAATAGGTCTGTGCCCAGCCAACTGGAACCGCTTCAGGGCCAAAAGGGGTACCAGTGAACCGATATGCAGGCTGTCAGCGGTCGGATCGAACCCGCAATAGATCGTCCTGCACTGCCCGGCCAGATGTTCTACCAGTTCTTCCTGCGCAGAAGCCTGCATAACCAGGCCACGTTGCGATAAATCGTCTATAAGATGCTTGTCAGTCACGTTTATTACTGCTTTTGGGTGGATTTGGGCGTCAAAATTCAAAGAGGCGCAACTTTACAAGAACATACCCCAGAATTCTAGGCGCTATCGTCATTTATCAGGCACAGGAATTGCCCGATGATCCCCATTATACTGCTGGTATTTCGCCACTTTTCCCCGATACAATGACGCCAACCAAAAGCTATACCAATCCTGTTTTTTTGTTATAATCCAGCTAATTACGGCTTCTTCTAAATAAGGCACTATAAGTATCTTATGGATCTTATTGATTCTACTAAACGCCGTTTGGACAGCATGCTCCCAAAAACACACAGGGTGCTATTGCTGGGTCTTATCGGAGCACTGATTGTTATCAATCACGATAACAATTATGCCGACCTGCCCCTGATGGTTAGAAACACTGCACCCGCAGCAGCACAACTGGAAGAATCCACTCCTGGCGCCATAATTCCAACCTCACCCGCACCGGTAATGCCTGAGATGGTCAGCTCGGAAGCACCTGCCCAGATTGAGACTCAGAGTACACCTGCCCCTACCACTGCGGATCATGAGGACATTCTTGCCAATACAGTCTCAGCCGAGGCCACTCCTGATTACAGTACTGATGTTAAAGCCGGCGACAATCTGAGCCTGATCTTTTCACGAGCTGGCCTGAATGCACAGGATGTTTACAAGGTAAGCAACAGCACACCAAAAACCAAAGTTCTGGGCAATCTCTACCCTGGGTATCGCCTTGAGTTTTACTTCAATGAGGATGAGAGCCTACAGAGTCTGACAGTCGTCAAGAACAAGCTGGAAAGCGTAATTTTCAGCCGTAATGATGCCGGACAATACATTGCCAAGGAAAATACCCTCAGCCCTGAAGTACGCCAGGTATTCCGCGAAGCCACTATCAATGACTCCCTGTTTCTGGCTGCTCGCAACGGCGGTATTTCTGCAGGTGTCACAATGGAGCTCGCCGGCATTTTCGGTGGCGTAATCGATTTTCTGCTCGACACTCGGAAGGGGGATACCTTCAATGTACTCTATGAAGAAAAATTCCTGAACGGCGAATACATCGGATACGGAAAAATCCTGGCAGCCCAGTTCACTAATCAGGGCGAGACTCATACAGCCGTTCGCTATGTAAACACTGATGGTGATTCCGACTTCTATAATCCTGAAGGAGAAAGCATGCGCAAGGCTTTCCTGCGCAACCCGGTGGACTTCACACGTATCAGTGACGGTTTCAATCTGCGACGTAAACACCCTATTCTCAATACCATTCGCGCACATAAAGGGACCGACTATGCCGCACCACGGGGTACACCTGTAGTGGCAGCCGGGGATGGACGTGTCACGTGGGCATCAAGAAACGGTTCATTCGGCAAACTGGTTGTCATTCAACATGGTGATCGTTTCCAGACCAAATATGCTCACCTGAATGATTACGCCAAAGGCATCAAAAAAGGCAACCGGGTGAAACAGGGTCAGGTGATAGGTTATGTCGGTTCCACGGGCGGTGCCACTGGCCCACACCTGCACTATGAATTTCTCATGGATGGGGTGCACCGGAATTCCCGAACAATCCACGACAAATTACCAAAAGCAGAATCCGTTCCCAGCAATGAAATGCAGCGTTTCAAGGAACAGTCACAGATACTGATTTCCCAACTGCAGGTTCATCTAAACGATACCACCAAGATCGCCCAGCGCTCACCCTGATGGCCTCTACCATATATATAGGCATGATTTCAGGCACCAGCATGGATGCCATCGATTGCGCCCTGGTGGATTTCAGTGAAAAGATCCCAAAGCAACTTGACTTCATTAATACTGAAATCCCCGATGATTTGAGACAAAAACTGCTGCATCTTTGTGAGAACCATCAAGGGCAAATCCCCCTGCTGGGTGAAGCTGATGTTGAGTTTGCCAGAATCCTGGCCCAGGCCGTGGAAAAAGTTCTGGAACGCAATCACCTAAAACCTTCACAGATTGCAGCCATAGGAAGCCATGGACAGACCATACGCCATCATCCCCGTCGTCGGAATTCATCCACTCCTTTTACGATACAGATTGGCGATCCCAACACGCTGGCAGAACTCACCGGCATAACCACCATCGCAGACTTTCGGCGACGGGATATGGCGGCCGGCGGCCAGGGCGCTCCGATTGTTCCAGCATTTCATCAGCGGGTTTTTTCCAGTGCCGAGACCGACCGGATTGTCCTGAATATAGGCGGTATTTCAAACATCACTGTATTGAAGCGCTTTGGTGGCATCACGGGTTTTGATACCGGCCCCGGCAATATGCTGATGGATTACTGGGTGCAGCATAAACAGGGACACCCCTATGACCGCGATGGCGGCTGGGCCAGATCAGGGGAAGTCAATGATGACCTGCTTGCAGAACTGCTGAACGAACCCTACTTCCACCTCCCCCCACCAAAAAGTACGGGTAGGGAGTTGTTCAACGGTCATTGGTTGCAGGAAAAACTGGACACACTGGATCTCAGGCTGAAGGCCGAGGACATCCAGGCAACACTGCTAGCCCTGACCGTTTTCTGCAACAGTACAGCCATTAAAAATCTACTGGAATCCGGAGAGGTTATCGTCTGTGGTGGCGGCGCCCACAACGGATACCTCATCTCAGCCCTGGCTGAATCACTGGAAAGTTTCGACGTATTTGGCAGTTCGCGACTGGGCATCATGGAAGACAGCATGGAAGCCGTAGCTTTTGCCTGGCTTGCCCATCAGACTTTGCACCAGACACCCGTGGATTTCACGGACATCACCGGTTCTTCACATCCTGTAATAGCTGGCGGCGTGTATTACGCGGGCAAGAGGAGCCGGTAATTCGAGGTACGGCGCCCCGGGAAAGATCGCTTCGCGGTCAATCCTCGTAAGAAATCTTCGATATATTTGATCAGGAGCTCAGGGACAGCGCTCTTCGCGGTTCTTCCCGTGCAATGAGGCGCACACATCATTCCACCTGCGGCGGTGCTACTCCAATTCTCGTGCAGATTTAAAGCTAGATGGAGAAAGACATTCCGCAACCACAAGTTGTGGTTGCCAGGGGATTTTGGACAATGAATTTCGAACCTTCCAGCCCTTCGGTGTAATCCACTTTTGATCCCACAAGGTACTGAAAACTTAGAGGATCTACGAGCAATACAGCGCCATTGTTGTTAATGACTGTATCATCGTCATTGATGCTCTCATCAAAGGTAAAACCGTACTGAAAACCCGAACATCCACCGCCCGTGACAAATACCCGAAGCTTGAGGTTGGGGTTACCCTCCTCATTGATCAGTGAATTCACCTTGCGCGAGGCATTGTCGGTCAGCGAAATCGCGACCGCATCATGGGTACCGACAACAGGATCGTTTACGTTTTCTGCAACAGTCATGGGAGCTCTGGAAAAGAATGAAGCGCGGGAGATTATCTAAAACCTGAGCGTTTTAGTCAAGTATTGCAGGGATCAGGTGTTTTCAACAACGACAGAGGCCTGTACCTCATCCGCTGCGGCACTCTTCTCCTGGCCCAATTGGCGCGGCTTGAAATCAGCAGTGGAACGATGTGTCAGACTGCCGTTGACCTCTGATCCCATCACCATCTCAATCAGGTGATAATACACATTACCCACCACCCTGGCCTTGGCGGCCAATTCCAAGTGCTGGGATGAATGAACATCACCTTCCACCAGACCGTTGATAATGACTGATGGAACCTTGATTTCACCCTGGACAAGGCCGCTTTCACGAATACGCACTTCAGCAGACGAGTCCTCATCTGCATAGATATTTCCGCGGATTTTTCCTTCCACTTCCAGCACGCCGCTGAAATGCAGGTCGCCTGTAAGTTCCGTCGCCTTGGATATCAACGTGGTGATGTTTTCTGTACTGAATTTCTTCTTCACATTAGCTCCACTTGTCCTGGTTTGCTGCGGTCCTATTCAACAACCCAGGCAAAACTTTTCTGGAACGTTTTGCCATTCTTGCCTTCATCAACGGCCAGAATCTGGACAGCGACAGGCTCAAAGTCCCCCGGGAGAATCAATTCCCCTTCGATATTCTGGAAATACCTGAACTGCAACTTGATATCCAACTGGTCTTCCTCAGTGGCCAGGCTGCGCAGGGGCATGGAAATTTCCTGCTTGTCCCGACTACCCAGAATATTCACATTGGTATAGCCGCTGATCACATTATCGTTGTTTCCCAGCTGACGCAGCTCCAGGCGATACCGGATACGTCCGGGCTCATCCGTAGAAACCAGATCCAGACCGCCAATCATCATACCGGTGTCGGCATTTTCCGGCGACATGATCTGCTTGTAGAACAGCACATCCTCCTGCAACTGGGAAATGGTTTCTCTCAGATTCATGATGGTTCCCTGAACCTCATCGAGCGCCTGTCTGTCCACCAGGCCTGCCTGCTCCCTGTTGATGAGCTCCTGGTTCAGCTCTTCCATTTGCCGGCCCATGACCGCCACCTGATCAAGAAGCTGATCCCTTTCATCCCGGGCATCACCATTGACGAAGACACCGCGGTTATAGCCGTAGAGATAAAACCCGCCCCCAGCAATCAGTATCACCAGCACAATAGCCAGGCGTACCAGCGCTGTCCGCCATGGCTGATAGGGGACAACGATCATCCTCAGCTGTTTACTGCCTTTTACTGTTGGCGTTTTGCTCAAGAACCCGGTCTCTTTTCTCGTTTATCCGTGCTGCTATTCACCTGAATTTATCAACTACGGCAGGGCTGCCACTAACGCCAGGCCGGTCGTCTCTGACAGGCCAAACATTATATTCATGTTTTGTACGGCCTGTCCTGCGGCCCCTTTCACAAGATTGTCTTCTGCTGCCAACACCACCACGGTATCGCCAGCCTGGGGGCGGCACACGGCAAGCTGGAGCCGGTTGGTTCCACGAACACTCCGGGTATCCGGGCTCATGCCGGCTTCCAGGACATCCACAAAGGGCTCATCACGGTATGTTTCTTCAAACAAGCCCTGCAAATCGACACTGGTATCCAGCAAAGTGGCATAGAGGCTGGCCTGGATACCACGAATCATCGGAGTCAGGTGCGGCATGAATACCAGATTAACCGGGTTCGCTGAAGCCAGGTTCAATCCCTGAGTGATTTCCGGCAAGTGCCGATGACCATCAATTTTGTACGCCTTCATGCTCTCACTGGCTTCACAAAGCAACGTGCCTATAGCTGCACTGCGCCCTGCGCCACTGACCCCTGATTTACAATCTGCGATCAGCCTGCCGGTATCCACCAGCCCGTTTCTCACAAGAGGCAAAAAACCCAACTGAACTGCTGTCGGATAGCAACCTGGATTGGCAACAACCCTGGCACCTGGAATAGCGGCCCTGTTCATCTCGGGTAGACCATAAACAGCCTCTTCAAGAAGCTCGGGACAGGCATGTTCCATCCCGTACCATTTGGACCACAGGGCGGCATCCTTGATGCGGAAATCTGCTGACAAATCCACCACCTTCACACCTGCATCCAACAGGGCAGGCACCATGGTCATGGCTGTGCCATTTGGTGTGGCAAAAAACACCACATCGCAGGTCTTCAAAGTCTCTTCCGAAGGCTCCACAAAAGGCTGATCGACAAAGCCGCGCAGATTGGGGAACAGGGAGGACACGGGACGACCCGCCTCTCCTCTTGAACTGACTGCCTGTAATGAAACATCCGGGTGGTGTACCAGCAGCCTTAACAGCTCCTGCCCGGTATAGCCTGTTGCTCCAACTATGCCTGCCTTGATCACCTGATTTCCCCTGTATATCAATGAATTACACTCGAGGCCTTCGCCTCGGGGCCGCGTATTATAATGGACATCATCACGAATACCAGTATCTCAGCCGCAACGGAAAGTCAGCTGCCAGTATCATGTAGTACATTTACGCTGACCGCTCCCACACCGTTTCAGCCCTGAGGGATGTAATGATATCATCTGCCTCTTTGTTTGGACGCCAGGAACCCCGGAAATGCTCTGGTTCAAAGCCCTCCATATCATTTCAGTTGTCTGCTGGTTTGCGGCCATTTTTTACCTGCCCCGCCTGTTTGTCTATCACGCCATGAGTGAGGATGAAGCCAGCCGGGAACGTTTCAAAATCATGGAGCGCAAACTTTACCGGGGCATCATGACGCCTTCTGCGGCCATGACAATCCTGTTTGGCGCCATCATCATTGGCTACAACCCCCAGTACTACCTCTCTGCCGGCTGGATGCATGCCAAGCTCTTTTGCGTGGCACTGCTGCTGATTTATCACGCCCTATGCTGGCAGCACCTGAAAAATTTCCGTGATGACAGGAATGAGAAAAGCCATGTGTACTTCCGCGTATTCAATGAAATCCCGGTGGTATTGCTTATCGTCGTTGTCATTCTCGTTGTCGTTAAACCTTTCTGATACAGGAACCCTTCATGTCTGCGGATACCTTTCATTCCCGCTCAGCTGAACTTTTTACCTCTGCCCAACAGGTTATACCAGGCGGCGTCAACTCACCGGTCAGAGCATTCAAAGGTGTTGGCGGCAATCCGGTATTTTTTCAGTCAGGCAACGGCGCCTGGCTGACTGATGTCGATGGCAACCGCTACGTGGACTATGTTGGCTCCTGGGGCCCTCTGATTCTGGGGCACCGCCATCCGGCTGTGATGAAGGCTTTACAGCATCAAATGGAACTCGGCCTGACCTTTGGCGCCCCAACGGAAAAAGAAGGCCAGCTGGCAGAGTTGATCACACACCTGATCCCTTCCATTGATTCTGTCCGCCTGGTCAATTCGGGTACGGAAGCCACCATGAGTGCTATCCGCCTGGCTCGCGGTTTCACCCGTCGGGACAAAATCGTCAAATTTGAAGGCTGCTACCATGGTCATGTCGACTCATTACTGGTTAAAGCCGGCTCAGGCGCCCTCACGCTGGGCTCACCTGACTCCTTGGGAGTACCGGCATCCACGTCTGCCGAAACCTATGTCCTGCCTTATAACAATCTGGACAGTGTGGCCGGCCTGCTTGAACAGTCTGGCAACGAAATCGCCTGTATCATTATCGAACCTGTTGCAGGCAACATGAATTGTGTTCCACCCGTTACTGGCTACCTGGAAGGCCTGCGAGAACTCTGTAATCAGTATGGCGTAGTTCTGATTTTTGATGAGGTCATGACAGGTTTCCGTACCGCCCTGGGCGGCGCCCAGTCTGTGTATGGCATCACCCCTGACCTGACTACGCTGGGTAAAGTGATCGGCGGCGGCCTGCCTGTTGGTGCCTTTGGCGGTAAAAAGGAGATCATGGACCTGTTGGCACCAAGCGGCCCGGTATATCAGGCAGGAACACTGTCAGGGAATCCATTGGCTGTCACTGCCGGCATGGCGACACTGGCAGAAATCAGCAAACCTGACTTTTTCGAAAACCTGGCTGCTAAAACGACTGCGCTGCTATCCGGTCTCAAGGCACGGGCGGAGGCTGCCAATATCCCCTTCACCACCAACCAGGTGGGCGGTATGTTTGGCTGTTTCTTCAGCAGTGAAGAAAAGATATCCTCCTTCGACCAGGTCATGGCCAGCGATGCGGATCGCTTCAGGAAATATTTCCATCTAATGCTCGAATCCGGCATCTACCTGGCGCCTTCAGCGTTTGAGGCAGGCTTTGTGTCAGCCGCTCATGGCGATGAAGAAATCCAGCTCACACTGGATGCTGCCGAAAAAGCATTTTCAGTACTTTAAAACAACGACAAAACGACAAAGGGAAACACTATGAAGAAGTATCACGTCTATGGCATTGGTGCCGCACTGGTCGACAAAGAGTTCGAAGTCCAGGACAGCTTTTTTGAACATGAAAGCATCCAGAAAGGCATCATGACCCTGGTTGACGGGGAATCCCAGCAAACCCTGCTGGAGCGTCTGACAGAACGTTTTGGCCTGAAAAAGCGTGCCGGTGGCGGTTCAGCTGCCAACTCTATTTACGCCATTTCCCAGTTTGGCGGCAATACCTTCTTCTCCTGCAAAGTGGCCAACGACGAGTTTGGCGATTTCTATGTCGAAGAGTTGGGTGACCTGAATATTCACACCAACCTGGATGGCAGCAACCGTGAAGATGGTGTTACCGGTAAATGCCTGGTCATGGTAAGCCCTGACTCCGAGCGCACCATGCTTAGCTATCTGGGCATTTCCGAAACGCTTTCCATCAAAGAACTCAATGAGGATGCCATCAAGGATTCCGAGTATCTCTATCTTGAAGGTTACCAGGTGACCTCTGATACCGGCCGCGCTGCCTGTATCCACGCCCGCAAGATTGCTGAAGCCAATGGTGTAAAAACGTCCATCACCCTCTCCGACCCGGCCATGGTGCAATTTTTCCGTGGCGGCCTGCAAGACATGATCGGTGATGGCGTCGACCTGGTGTTTGCCAACGACGTTGAAGCCAAGGAATGGGCAGGCAAGGAGACTGTCGAGGAATCCATTGAAGAACTGAAGAAAATCGCCAAACAGATTGTTGTGACCTGCGGCTCCAAGGGAGCCCTGCTTTTCGATGGTGAGAAAAACATCCAGATTGCCCCTCACGATGTCAAAGCTGTAGACAGCAACGGTGCCGGTGACATGTTTGCAGGCGCTTTCCTGTATGCCGTGTCTTCAGGCCATGATTTTGAAACAGCAGGCAATCTTGCCAGCCTGGCCGCTGCGACAACCGTCAGCCATTTCGGCCCCCGCCTGTCTCCGGCACAACATGCAGAGATCAAGAATCAGATCATCAAGTAACAACTTTTTCTGATCCCAATAAAAAAGCCGGTGTTCCTTCGAGCACCGGCTTTTTTTGTGCCAGGTTAAAAGATCAGGCCATGGATGCCTTGTCTTCGTCTGTCACGTCTTTCATGCTCAGGCTGATCTTGCCGCGATCATCGATCTTCAGCACTTTCACGATCACTTCCTGTTTTTCCTTCAGGAAGTCAGTGACATTTTCCACACGCTCCTGAGCGATCTGGGAAATATGCACAAGACCATCCTTGCCAGGAAGGATGGTAACGAAAGCACCAAAGTCTACGATCTTGGATACAACACCTTTGTAAAGCTTGCCGATTTCCGCTTCAGCGGTGATCTCTTCAATCATGGCCACAGCCGCATCACGCGAGGTAGCATCTTCACCGTAGATCCTGACATTGCCGTCATCATCGATGTCGATGGATGCACCGGTTTCTTCCGTAATGGAGCGTATAACCGCACCACCTTTGCCGATAACATCACGGATTTTGTCCGGATGAATCTTGATGTTGGCCATGGAAGGCGCGTACTGGGAAATCTGGCCAGGAGCAGAGATGACCTTGTTCATTTCACCAAGGATATGCATCCTGGCGTGATAGGCCTGCTCAAGGGCAGTTTCCATGATCTCTTCAGTGATACCCTGGATCTTGATATCCATCTGCAAGGCAGTTACGCCGTTGGCAGAACCAGCCACTTTAAAGTCCATGTCGCCCAGGTGATCTTCGTCACCCAGGATGTCAGTCAGTACAGCCACACCATCGTCTTCCTTGATCAGACCCATGGCGATACCCGCAACAGGCGCCTTGACCGGAACACCGGCATCCATCAATGCCAGGGAAGTACCACAGACAGAGGCCATGGAGCTTGAACCATTGGATTCAGTGATTTCAGAAACCACGCGAATGGCATATGGAAACTCTTCTTCGCTAGGCAGTACAGCGGCAACACCGCGACGTGCCAGACGGCCATGACCGATTTCACGACGCTTTGGACCACTCATGAAGCCTGTCTCACCCACACTGAAAGGAGGGAAGTTGTAATGCAGCATGAAATGATCTTTCTTGGTGCCGCTCAGGTCTTCGATGATCTGCGCATCACGCAGGGCACCCAGTGTGGCAACAACCAAAGCCTGGGTTTCACCGCGGGTGAACAGGGCAGAACCGTGAGTCTTGGACAGCACGCCAGTTTCAACGGAAATGGCACGAACTGTTTTGGTATCACGACCATCGATACGTGGCTGGCCAGCAATGATATTGCGACGAACAACCTGTTTCTCAACAGAAGCAAACGTGTTCTGCACTTCGCCAGCCTTGACCGGACTCTCACCTTCTTCAACAGCCAGCTGGGCTACAGCCTGATCGCGCAGTTCCGCCAGTTTGTCCTGACGCTGCATCTTGTCTGAAATCTGGTAAGCGGCCTTGATACCTTCACCAAAGTTATTGGTGACAGCACTGATCAGGGCTTCATTTTTCACTGGCGGCTGCCAGTCCCAGGCAGGCTTGCCGGCAGTAGCGGCAAATTCATTGATGGCCTGGATAACAACCTGCATTTCCTGATGGGCAAACAATACCGCACCCAGCATCAGGTCTTCGTTAAGCTCTTTGGCTTCAGACTCCACCATCA
>Ga0181593_10004764_pt1 | contig 12339 bp, 12 predicted proteins | sample 071ome_19_FD_133756 | JGI IMG/M metagenome (GOLD analysis project Ga0181593, IMG submission 133756) | Coastal salt marsh microbial communities from the Groves Creek Marsh, Skidaway Island, Georgia - 071413AT metaG (megahit assembly) | ecosystem: Environmental > Aquatic > Marine > Intertidal...
ATATTCCGCATCCTTTTCACGCCGCTCAGACAATTCGCTCTGAGCACACTGGCTGATTTCTGCCGCTGCAATTGGATTGCCAAGTGTCAGCATCAAGTTTGCGGCTTGCTTCGGAGTGTAGGCCCCAAGCATAATAGTCCCGTCCGATGTGGGATATGCGGAATAGGTTGCCAATCTAGGGTCCTGATTTCCGAACGGCTTTGGAGCATTTCCTGTCGCTTGCGTGGTTGTGACATTTGCGGTCATCAGCATTAATGCGCAATCGGCCATTGATACATCTATGACGGCGGCGGGGCTTCCACGTTCGCGGGCGAAAAGAGCGGCGCAAACGGCAAGGGCTGCTTGCGCGCCGGTTCCATAGTCGATTACGGGCGGTCCTATCCGAACCGGAGGTCTATTAGCTTCACCGTTACTGGCCATCACTCCGGAAAAGGCCTGAATAACGACATCATAGGCCGGGTGGTTTGCCTTGGGGCCGGTGCGACCATAGCCACTGATTGAACAGCAAATCACACTGGGATTGATCGCCTGAAGTTGGTTGGGTAATAGCCCCAAATTTTGCAGGCAAGCCGTCGTGTAGTTTTGAACAACAACGTCCGCTGAGGTGACAAGTTGCTGAAAAATGCGTTGCCCTTCGTCGGATGCCAGATCCAAGGCGATTGCTTTTTTGCCAGATGCCTGCGCTATAAATCCAAGCCCAAGTCCTTGATCGGATAAGTCACGGCGCGCGCCGACGTCGCGGGTCATGTCGGGTTGATGGACGGGTTCAATCTTGATGACTTCAGCGCCCATAACGCCCAATTGATAGGCGCAGAAAGGGCCTGCGAAGACGTGGGTCAGGTCTAAAACCCGTATTCCGTCCAAAGCTTGCATGTGTAATCCTCCCGACCTTCAGAAAACCACAATCCATGGGCCGGTCTTTTCCGACCGCGACACATACACGCCGCTATTTCGCACTCGTTAGTGCGACTTTGCACAGAGTATGTTCGCCCTAAGTCGTTTGCTCCATTCATGCTTGGTAGTATTGTAGATAAAACTCATTGAGAGGGTGCGCGAATGGCTTCTAGAATGCCGACCTACTTTATCTCGCACGGGGGCGGACCGTGGCCTTGGATTGAAAGCATGCGGCAGGCGTTTAGAACGCTTGAGGTATCCTACAACAATATGCATGCGGAATTGCCGGAACGTCCCAAGGCCTTACTTATGATTTCAGGCCATTGGGAAACAGACGATGTATCGGTTATGACCACAGTCAAGCCACCTATGGTCTATGACTACCATAACTTCCCACCGCACACCTATGATGTGGTCTATCCAGCTCCCGGAGCTCCTGAGTTTGCCCAAAAAGCGGCAGAGTTAATCGCTGATGCCGGATTGCCGGTGTCGTTGAACGATCGGCAGGGGTTTGATCATGGAACTTTTGTTCCGATGGCAATTATGTATCCGCAGGCCGACGTGCCGCTGTTTCAGGTATCGATTCGCAAGAATTACGATCCCGCGCAACACGTCCAATTGGGGCGGGCACTGGCTCCGCTCAGGGACGAGGGGGTACTGATTATCGGATCAGGTTTGAGTTATCATAATCTGCGTATGTTCGGACCTCAGGCCAAGATACCATCCGAGGCATTTGATTCTTGGCTGAACAAGACTTTGTCGCTGACTCCAGAAAAGCGTATCGAAGCTATCCTTAATTGGGAAACCGCCCCGCACGCACGAACTTGCCACGCGCAAGAAGATCACTTGGTGCCGCTTTTTGCTGCCTTAGGGGCGGCCGAAAGTGAGGCTGCGACCCGTGTCTATTACGAAGATGGGATATTCGGGGGCGTTACCGCATCGAGCTACCGGTTCGGATAAAGGTCGTTCGAAATTGAGACTTGGGTGGGATTAAACCCCACCCAGAAAAGGACTCTTTTGTGTCGTCTAGATCGCAGCTTTACGGCTTTCTTCCAGATAAATTTCGCGCAAGCGACCTGCGACAGGGCCAGGGGTGCCGTCGCCGATTTTGTGGCCGTCAATTTCGATCACTGCGTTCACGAACATGGTGGCCGAGGTGATGAACGCCTCGTCTGCGTCTTTGGCTTCTTCAATGGTAAAGTTGCGTTCAACCACTTCCATCTGCGCCTCGGCTGCAAACCGAAGAACTGCTGCGCGTGTAATGCCGTGAAGAATGTCGTTCGACAGGCCACGCGTAATGATCTTGCCGTCTTTGACGATATAGGCGTTGTTGCTGGTGCCTTCGGTGACGTAATCGTCTTCGACCATCCATGCATCATCACAACCCGCGGCCTTGGCCATCATCTTGCCCATTGACGGGTAAAGTAGCTGAACGGTTTTGATATCGCGGCGGTGCCAACGAAGATCGTCGATAGAGATTACTTTAATGCCAGTCTTTGAGGCTGCGCTTTCAGTGATGCCCCGTTTAGATTGGGTGAACAGCACAACGGTGCAGGGTGTGTCATCTGGATTCGGGAAGACAAAGTCGCGATCACTAGGGGCGCCACGCGTGATCTGTAGGTAAACACCTCCATCAACGACCTCGTTGATGCGTACCAGCTCTCGGTGGATTTCCAGCAATTCGTCTTTTGTGACAGGATTGCGCATGCCCAATTCGTTAAGTGACCGTTCAAGGCGCACCGCGTGGCCATCGAAATCAACCAATTTGCCATCGAGAACCGACGTTACCTCGTAAACACCGTCGGCCATCAGGAACCCACGATCGAAGATCGAGACCTTGGCTTCGGTTTCAGGCAAATACTCTCCGTTAAGATAAACGGTGCGGGTCATGGGTGTCTCCTTATCCCCAAAGCGCTGGTTCGGGCGCGTGCACGCCAGCGCAGTCAAACTTCAATGGCTCTTCACGGTCTTCGGCCAGAAGAAGCGGGCCGTCAAGGTCTGTTACCAGCGCACCCTGTGCAACAAGTGTTGCAGGTGCCATCGCCAGCGATGATCCAACCATGCAGCCGACCATGACCTTGTAGCCTTCGGCAAGAGCGGCGTCGCGCAGTTTCAGGGCCTCGGTCAGACCACCGGTTTTGTCGAGCTTGATGTTCACCACATCATATTTGCCTTTTAACCCAGCCAGTGAAGTGCGGTCATGACAGCTTTCGTCGGCGCAAACGGGCAGGGGGCGTTCCATTCCGATAAGCGCGTCATCCTGCGCTGCGGGTAGGGGTTGTTCCACCAATTCGACACCCAATCCGACAAGATGCGGGGCTAACTCTGAATAGACTTCGGCGGTCCAACCTTCGTTAGCGTCGATGATGATTCGCGATTTCGGGGCACCGCGGCGCACGGCTTCGAGGCGTGGCATGTCATCGGGAGTGCCAAGTTTGATTTTCAAGAGTGGACGATATGCGTTCTTTGCAGCTTGTGTTTCCATCGCTTCGGGAGTGTCCAAGGAAAGAGTATAGGCTGTAATTTCCGGTCTTGGCGCTGGCAGACCTGCCAATTCCCAAACACGCTTTCCGGCTTTCTTGGCTTCCAGATCCCACAGGGCGCAATCAACTGCGTTTCTAGCGGCTCCGGCGGGCAGCATTTCATATAGCGAATGTCGGTCTAAAGACGATGAAAGGCTGCGGATTTGATCTTCTACACTGTCCAAATTCTCGGAGTAACGGGCGTAGGGTACGCACTCTCCGCGGCCTGTATGCCCGCCATCCGACAAATGTACAGTCAAAACTTTGGCTTTGGTTCTTGACCCCCTTGAGATAGTGAACACCTGTGCGAGTTTAAATGTATCGCGGGTGATCTCGATCTGCATGGGGGTCTCCTTTTCCGGTTCCGAAGTGTTACTTTCGTTTAAATGTTGGCGAGTGCATCAACCAGTTTGCCTGCTCCATAACGGAAAGGATCTGTCGTTGGCAGACCCATTTCGGATTCGACTTCGTTCAAGTAGGCGCGCGCGTCTTCATCTGACATGTGCTGGGTGTTCACAGAGATTCCGACCACTTGGCAGGCAGGATTGGCGACAAGAGCCAAGTTTAGTGCTGTATCCCGAAGGGCCTGCAGCGACGGCTGCTGGTATTCTGGCAGACCTCGCATGTGCGCACGGGTTGGCTCATGGGCCAAAATCAACGCATCCGGTTGCCCGCCGTGAACAAGAGCCATAGTGACGCCCGAGTATGACACGTGGAACAGACTACCCTGACCTTCGATGTGGTCCCAGTGATCCTCATCATTATCGGGGGTCAAATATTCAACGGCTCCGGCCATAAAGTCGGCAACGACGGCATCAAGCGGCACCCCATCACCAGTGATCAGAATGCCGGTTTGACCTGTCGCCCGGAACGAAGATTTCATGCCGCGCTTTTTCATTTCTGCGTCCATGCAAAGCGCAGTGTACATCTTACCGACCGAGCAGTCAGTGCCCACAGCGAGAACTCGTTTTCCCTTGCGCTTTTTGCCGTTGGCGATGGGGTAGTCTACTTCAGGAATTCGGACATCGTGCAATTCACGTCCACAGGCTTCGGCGACAGCGACAAGATCAGGCTCGTCGCGAAGTAGGTTGTGCAGACCTGAAGCCAAGTCAAACCCTTCCTCCAGTGCCTGAACCAAAACTTTTTTCCACGTCTTGGAAATCACTCCTCCACGATTAGCAACGCCGATTACCAGAGTTTTCGCACCTGCAGCTTTTGCTTCTTCCAACGACATATCTGCCAATCCAAGATCAGCTCCGCAGCCTTCTAGTCGAAATTGACCAACAGCATTTTTGGGGCGCCAGTCTTTTATGCCAATCGCGACTTTGGCGGCAAGTTGGTCGGGCGCGTCGCCGAGAAACAGAAGATAAGGGGTTTTGATCATTTTGGCCTCCTGACGTGTTCGCGGGATAATATGAAGGTAATCAGAGGATATTCTTGTTAAAAATGCGCTGTATTGCCCAAACATCGAAGATAATTCTAAATTATAGCTAATTGCAGAAGATTTTACTGAAATTTAGAGGGGCAGATGATTTCGCAGTTGCGGCATTTAACGCCGCAGATGCGAAAAGGGGCTTGAAGACATGGCGCGTAATATAATACCGATGTGAGGATCAAAATCGAAATATCCTTACCTGAAGGGGCCAGACATATGAGTTTCCGAATCCAACCTGCCGCACCTGCACGTCCAAACCGTTGCCAGTTGTTTGGACCGGGTTCGCGCCCAGCTATTTTCGAGAAAATGGCGGCATCTTCTGCCGATGTAATCAATCTGGATCTTGAAGATTCGGTTGCGCCTTCAGACAAGGACAGCGCGCGAGAAAACATCATTCAGGCAATTGGTGATATCGACTGGGGAAATAAAACGCTTTCAGTTCGAATTAACGGACTGGACACGCCTTATTGGTATCGTGACATTGTTGATTTGCTTGAAAAAGCCCCGGAGCGCTTGGATCAGATCATGATCCCAAAAGTCGGGTGCGCGGCAGACGTCTATGCCGTTGATGCTCTTGTAACGGCCATTGAATCAGCAAAAGGCCGCACTAAAAAAGTCAGCTTCGAGGTCATCATTGAAAGCGCGGCGGGCATTGCCCACGTCGAAGAAATCGCGGCTTCATCCCCACGCGTGCAGGCCATGAGTCTTGGCGCAGCCGACTTCGCAGCGTCCATGGGAATGGCAACAACCGGCATCGGCGGCACTCAAGAAAATTATTACATGTATCGTGATGGTCAGAAACATTGGTCTGACCCGTGGCATTGGGCTCAAACCGCCATTGTCGCTGCCTGTCGCACCCACGGTGTTTTACCGGTCGATGGTCCGTTTGGTGATTTCAGTGACGATGAAGGATTCCGCGCGCAGGCCCTGCGCTCGGCGACTTTGGGTATGGTTGGGAAATGGGCCATCCACCCTAAACAAGTCGCGCTGGCAAATGAGGTCTTCACTCCCTCAGAAGAAGCCGTCAACGAAGCCAATGAAATACTTGCTGCGATGGAAGAGGCTAAAGCCAAAGGCGAGGGCGCGACGGTTTACAAAGGCCGTTTAGTCGATATCGCCAGCATTAAGCAGGCTGAAGTGATTGTTCGCCAGTCCGAAATGATTGCGAATAGCTGAAAGCAGCCAGCAAGAAAATTTACCTTGCTTCAAGGCCGCCCTGCTGGGCGGTCTTTTAGTTTGTGGGTTATGAAGTCACATACATGGACCCTTAGGCGATTGTTGTCACAATGCCTCGCAAATGATTGATTGGCGCTTGAAAGAATTCTGCCCTAGAACTCTTTCAAAAGTACAGTTGGGGTTCGTATGACGCGCATATTTGCGATAGGGCTTTTCTTTTTCACCGCTCTCACATCTGCTGTTTTGGCAGACAAAAGACCGGTCGTGGTCGAACTTTTCACGTCGCAGGGCTGTTCAAGTTGCCCTCCAGCTGATCGGTTGCTGAGAGAGTTGTCAGAAGAAGACGGCATCATCGCGTTGGCATTACATGTCGATTATTGGGATTACATCGGCTGGCAGGACAAATTCGCCCTCCCGCAATTTACTAAACGTCAAAAATATTATGCCCATGCTATGGGCGAAAAGATGATCTATACGCCTCAGATTGTCGTGAATGGTCATTCCCATGTGGTCGGAAGTGATGGGCAAGTCGTGCGCGCGTTGATTGAGCAATACTCTAACGATGAGCAATCGATAGAATTGAGTGTCAAAAGGCAGGGGGCGGCTGCCATCATCACCGCCATTGGTCTGCTAGATGATCTCCCTCCATTGGACGTTTATCTTGTGCAATACATTGATGAAAAGCCGGTGACGATTTCTCGCGGAGAAAACTCGGGTAAAACAATCACCTACAGCAATATCGTTCAAAGCTGGATAAACGCTGGTCGCTGGTCTGGCGAAGGCAAATTACATCTCGAAGCGCCCGTTACCGAAGACATGCCCTTGGTTGTTTTACTACAACAAGCTGGCTTTGGACCTATTTTAGCGGCGCAAATGCTGGAATAGAAAATCAACTTTGCTTTGTGCGCAAGCTTTCGCGGTACCAAACGAAAATTCCAGACGATGCGATTGTCAAGGCACCTAAAATTGTCCAAAAATCTGGATAAGTACCAAAGAAAATTGCGCCCCATATCGTTGCATAGATTAGGGAAACGTAAGAAAAAGGCGCGATAGATCCTGCCTCTGCCTTGGAAAACGCTCGGATCAAAAATAGCTGCCCCGTCGTTCCGACACATCCGATCACAAGCATAAGAAGTGCGCTCGACCACGTGAGTGTAATCCAGAAAAAAGGCAGTGCAAGTGAGGTTAGAATTCCTCCGACAAGTCCGGTGTAAAGAAGTGAGGTCCAAATGTCTTCGCGCTGGCCAACATGGCGAGTTGCAAGCGCGTATCCAGCATAAAAAATAGCAGCAGCAAGCGCTAGAAGGTTTGTCACAGCAAATGTTTGGGCACCCGGGCGGATGATGATCAATGCGCCAATAAGTGAGACGAGAATACCAATCATCCTTTGCGGCCCCAATTTTTCCCCAAGAAAAAGCGCACCGCCTAAGGCAACTAGAATCGGATTGACATTCATCAGCGCTGTCGCAGGCGCAAGTCCAACAGCTGTGATGCCAGAGAAGAAAAAGCCCGTGGCCGCCAAAAGCATAACGGATCGGGCAAATTGCAACTTTGGAAAAGTGGCCTTCCACACACCTTTGCGACGGCCGACAAGGGCTAAAACGATCAAACATTGGCCAGAATACCTTGCCCACAATGTTTGGGCCAATCCCGTTTGTTGCGTCAGGATTTTCGCGCATACATCCATCAAACTGAAGCACAAAATGGCTAGCAGCATGAACAGGATCGCTTGGGTTTGATGAGAAAAACGGGAAGTCGGCATGTGCGGGCTATAGGTGGGCAAATACCACATGTCCAGAACCCGTTATGCTTGAGTTAATCGGGGTGTTGAGTTCCCAGTTTGATTTCTCCAGATTCGGCCAGCCCCTGAATGGCTGCTACGACTTGTGTCATTGCCTTCTCAGCAACTTCCGCTTCCGGAGGGTCGTTCTCAGCGATCTCTTCGCGCAGGTTTTCTGCCAAACGCTTTGGGAGATTATTTAAAAGAAAGTCGCGTGCGGCAGCATCGTTGCTGTCGGTCGCTCCGGCCAACGCGGCTTGAAGTTGGTCCTGAGCGACTGCCCTAAGAACGGTGGGAACGTCTTTGGCGGCGACACGCGCAGGAATATGTGCGAAAGTAAAGACGTTGCGTAAAACGCAATCTGCAAAAGTTTTGTCGACTTCCTGAAGGCCACTCAGCAGGTCTTGTCGCGTTTGCGCATTTGCTTGATTTAAAATGGCTCCAACACGAGCGTCCGCCGCTATGGGGAACGCCCTTTCCTGAACGTCATCTAGTTGCGCTGCCAACGACATTCCGATGCGTTCCACGGTGTCGGGTGTGCTAGCTGCTGTTTTGCCGACCGCGAGCGTTACCCTGCGGGCAAGCGGTCCGGGTAGTTTTCCAAGTAGCTCGGCAGCCACGGTCACGGGCAACTTCGAGATCAAAATTGCGGCGACTTCCACGCTTTCGCGTTCTGTAATGCGGACCAGTTCGTCAAGGTCCAGGTCAGCAATGCGTACCCAGGGATCCCCGGCTTCTTTTACGCCCGCCTCGCTACGCAACCGAGCGGAAGTAAGGGGGCTGATTTTGCCGTCAAGTGCAGAAATAGCTTGAACAAGACCAGACGGGAACGACAGACCGATGTCTTCGAGTTCGTGTGTAAATTCGGTCATCACAGTGGCCAATGTTCGTCTATCGATATAGCGCATCGCGCCCATTTTCTGAGTCAGACGTGCTTGTAAATTCTCTGGTAAATCGGACAGATTTAAATTGGCATCTTGCGTTAAGAGAAAACGGACGACAATTGCCGCTTTTTCGGCGCGTGTCAGATCAATGTTTTGTGCGGTGGGGATTGGTGATAGATCGCTCATCTTAGCCTCATCTGATGCTTTGACCTAACCCAAAGGAAATGAATAACCCCTTACTTCTTCTTGGCAAAAATACTCAAAATTGAAACACCCGCCGCAGTCGCGACGGGTGCCAATAATACAGATGAGGGAATTTTACTCGCCGAACACGCGGGCGAAGATCGTATCAACGTGTTTGGTGTGGTAATCCATGTTGAACTTTTCGTTGATGCCGTCTTCACCAAGCGCGGCAACAACCTCGGCATCTGACAAAAGTAGCTCGCGGAAATCAAGGCGTTCTTCCCAAACTTTCAAAGCGTTGCGCTGGACCATAGAATACGCGTCCTCGCGACTGACACCGGCTTGGGTCAGCGCGAGAAGCACGCGCTGTGACATAACCAACCCAGGAAACTTGTTCATGTTGTCCAACATGTTTTCAGGGAAGATCAACATCTTTTCGATCACACCGGTCAGTCGCGCCAACGCGAAATCAAGTGTCACTGTTGCATCCGGGCCAATTGCGCGTTCGACAGAGCTGTGCGAGATATCCCGCTCGTGCCAGAGCGCGACGTTCTCCATTGCAGGGATGACAGCCATTCGAACCAGACGGGCAAGACCAGTCAGGTTTTCAGTAAGCACAGGGTTTTTCTTGTGCGGCATGGCAGACGAACCCTTTTGGCCCATCGAGAAGAATTCGGCGCCTTCCAGTACCTCGGTGCGCTGCATGTGGCGAATTTCGATGGCGACGTTTTCGATGCTGCTGGCAATCACACCGAGAGTCGCAAAGAACATCGCGTGGCGGTCACGCGGGATCACCTGCGTGCTGATCGGCTCTGGGACAAGACCCAGTTGATCGCAAACATGTTCTTCGACAGCAGGGTCGATATTGGCGAAGGTGCCGACAGCGCCCGAGATCGCGCCGGTGGCGATTTCCGCGCGGGCATCACGCAAGCGCGACAGGTTGCGGTCCATTTCAGCGTAGAAACGCGCGAACGTCAGGCCCATAGTGGTCGGTTCAGCGTGAATGCCGTGGCTGCGACCGACGCGGACAGTGTCTTTGTGCTCAATCGCGCGGGTTTTCAGGGCCGCAAGCAGCTTGTGCATATCGTCAATCAGGATGTCAGCGGCACGGACAAGCTGGACGTTCAGGCAAGTGTCGAGAACGTCTGACGAGGTCATGCCCTGATGGACGAAACGGGCTTCTTCACTGCCGACGTGTTCGGCAAGATGGGTGAGAAAGGCGATGACATCATGCTTGGTGACCCCTTCGATTTCATCTATGCGGGCCACGTCGAATTCAACATCCTTGGCTTTCCAGACGGCGTCGGCGTTTTCCTGTGGGATAACGCCCAGTTTGGCCATGGCGTCACAAGCGTGGGCCTCGATCTCGTACCAGATTTTGAATTTGGTTTCCGGCGACCAGATGGCGACCATATCGGGGCGGGAATAGCGAGGGATCATGCGCGCGTGCCTTATGAGTTTGAAGAGTCGCGCGGGTCTTAGCGTTAATGCTGCATGACGGCAATGGATTGCACTGTCGCAGGGGGCATTCTGCCCCCGCACCCCTTGTCTGGGCGCTCCCCCTGAGGATATTTGTTGGACAAAAGAAATAGGGGGCGGATTTGCTGGAGCTGTGGGATTTTGAAGGGGAGTGGCAGATCACGCGGCGCATCGAGGATGCTCTTAGCGGGCAGGAGGGGCAGTTCGCTGGAGCCGCTTCGTTTGTGCGCGATGGTGCAGGGCTGCAGTATTCGGAAAAAGGGCTGCTGACGCTGGGCGGGGCGTCGATGGAGGCCGAGCGGGTTTATTTATGGCGCGCGTCAGGCGCCGGGATCGAAGTGCTGTTCGATGATGGGCGGCCGTTTCACAGGATAGACGACAGCGCCGAGGCGGCGCATTGGTGCGATCCGGACCAGTATGATGTGACCTATGAGTTTGGCAGATGGCCGAAGTGGTCCTCGCGCTGGCGGGTTTTGGGGCCGCGCAAGGACTATGTGATGGTCAGCAACTATTCCCGCTGAATTCATCTTTCTAAAAATACTCGCGCCGCGGGCTCGGGGCGTTAGCCTCGACCACGATACGGCGGCACACCTTGATCCGGGATCCACACGCCTTTGGGCATTTCGCCGGTTTGGTAGAAAACGTCGATCGGGATGCCTCCGCGTGGATACCAGTAACCGCCGATGCGAAGCCATTTGGGGTCTAGGAAGTCGATCAGGCGGCGGGCGATGGAGACCGTGCAATCTTCGTGGAATGCGCCGTGATTACGGAAGCTGGTGAGGAAAAGTTTCAGTGCTTTCGATTCAATCAGCCACTCGCCCGGAACATAGTCAATCACCAGATGCGCGAAATCCGGTTGGCCGGTCATCGGGCAGAGCGAGGTGAACTCGGGCGCGGTGAAGCGGATGTTGTAATCCACGTCTTTTTGAGGGTTCTGGACGCGTTCTAGCACGGCCTCGGACGGGTCCTGGGGCACGATTGTATCTCCACCGAGTTGCTTGAGGTCGGAGTAAATGGATTTGTCACTCATCAGGTGAACCTTTCGTTAAACGCCGCGCTTGTTGCCCCAGAGGAGCACGTGAAGTTGCGGCAGGATGCGGGGGTGGAACCACTTGTCCTCCATCGCCTTGTCCACAAGCCAGTGCATGCGGTCCATGATGCCGTCCATGTCTACCTCAAACGTGTCGTCATCGGCGGGTGGGGGCGTGTGGTTTCCGGGTTGGATGTAAAGAGGAAGGGCGGAGTACTTTGCCGCGACCTGTTTTGCCCAGTCGTAATCGGTGTCGTCGAAGATGACGATTTTCAGGACCGTTTGGGCGTCGCCTGCTTTAGCTAGGCATTGGTCGAAGATTGCCCAATCGACCTTCATTTCGGATGATGGTGGTTTGGGGCTGAGGACCAGCGTGTCGAGTTTTGAGAACCAATCGGCGGGAACGGAACCTTGGGTTTCCAGCGCGAAGCGGTATCCCTTGGAGTGACCGAGGTCGATTAGGTCGCCGAAGGGTTGGATCGCGGGGTTGCCGCCAGAGAGCGAGACGGTGATTGGGGTGTTGTTCGAGAGTTTTTGAACTTCGGTCCAGACAACCTCGGTCGTCATCGGTGTCCAAGTGTGGCGAAACTCACTATCGACCGCGTGCATCGTGTCACACCAAACGCAGCGGTAATCGCAGCCGCCGGTGCGGACAAAGACCGTCGGTTCGCCGATCAGTGCGCCTTCGCCTTGAATGGTCGGGCCGAAGATTTCGCTGACGCGGATGTCTCGATCATCCGTCATGGCCGGTATTCGGCCCATGTTTTCGGAGTTTCCGACACTTTGACAGCAGAGGTTTCCGGCCACTTGGCTTTGCACCAGTCGTAGAAATGTTTGGCCATGTATTCGGCGGTCACGAGGTCATAGTCGAAGACATCGTTCAGGTGGCGGTGATCGATTTCATCGTCGATATATTGCTTCAGCGGACGTAACTCGGTGTAGTCGCGCACAAAGCC
>Ga0181593_10004765_pt1 | contig 12338 bp, 13 predicted proteins | sample 071ome_19_FD_133756 | JGI IMG/M metagenome (GOLD analysis project Ga0181593, IMG submission 133756) | Coastal salt marsh microbial communities from the Groves Creek Marsh, Skidaway Island, Georgia - 071413AT metaG (megahit assembly) | ecosystem: Environmental > Aquatic > Marine > Intertidal...
ATCCCGGCCTTCTCGGCATAGCCCATGGCAGCGGGTACGCCGGAATCGGGGACCGGGATGACCACGTCCGCATCGATCGGTGATTCGGTTGCGAGTTCGGCGCCGATTCGCTTTCGCGCTTCGTAAACGCTTCGGCCCTCTACAACACTGTCGGGGCGGGCGAAGTAGACATACTCGAACACGCAGAACCGGCTGTTCGCCGCCGGGAAGGGGCGAATGCTATTGATCCCGTCTTTGTCCACCACAACCATTTCGCCGGGCTCGACGTCGCGGACGAACGTGGCGCCGATGATGTCGAGCGCACAGGACTCGGACGTTAGGATCGTCGCACCGTCGATTTCACCAATGATAAGAGGCCGGACACCCATCGGGTCCCTCACGCCAATTAACATGCCATCGCAAAGTGCCACGGCAGAATAGGCGCCTTCGACTTGACGCAACGCGTCGACAAACCTGTCAACCACCTGGTGATACCGACTGGTGGCCATCAGGTGAATGATGACCTCGGTATCCATGGTGGATTGAAAAATGCAGCCCTGCTGGACCAACCGACGACGCAACGTGGGGCTATTCGTCAGGTTGCCGTTGTGCGCGACGGCAAGACCGCCAAACGCAAATTCTGCAAAGAGCGGCTGGACGTTCCGGAGCGCCGTTTCGCCGGTCGTGGAATACCGGTTGTGTCCGATTGCCGATTGGCCGAGCAGGCGGGCAATCACTTCTTCGGAACTGAAGTGGTCCCCGACGTGGCCAAGGGATCGCTCCGCGTGGAATTGACGCGAGTCGAACGAGACGATTCCGGCGGCCTCTTGGCCGCGGTGTTGCAACGCGTGGAGGCCGAGGGCGGTGTGCGCAGCGGCATCCTCATGGCCGAAAATGCCGAAGACACCGCACTCTTCGTGAAAATGGTCGCTGTCGGCCGCGGGGGGGAAGGAACTGAAGGCGCCTTTACTCGACTTGCCGGTCATGTTGCCTGCCCGTGCTGCCCTTGCGGACGAATGAAGCGAACCGTTTGGCCCTTATAAGGCGTGGTTACGACGAAGTCATGCGTATCGTTACCGGTCGGTGCCCGTCGACGTGTCTCTTCAAGCGGGGTCTCGTCGGACTTGCTCAGTGATGGCGGCACAAGTTGCATGAGAAGGTCGCCGCTGGCGCGAATCATCGGCAAGGTTTTCGCCTCCCGGATGTCGCGCGGTAGTCGCTCGATGGGGACGATGGCCGTAATCAGTAACCAGACCACGGCGAGAAGGACCACGCCCCGCACAAGACCGAACACGAACCCCAATACCCGGTCTACTGGGTTGGCTTCTTTGCCCCGTACCAAGCGCGCAACGGCACGCAGGATGACCGAAAAGACGATCAGGGAAACGACGAACAAGATGATCCCTGTGGCGACATCGATCAGGATCTGGAGCTTGACCATTTCTGCGAAATACTGCGTCGCCAAAGCCTGGGCGGGGGTGTAGGTGGCGACCGTGACGATCGCGGCGCCTAGCCAGCCCGCAACGGCAAGAGCTTCGGTAATGAGCCCGCGAAAGAAAGCGAGCAACCCGGAAACCGCGATCAACAAAACCACGATCACATCGGCAAACGTGAAGGGCAGGCTATCTAGGAATTCCACGTTTTAGGCCGCTCCGGCGGCCGCGCCGCTCTCGATCTCGAACATCTCGACAACTTCGACCAATCGGTTCACCTCGGTCAATTTGATTTTGCCACCGTGTCCGGTGCCCTCCGGGACAATGGCGCGGCCAAAGCCTAGCTTTTCGGCTTCCTTGAGACGCGCGCTGGCTTGATTGACGGCTCGCACCTCGCCCGACAAACCGATCTCGCCGAACACCACCGACCCCGGCGGGAGGGGAACCTGGGATACGCTCGAGACCAAGGCGGCGGCCACCGCGAGGTCGGCGGCAGGCTCATTCACCCGTAAACCGCCGGCCACATTGAGGTAGACGTCTCGCCCCACCAAGCTGACGCCGCAGCGGGCCTCCAGGACGGCAAGGACCATGGCCAATCGGGCTGAGTCCCATCCGACCACGGCCCGTCGCGGTGTCCCCAGTGCCGAGGGGGCGACCAGTGCTTCGATCTCGACCAACACAGGGCGAGTGCCTTCGACCCCGGCGAATACCGCGGCACCGCTGATGTCGTCATCACGACTCGACAAGAACAAACTAGATGGATTGGCGACTTCGCCGAGTCCACGGTCGCTCATCTCGAAAACGCCGATCTCGTCCGTCGGGCCGAAGCGGTTTTTGACGGCGCGCAGGATACGGAAGTGATGGCTCCGCTCGCCTTCGAAATATAGAACGGTGTCGACCATGTGTTCCAGCACACGAGGGCCGGCGATCTGCCCGTCCTTGGTGACGTGGCCGACGAGGAACAGCACAACACCGCGTCGCTTCGCGGCTTTGATCAACTCCTGGGCGCAGGTCCGAACCTGGGACACCGTACCCGGCGCGGAGTCGATGGTATCGACATACATCGTTTGGATAGAGTCGATGACGATCGCTGTTGGGGGGGCCGGTTCGTCGAAAACGGTAAGCACATCGCGAACATTCGTCGCGGTGCCTAATCGCACCGTGTCTCCCGTAAGCCCCAACCGGTTGGCCCGCATTCGGACTTGTTCTGCCGCTTCCTCGCCTGAGATATACACGCTGCCGTGGCCCGACAGATTGCACACGACCTGGAGGAGGAGGGTCGACTTTCCGATCCCCGGATCGCCGCCGACTAAAATCGCCGAGCCGGGCACCAACCCGCCGCCGGCGACCCGATCCAATTCGGCGATGCCCGTTGCGATGCGCGCTTTGACCGGGTCGTGCCCCTTGAGCTCAACGAACTCCAGCGGATTGCCTTTGCCGCGCCCGACACCGCGCGGTGTACTCTCTTGGAGTTCCTGGGTGATGGTGTTCCAACCACCACAGGACTCGCAGCGGCCCGACCATTTGCGGTAGCTCGCGCCGCAATCCTGGCAAACGTAATGAGCCGCTGCTTTGGCCATCAGTTTCGCAAGGGATGGCCGTGGGGCGTCACGGACGCAGTACCTGCATCTCGATCGGGCCGTCGGCGCGCCCGTTGATGAATTGGTCCACGTAGGGGTTGCCACTGTTGTCCAACTCCGACACAGGGCCGTCCCAAATAATGCGTCCTTCGTGGATCATCGCGATTCGATCGGCGATTTTGCGGGCACTGGCGATGTCGTGCGTGATGGACAGCGCCGTCGCGCCCAAGTTTTTGACGCTGCTGACGATCAGATCGTTGATGACGTCCGCCATGATGGGGTCAAGACCGGTGGTGGGCTCGTCGAAAAAGATGATTTCCGGGTCGGTCGCAATCGCGCGGGCGAGGCCGACACGCTTCTGCATCCCACCCGACAGTTCAGCGGGCCGCAACTCGGCCACTTCGGCGGCAAGGCCAACTTGCGCGAGCTTTTGCAGGGCGATCTTCTTCGCTTCGTCCCGCGCGACGCCCTTTCCTTGGATCAGGCCGAACGCGACGTTCTGCCAAACCCGCATGCTGTCGAATAGGGCGGCGCTTTGGAACAACATGCCGAACTTGTGCAATAACCGGTCACGGTCGGCGGATCGTGCGCCGACCGTTTCTTCGCCATCGATTCGGATGCTGCCGCTATCGGGGGTCAACAACCCCAGGATGCATTTCAACGTGACCGACTTGCCGGTACCTGATCCGCCAATGATGACCACGGATTCGCCGCGGCCAACATCGAGATCGACCCCACCCAGTACATGCTTGGGACCAAAGCTCTTGTGGACGCCGCGAAGGCTAATTTTAGGTTGATCCGACATGTCTTAGTTCGAAAAGAACAACCGGGTCAGGATGAGATTGGTCGTCAGAATGAGGATCGACGCCGTGACCACAGCGTTGGTCGTTGCGGTCCCGACCCCTTCGGCCCCGCCGCGGCTTTGGAAGCCGTGGTAGCAACCCATCAGGGTGACGACAAAGCCGAACGCACCCGCTTTCACCAGACCCGAAATGATGTCGATGTTCTCGAGGAAGTCGACGGTGTTCTTGACGTAGGTCGCGGCGTTGAAGTTGAGCAAGTTCACGCTGATTACGAAGCCGCCGAAAATACCGATGATGTCGCCGACCAAAACGAGAAACGGCACCATTAGGGTGCCGGCGATAAGGCGCGGGGCAATCAGGTATTTGAACGGGTTGGTCGACAACGTCGTCAACGCATCGATCTGTTCTGTCACCCTCATGGTGCCGATCTCGGCCGCCATCGCGGCGCCGACCCGCCCGGCAACCATGAGCCCGCCTAAGACCGGCGCAAGTTCGCGGGCCATGCCGATGGCCACGACTTGGGCGACGGCGCCTTCGGCATTGAAACGGGCGGTACCTTCGAAAATCTGTAGCGCGAGGGCCATGCCGGTGAACAACGTGGTCAGACCCACGACCGGCAGCGAGAAATAGCCGATACTGATCATCTGTTGGAGCGTGATCAGCGGAAAAAACGGTGGTCGGAAAACGTGCGAAACCGAGCGGCCCCCAAAAATCGCCAGGCGACCCGAAGCTCCTAGGAATCCAAGAAACAGACGGCCGATATGGGCCAAGACGTTGACCAAGATCATGCGCCCGACGGCCCCCGCGGTCTCGGGTCAACTTCGCCCTTGTAGACGCGGTGGTAGCGTTTTCCTAGGCGGGTCAGGATTTCGTATGAAATGGTCCCGGCGGCATCGGCCAGTTCGTCAATGTCGACGCCGTCGCCGAGTAAGGTGACCTCGGTCCCGACGTTGCAACGATCTGGCGATAGGGCGGAGACATCCAGGGTGATCAAATCCATCGATACTCGTCCCACCACTGGTACCCGCGCGCCATCCACGACGGCAAAACCGGTATTGCTCAATTCGCGCGGATAACCGTCCGCATATCCGACAGGAACCGTGGCAATGCGTGTCGGCCCTGTTGCACGATGCGAGGCACCATATCCAACGGTCTGGGGGGTGTCAATTTGCCGAACCTGAGCAATTTTAGATTTAATAACAATGGCTTCTGTTGGATTGCTCATACTGTTTGTGAGGGGTTCTGGGCCGTACAGCGCGATGCCCGGACGAACCATTTCGAAGTGGTAGTCGGAGCCCAATAGCGTCCCAGCAGAGTTGGCCAAACTTCGAGTGACCCCGGGGAATCGGGTCGCCAAGCCTTCGAATTCGGTCCGCTGTTGTGGGTTCATCGCATGGTCCGGTTCGTCTGCGCAGGCTAGGTGGCTCATCACCAAGCGCGGGACAATCCCGTTCAGGCTTTCGGGATCGTCGTTGAGCGCTTCGAACGCTGCCGGCGTAAATCCTAGACGGGACATCCCAGTATCGACATGAAGCGCTGCGGCCAGGGGGCGTCCTGCTTCTTCGGCAAACGTGCGCCAGACCGCCAGTTGTTCCGCGGAATTGATAACTGGTGTCAGCCATCCGTGGGCGAAGTAGGGCGCCGAGTCTTGGGTCGGTCCGCTCAACACAAAAATTTCCGAGACCTCTCCCGGTGCGGCGTCCTCAAAAGTGTGCCGCAAGGCAAGGCCTTCATCGATGGTCGCGACAAAGAAGTGCCGACACCCCTCGGCTTCAAGTTTCAGACCGACGGGGGCCGCGCCAAGTCCATAGGCGTCTGCTTTGACGACGGCGGCGCAAATCGCGTGTGGAGCAGCCATATCGCGTAGCCGACGGAAATTCGCGGCAATCGCATCGAGGTCAATGGTCAGTGTCGCGCCCGCGCGGGCCGCCGTGGTCATGAGATCAGTTGGGCTCGGGCAGGGAGTCGGGCTCTGCGAGATTGCTGAACTTGGTCACCAGACCGTTGAACAAGAGCCGCACCGTGCCGGTCGGACCGTGGCGATGTTTGCCCACGATAACCTCGGTAATACCTTGGATGCGCTGCATCTTTTCCTGCCACTCGTGGAAGTCCGCGGTCTCGGTTTCACCCGGCCGACTGCGCTCGTGATAGTACTCCTCGCGAAAGATGAACATGACGACATCGGCGTCCTGCTCGATCGCGCCCGACTCGCGAAGGTCGGAAAGCTGCGGGCGTTTGTCGTCGCGTTGTTCGACCTGGCGGCTGAGTTGCGACAACGCCATGACGGGGACTTCAAGCTCCTTGGCGATCGCCTTTAAGCCCTGGGTGATTTCGGAGACTTCTTGGACACGGTTGGTTTCTCGCCCCGCGGATGCGGGTCGCACCAACTGAAGGTAGTCGACCACGATCATGCCAATGTCGTGCTGGCGTTTCAGGCGCCGTGCCCGCGCCCTCAGGGTCGAGATGCTGATCGCCGGGGTATCGTCGATAAAAAAATGACAATCCTCGATACGCTGCGCGGCTTGCGCGATGCGCACGAAATCGTCGCTGGAGAATTGTCCTCGACGTAGCTTTTCGGTCGGAATGTTGGTTTCTTCGGCCAGTAGACGACTTGCCAACTGTTCAGCCGACATTTCGAGCGAGAAGAAGGCAATCGCCGCGCCATCGTCGTTCTGGTGCCCGGCCTTTTCAAGGTGGGCCTTGGCAGCGCTGAACGCGATGTTGGTCGCCAGCGCGGTTTTACCCATGCTGGGGCGGCCTGCGAGGATGATGAGGTCGGAGCGATGGAGGCCGCCCAATCGCGAATCGAGATCGCGGAGCCCGGTGGTCACGCCGGTAAGGTGGCCGTCGCGTTTGAGGGCCGCCTCGGCATTCTCGACGGCTTCTGCGAGGGCAGCGCCGAAGGGCCTAAACCCGCCTTCATACCTGCCTTTTTCGGCCAGATTGTAGAGGCGCTGCTCGGAGGCTTCGATTTGGACTTCCGATTCTTCGTCCACGGTGGGGTCGTAGGCCGTATTGACCATGTCCTCGCCGATCCGAATGAGCTGACGGCGTTGCGAGAGGTCGTGAATGACCCGTCCATAGTCCTCGGAGTTGATGATGGTGACGGCAGCGTTAGCCAGCCGGCGCAGGTAGTCGGCACCGCCAATATCGGCCAATGCCTCATCGCGCTCGAAAAGGGCGCGCAGCGTCGTCGGATTGGCGATTTGTCCGCGGTCGATTAGGCGGGTGGCCGCCTCGTAGATCCGCGCATGGACGGGTTCGAAAAAATCTTCGGCCGACAGAAAACTACCGATCTGCGCGGCGATGTCGTTATTGACCAGTATCGCGCCGAGGAGGGCTTGTTCGGCTTCTAGGTTGCTTGGCGGGGTGCGGAAACCTCCAACGTCGTCGCGTGGCGGCAGCGGACTGACATTGTCTGGAAGTTCACTCATCACGGCCCCATTCGGTGGTGGGGCAATCTACACCGACATCGCCTTTCGATTACACCATCGTGGCGGGCGGGGTAGTGGGGAACCTGGGGATAAGATTCAGATCTAGGACGGCGCAGCCATGTGTTGCGCTTCCCATTCCTGGATGTAGTCGCGGGTGAGCGGCACCGCATCCTGTTTGCGCGATAGCTGGATCTGGAAATTGAGCTGACCGCCATAACGAAATGCGGCTTCACACCCGGCAAGGTAGAAGTCCCACATGCGGCAAAACCGTTCGTCGTAGATCTCACGAACTTTGTCGCGGTTCATGTTGAACTGGCGCCGCCAGTCGCGAAGCGTGGAGGCATAATGCAATCGCAGAATTTCGATATCGGTGATGTAGAGACCGACACGCTCGATCACCGGCACGATCTCTGACAGGGCAGGGGTGTACCCACCCGGAAAAATGTACTTGGCAAGCCAAGGATTCGTCGCGCCGGGGCCGTCAGCGCGTCCGATCGTGTGCAAAAGCGCGACGCCATCCTCGGCAAGCAAGTCTTTGATTTTACGAAAAAATTCTTCGTAATGGCCGACCCCGACATGCTCGAACATCCCTACCGATACGATACGGTCGTAGGTGTTCTCTTCATGCCGGTAGTCTTGAAGCTTGTAGCGCACGCGGTCCACAACGCCATGTTCTTTAGCGCGATCCTGCGAGACCTTGTGTTGCTCGACCGAAAGGGTCACGCCGGTTACGTCGGCGCCTGAAATTTCGGCGAGGTAGAGCCCGAGACCACCCCACCCGGATCCGATGTCCAACACTTTGTGTTCGGGCTTCAAAAGCAGTTTGGCCGCGATATGTCGCTTCTTGTAATCCTGCGCCTGTTCGAGGGATTCATTCCCGGTGGCGTAATAGGCGCACGAATACTGACGGTCGTTGTCCAAGAACAGATCGTAAAGCGTGTCGGAAAGATCGTAGTGATGCGCGACATTCTGTTGCGCCTTGCCGATTGGATTGTACTGGGCGATGCCGCGGCCCCAGCGGCGCAACCGGCCTTGGAGGCGTTGAATCCAATGATCCGGCAGATCCCAACTCAAATTCATCAAGCAAAGTTCGAGGAAGTCGTAGATGTCCCCGTTCTCGACCGTGATCGAGCCGTCCATAAACGCTTCGCCCAGCACCAGGTCCGGGTTCATGAAAAGACGACGTTCGGTCGCCCGGTCCGCGATCCTGATCGCGATATCGGGGCCCGGTTTGTTTCCTTTGAAAGTGGCCTGCCGTCCGCTCGCGAACGTCACGGCCAGCGTGCCGTGCCGGATCAGGTGACGAAGAAATCGATCCAGGATCATTGCGGCTCCCCAACCTCAAGAACGCCTAATTCGGGTTCGAACGTCCGGCACCGGCCGCCTTTTAGGCCGCTGGCGGCGGTTCCTCTCCGGCCGCTTCATCGGTTGCCAAGGGCGTTTCGCCGGTTTCGGCGTCCTGCATGACGGCTTCTTCGGCCTCTTCTATTGCCTGAGCAGCAAGTTCTTCGGTTTCGAAGATTTCCTCGGCGGCGTTCACCGGCTTGCCGGCTGCCTGTGCCGCCGCCTCGTCGGCCGACCGCGCGACGTTCACCGTCACCTCAACCGAAACCTCCGGGTGGAGGCTAACCTTCGTTTCTGTGATGCCGAGTTGTTTGACGGTTGCTGCCAACTGAACTTGGTGGCGGTCGACCGTGAATCCGGCTTCGGAAACCGCTTCGGCGATGTCGCGGCTATTGACCGATCCGTAGAGCTGGCCGCTCTCACTAGCTTGGCGCAAGATGACGACGGCCAAACCTTCCATTTTCGCGGCAACGGCTTCCGCCTCTTTACGGCGCTCGAGGTTTTGTGCCTCAAGTTGCGCCTTCTGGGCATCGAACCGCTTTCGGTTCTCTTCCGTCGCGCGTAGGGCCTTTTTCTTGGGCAGCAGATAATTGCGAGCAAACCCCGGTTTGACGTTTACCAAGTCGCCCATCTGGCCGAGTTTCTCGACCCGTTCGAGCAAAATTACTTCCATGATTGTCTCCTCGTGCCCGGCGTCTTATTCGACGACGTAGGGCATCAGTGCCAGGAAGCGGGCGCGCTTGATGGCTCGGGCCAGTTCGCGCTGTTTCTTCGCCGAGACCGCGGTGATTCGGCTCGGCACGATCTTGCCCCGCTCCGAGGTAAAGCGTTGAAGCAACTTCACGTCTTTGTAGTCGATCTTCGGCGCGCTATCGCTCGAGAAGGGACAGGATTTGCGACGACGGAAAAACGGGCGGGGACGGGTGCTCATTCGCTCGCTCCTTCGGTTTTCGGCGCTTCGGCCTCGGCGGTTGCGGGGGCCGCAGGTGTTTCAGGCAGGGTGGGTTTTTCATCGCCAGAAGGGGCCGATGCCGCTGGCCGGCTATCGCTGCGGTCGCCGTAGCTACGCGAGCGCTCGCCGCGGAATTTCATCACTGCAGAGGGGCCTTCCTCAAGTTCGTCAACCCGCAGCGTCATATGTCGAATGACGTCTTCGTTCAGCTGCATGTTGCGCTCCATCTCTTGCACGGCCGGCGGCGGCGCGTCGAGGTTGAGCATGACGTAATGCCCTTTGCGATTCTTTTTGATTTTGTAGGCCATGGTGCGCAGGCCCCAGAACTCGGTCTTTTCGACCTTGCCACCACCACTTTCGAGAATCTCGGTAAAGCGGGTGGTCAGTTCCTCGACCTGCTGGTTCGATACGTCCTGTCGGACGATAAAGACGTTTTCGTACAACGCCATAGTCGTCTCCTTACGGTTTGAGGCGCTCGGGAGCCATCGGGCCGATCCGAGCATTAGCCGGGGCTCATCCCCGGCAAGGAGTTATGAGCGGCGGGAATATACAGGTTTTGGGGCGTCCCGCAAGGCGTACCGCTTGACATACAAGGTTCAAAGGTGCGACTCGGGCGGCGGTTTCAGGAGGAGGGTATCTCACATGACGACTGCGTTCGTTTTCCCTGGTCAGGGCTCCCAGGCCGCCGGCATGGGCAAGGAATTGGCGGATGCCCTTCCGGAAGCCCGCGAGGTCTTCGAGGAGGTCGATGACGCCCTGGGGCTCAAGCTGAGCGCCATAATGTGGGAAGGGCCGGTCGAAACGCTCACCCTCACCGAAAACGCCCAACCGGCGCTGATGGCTGTATCGGTCGCCGCAGCGCGGGCAATCCAGAAAGGTGGGTACGATTTGGCGGGCAAGGTGGCCTATGTGGCCGGCCATTCGCTCGGCGAATATTCGGCCCTCACCGCAGCGGGGGCCCTTAGCCTTGCTGATTCCGCGCGGCTGCTGAGACGCCGCGGCCAAGCGATGCAACGGGCCGTGCCGGTCGGCGAGGGCGCGATGGCAGCCCTTCTGGGAGCCGAGATCGACCTTGCCGAAGAAATCGCCGCCGCCGCGGCTGCCGATGACGGTGTCTGCCAGGTCGCCAACGACAATGGGGGCGGGCAGTCGGTGATCAGCGGGTCGCGCGCTGCGGTGGACCGAGCGATCGAAATATCCAAGGAGCGCGGCGTCAAACGCGTGATGCCGTTGCCGGTGTCGGCACCCTTTCATTGCGCCCTAATGCAACCGGCCGCCGACGAGATGGCGGAAGCCCTGGCCGAGGTCACCATCGAGAGCCCGTTGGTGCCGCTCGTCGCCAATGTGAAGGCCGCGGCCGTATCCGATGCAGAAGAGATCCGCCAGTTGTTGGTCGAGCAAGTTACCAAGGTGGTGCGCTGGCGGGAAAGTGTCCTGTTCATGCGCGACCAGGGCGTCGACACTCTCGTCGAGGTCGGTGCGGGTAAGGTGCTGTCAGGACTCGCCAAACGGATTGATCACGATATCAAGGGGGTCAACGTCGGCAGTCCCGGCGACCTAGATACGTTTTTTAACGCGGTATAGCGGAGGATCGATGTTCGATTTGTCGAATAAACGCGCACTGGTCACCGGCGCGTCGGGGGCTATTGGCGGGGCGATTGCACGCGCGCTTCACGGCGCCGGGGCTTCGGTGGCTTTGTCGGGGACGCGCGAACCCGCGCTTAAATCGCTAGCGGACGAGTTGGGTGATCGCGCATCCGTTGTGGTTGCCGATCTCTCCGATGCTGCCGCTGTCGACGGGCTCGTCGGCAACGTTACGGAAGCGCTGGGTGGGATCGACATCCTCGTCAACAATGCCGGCCTAACGCGCGACAATCTTGCGATGCGGATGAAAGACGAAGAGTGGCAAACCGTCCTCGACGTCAACCTGACGGCTGCGTTTCGTCTCAGCCGTGCCTCCTTGCGGCCCATGATGAAGCAACGATGGGGCCGGATCGTGGGAATCACATCGATCGTGGGGGTGACCGGAAACCCGGGGCAAGCCAACTATGCCGCGGCGAAGGCGGGCATGATCGGCATGTCGAAGGCTTTGGCCCAAGAGGTCGCGTCGCGTGGCATCACGGTCAACTGCGTCGCGCCGGGCTTCGTTGAATCGCCAATGACCGATGCCCTTTCGGAGGACCAGCGCGAGAAGCTTGCCGTGGCAATTCCGTCCGGGCGCTTCGGAACGGCGGCCGATATCGCAGCCTCGGTTCTATATTTGTCGAGCGACGAAGCGGCCTATGTGACCGGCCAGACCCTCCATGTTAATGGCGGGATGGCGATGATTTAAGCACGGTTCGCGACATTGCAGGGCCGCTAGTCAAACCCCTGCAAAGTGTGTTACGAACCAGTCGCAGAGGCCCCATTTCTACTTCGTTTTGGGCGTCACACCGGGTAAAGATAGTCGGGAAACCGTCGACCGCCAGAGGCTCGTTCTCGGCGCAATCCAAGGGAATATCTGAATGAGTGACATCGCCGACCGTGTGAAAAAAATCGTCGTGGAACACCTTGGCGTTGACGAGGACAAGGTTACCGACTCCGCTAGCTTCATCGACGACCTGGGTGCAGACAGCCTCGACACGGTCGAACTAGTGATGGCTTTCGAAGAAGAGTTCGGATGTGAAATTCCGGACGATGCCGCCGAGAAGATCGTAACCGTCAAAGACGCTGTCGGATTTCTTCAGTCGGCTGCCTCCTAACTAGGCTGCCGCAGCCCGCGAGCGGGAGCGTAGAACTTGAAACTTAGACGTGTCGTCGTCACCGGCCTTGGC
>Ga0181593_10004776_pt1 | contig 12323 bp, 5 predicted proteins | sample 071ome_19_FD_133756 | JGI IMG/M metagenome (GOLD analysis project Ga0181593, IMG submission 133756) | Coastal salt marsh microbial communities from the Groves Creek Marsh, Skidaway Island, Georgia - 071413AT metaG (megahit assembly) | ecosystem: Environmental > Aquatic > Marine > Intertidal zone...
ATCAGCACGAAGTTGCCTGCGCTGCGCCGCTTCGCGGCAAAAAAGGCGCCCACTACGAAGGCGGTATGCGCGTCCCCTTTATCGCCGCTTGGGCAGCCAATGATCCGGAAAGCGCTCTTCAAAGCCGATTTCCCATCGCAAGAGGGGACATCCAATCCCATTTGGGTCGCGTCCATGATCTGTTCCCTACCGTTCTCAGTCTCGCTGGAGCATCGACCCCTGTTGGCCATCCGGTCGACGGGCTTCCTCTCAATCGTCTTTTCACCGGAGGAGAGGACTATCTTCGAAAAGAGTCCTTTCTCATGCACTACCCTCACAGCCCGCATAGAAGCGAATACTTCACCGTTTGGCGGGAGAACAACTGGAAATTGATTTACCACTACTTCCCGTCCGAAGAATCCGAGAATGCCCGCTATCAATTATTCAATCTGGAATCGGATCCCTTCGAGCAACGCAATGTCGCTAACGCCAATCCCGAGACACTAGACCGCATGATGAAAGCCCTAGTTTCCCAATTGGATTCCCACCACGCCGTCTATCCGATCGACGAAAACGGCAACCCGCTAAAACCGAGGACGCCCTAAGGTAGCGTAGGCATCCTCTCATAACCGGCGTAGCTCGAAGAAGCGACGACTGGCCTGTTTTTTTAGGACGGAGGACTGAGACAGTCCTCCCTACCTATAATAGCGACCCGACTCTCCGACGATGGTAGGGAGGACCGGCTCGGTCCTCCAATTTACTGCAAACAAAAGGTAGGGCTGTTTGCATGTCGGACGTAGCCTCGCGAAGACTGATCCCTAAGCAACCGAAAAACTCATCCGACCCGCGGCCGCTTGGGGACAAGCAACCCTACCATTGAAACCCAACCGAAGCTAGCTTTTGATTGCCTGTTCGCGAACTCAGATTAGACCATCCCTATGTTTTCGTTCCGATCCCCCGTTATTGCCCTTACCTTCCCTGCTTTACTAGTTAATCTTCTTTTCCTGCAAGCTCAACCCCAGCGTCCCCCGAGCCCGCTAAACGCCATGGAGCATGGGCCGTTCGTCTCGTCGACGATTTCCACCGATCCGCTCTCCACTCGAAGCATATTTGTCTACAAGGGAATCGCCGTGAAAGTCGGCGAGCGTAAAGATGCCGTCTATGTATTCGATACAGAATTACTAAGACCCGCCCGCGCTTGGACTGGAGGATTCCTAAAGTGGTATCCGGCTCGCGATGGCCTGCAAGAATGGCCTAGCCCGGATGGATACACCCACTTTTCGACCGGCGAACGGCCAGGTTGGTCGATAGACGGCAAATTCGGTGATCCTCGACCCTGGCGCTACGGCCCGATACCCAAAAGCCTCGGAACCTACAAAGGCCTTTATCTTAACGAGGATCGCGTAGTCTTCTCCTATCTAATCGGGGATTGCGAAATATTGGAATCGCCCGATTTCAAACGCTCCCAAGGCATTCCCCTCTTCACCCGATCCTTAAATCTATCCTCATCCCGCGGTCCCCTTTCCCTCCACATTTGCGAAATCCCAGACGGGGCCGCCACTCGATTGACGACTAACCAATTGGGTCCAGAAGGTGGATACACGGAAATCCAATCAGGCGACCATTCTCGGCTCATCGGCTTTCAGGGCCTTCCCTCGGGATCACGATGGCGGCTAGAAAGCCGTCACCTTGTTTTGGACCTGCCCCCGCTTCCAAGCCCTACTCTTTTTCAATTGGCATTGGGCCCAGTGCTGGTCGATCCACTATCAGACTACATGGTTCAGTTTTTGCAATCGGGCGCGAAAGAGCCCGATTTAACGGAGCTGGCTAAACCTGGACGCCCCCTATGGGAAGTTCAACAAACGAAAATAAAGCGCGGCCAAGACGATGGCCCGTTCACCACCGATGAGCTCACCCTCCCTGCCGACAATCCGTGGAACTCCTTTCTACGCTTTTCGGGAGTCGATTTCCTATCCGATGGTCGAGCCGTGATTACCTGCCTGAGTGGCGAAGTCTGGATTGTAGACGGACTGGATGGAGGCGCGACGACCTTAAAATGGAAGCGTTTTGCCACGGGACTGAACCAACCGCATGGCATCAAAGTCGTCGATGACGCAATTTACGTTACGGGTCGCGACCAAATCACCCGCCTGCATGATCGCAATGGCGACGGCGAGGCGGACTTCTACGAGAATTTCAACAACCAGGTAATGGCAGCCACCAACTTCCACGCCTTTACCATGAATTTGGATACCGACTCTAAAGGAAATTTCTACTTCGCCAAAGCCACGCCCTGGCCGCCATCGCGCAACGGAGTTGATGCGGAAATTACGCCGCACCATGGTGTTCTCTTCCGACTGCCTCCCGATGGCAGCCGCCTCGACATAGTCGCGTCCGGCTTACGGAATCCCAATGGGCTATCTATCGGGCCCGATGACGAGATCGTTTATAGCGACAATGAGGGCAACTGGGTCCCCACTAGCAAGATTCACCGCATTCGGCTGGGAGGATTCCATGGATTCACGCCATCGGCCCACAGGGAGCCTCAGCCCACCGACTTCGAGAAGCCAGTTCTCTGGGTACCTCATTTCATAGATAATTCCCCGTCCACACCCATCTTTGTCACCAGCCCTACCTGGCCTCGAGAACTACAGGGCAACCTCCTCGTTACCTCATATGGACGAGGAACGCTATCGCTGATTCTCAACGAGGAAGTCGATGGCCAATGGCAGGGAGCCCATCTTACCTTGCCACTCAAATTTCAGTCGGGCACGATCCACGGGCGGTTTCATCCAATGGACGGCCACCTCTATATCGCTGGGCTTACGAGCTGGCAATCGGTAGGGCACGGAGGCGATTGGGGATCTTTCCATCGCGTTCGCTACACAGGCAAACCGCTAAATATTCCTGTCGCTGTAAACACCAAGAAAGGTGGACTCGAACTCCAATTCACCGAACCGCTTGACACTGAAATCGCCCGAGAGGCAAGCGCCTACCGCATTCGCCAATGGACCTATCCCTGGACAAGCCAGTACGGCACGCGTGGAAAAGTGTACTCGGCTTTCAACCCAGGCAAGGCCTCAGCCGACAACGTAACCATAGATTCGGTACAAGTTTCCGATGACAGGAAAACGGTAATACTGGAAATCCCAACGCTGAGACAGGATCTGGCCCAAACCTCGCTCGGTCAACTTACCGGCCTTCCAGACATGGTCGACACGCCAATGGGCCTGGTCATGGCCATCGACTACCAGCTGCGCTTCCAGGATGGGGCGGAAGCTTCTCAACAGATCCACAAAACCATTCATCGAGTCGCGGGAGATGAAGCCACCGGCTCCATTCACGAGAAAATGGATCATTCCGCCCACGGAATCGCATCCAATCCCTCAATACCGGGATCCGATAGCCAGAAAAGAAATGCCGCTCCCGCCATCGACATTCCCGCGGGCGCTCGCGTGGTAGACATGAAGTCGACCGGAATCGCCCTGAGCTATGATGTCACCGAGATCCGCATGAAGGCCGGCGAAACGCTCTTCATCCGCTACCACAACGCCAGCGAAATGAATCACAACATCGTCATCGTTAAATCAGAAGGCGATATCTATCCAGTAGGCATTGCCGCCCTGTCCGCCCAAGCAGACGATTTCGTTCCCCAAAATCTGAATCCCACCGCCTACTACTCTCAAGAGCAGGATCGCATCCTGGCCGCCTCCACTCTGGCCTATCCAGGTGACACGGTTGTGATTGAGTTCACGCCACCCGGTCCCGGAACCTATCCCTACATCTGCACCTATACCGGCCACTTCACCATGATGCAGGGAAGGATTTACGTCGAATAAAGGTAGGGAGGACTGGCTCAGTCCTCCATTTAGAATTGATGGCGGGCAATCTCCGAGCGCCCACAAACTCGGATTTACATGATGGTCGTTCGGAGATCGACCGCGACCTTAAAGAATTCCCTGCTTCCTCGAAGTGAGGAATGTAACGAATGGATAAACAAATCTAAGAGCGCAGCGAGAATGACACGATGTCCAAACCCACCCGCAATCTAATCCCTTGACCCTGTTTGACCGACACGGACAATCAGGCGACCTTTATCGCCTATGAATTCCCCGATTACTCGAACAATCTCGGTCGTCTTCAGTCTCTTTGTTTCAATCGCATGCTTGGCCCAAAACAATCGGGGCCAACCGCAACTCCCCGAATCCATCGAGCTCCTGACCGACCTGCCCTACGCGAATACCGACAATCCCCGGCAAATGCTCGATTTGCTGATTCCCCGCGAACGAGGCGACGATCCACTGCCCGTCGTCGTTTTTATTCATGGCGGCGCTTGGAGAGCCGGCCAAAAAGAGGGCGGTCGCAGACGCGTCGCCCCATTCGTCGAGAGCGGCGAATTCGCCGGAGCAACCATCGCCTACCGTTTAAGTAGCGAAGCGATATGGCCCAACCAGATTCACGATTGCAAAGCGGCCATCCGATGGATTCGGGCCAACGCGAAGAAATACAATCTCGATCCCAACCGTATTGGCGTTTGGGGTACATCTGCAGGTGGGCATCTGGTAGCCATGCTGGGAACGAGCGGCGACGTCGCCTCCATGGACGGATCGATCGGTCCCCACACGGGCCTTTCCAGTCGCGTGAGCTGCGTGGCCGACTTTTTTGGACCGACCAATTTCCTAACCATGAACGAAACCGCGATTCCCAGCGCCACCATGGACCACGATGCGGCCGATTCCCCTGAATCGCAACTCATAGGCGGCCCCATCCAAGAGAATCCCCAAATAGTAGCTACCGCCAACCCTATCACTTATGTCAGTCTAGACGACCCTCCGTTCCTCATCGTGCACGGAACCCTCGATCCGCTGGTTTCGTTTAACCAATCCGACCTGCTGCACGCGGCTCTGAAAAAGGCGGAAGTGGATACGACCCTCATCACGGTAGAAGGCGGTGGCCACGGCCGCGGATTCGGACCTCAGGCAGATCAATTCGTCAAGCAGTTCTTCGAGCACCACTTGCGGGGAAATAAAGCCACCTGGAAGGACCAAACCTACCAGGCCGTACCTTGGCAACAGCGCTGATTTCGTTTGCACATCCATACATCCACGATGAGCATACCTTTCGACAACACCTACTCCCGTCTACCCGAACGCTTCTTCGCACGGCAAAAGCCCGCTCCAGTCCCCAACCCCAAACTGCTCAAATTCAACGAGCGACTCGGCAACGAGCTATCGATTCCACCGGCTTGGTCGAAGAGCGATGAGCCGCTGGAAGCCCTCTCTGGGAACCGTATCGCCGATGGCTCCGAGCCTATCGCCCAAGCCTACGCCGGCCACCAGTTCGGCCACTTCGTCCCTCAACTTGGCGACGGTCGCGCTCTCCTGCTCGGCGAAATCGTCGCCCAAAATGGCAAGCGCTACGACATTCAACTTAAAGGCTCGGGCCAGACCCCGTTCTCGCGTGATGGCGATGGCAAATCCGCTCTCGGCCCCGTTATCCGGGAATATATTCTAAGCGAGGCGATGCACGCGCTTGGCGTACCTAGCACTCGAGCGCTCGCCGCGATCGAAACCGGCGACGTGGTTTGGCGACAAGAGGGTCAAGTCCCGGGCGGCGTCTTTACTCGGGTCGCTTCTAGTCACATTCGCGTAGGCACGTTTCAATACTTCTACGCTCGCAACGACGTTGAAGGGCTTCGCGAGCTCGCGGACTACACCATTAATCGGCACTATCCAGGCGCTGCGGACAACGAGAATCCCTATCTCGATCTTCTCGACCGTGTAGTGACGGCCCAAGCGCGCCTCATTGCCCACTGGATGTCGATCGGGTTCATTCATGGAGTTATGAATACCGACAACACCGCTGTATCCGGAGAGACCATCGACTACGGTCCCTGCGCCTTCATGGAGGGCTTTCACCCCAAATGCGTATACAGCTCCATCGACCGAAATGGTCGCTACGCCTGGGGGAATCAGGGCAACATCGGTTTCTGGAATCTCACCCGCTTCGCCGAAACGCTCCTTCCCCTTATCGACGAGAAGGCGGAGACGGCGGCAACCAAAGCCGAAACCGTACTAGCTAGATTTCCCGATCGCTTCGGCTCGGAATACAGCGCCCGCTTCAGAGCCAAACTCGCGCTTCCAAATCACGCGCCTGACGATATCATTAAAAAGTGCCTTGAACTCCTCGCCCACGAAGGAACGGACTTCACGCTCTTCTTTCGTCAGCTAACCCAATTCGCCAAGGGAGGGCCTCGGTCCCTATTGGAATCGCTTTTCAGAGACCCCACGGCTTTCAAGCAATGGCATGCGGATTGGGAAATACAGGCAGATCTGCCAAACCAGATCCAAGCAATGGCGACGGCCAACCCCATCCGCATCCCGCGCAACCACAGAGTCGAGCAAGCGATCCAGGCCGCCTATCGCCAAGACTACGCCCCATTCCATCGCTTGGTCGAAGCCCTGGAAAATCCGTACCACGAATCCGAAACCTTCTCGGATATCGAGTCGCTACCACAGCCTCACGAAGTCGTAGAGAAAACCTTTTGCGGCACTTAATGCGCCATCCACAGAAGGAGAGTAAAATGGGGCAGAATTTCCTTGTTATTGCCCACCCCGAGCACGTTTGTTCTAATTTATTGGCGTTGGGCTCAAGAGCTGGCTGAGACGCAAAAATCGATTCATTAGTTTCGAAATATACGTTTGAATGCGTGAAGCCAACCTGCAGCTTACAGCAAGTTCCGACTCGCCTATTCACGACTTGTTGGAAAACCTTTTGAAACTACCCTGGAAGACGAATGGCACGATCGATTCTTATCCTAATCTCCTGCATTCCGATTTACGCGGATGAAACCCATATAGCTCCGACCGAAGCCCAATCGCCTGAGGCGCAGCGAGAACTATTCCACCTACCACCGGGATTCGAAATCCAATTGGTCCTCGCCGATCCCGAGATCGGCCAGCCGATGAATCTAAACTTTGACGCAAGGGGTCGACTTTGGGTGACCAGCTCGGTCGAGTATCCCTTTCCAGCCCAGGTTGAGGGTTTGTCTCCTCGATACGAACGCTTTCCTCAGGTGGGCGGCGATCAGCCCCGAGATTGGCTAACGATTGCTTCTGATTTCGGGGCCGACGGCCGGGCTTCGCGGGTGCAGCGTTTCGCGGAAGGCTTGAACATCCCTATCGGCCAAACGCCTGCTGGCGACGGCAGCGAGGGCATCGTGTATAGCATTCCCGCGATCTCGCGTTACCGCGACACGGACGGTGATGGCAGGGCTGATCGTATCGAGTCCCTCTACGAGCATTTCGGAAACATCGATACCCATGGGATGGCCAACGGCTTTACTCCTTGGATCGATGGTTGGGTATACGGCTGTCACGGATTTCGGAATACATCGAAGATTGTCGATTCCCAAGGAAACGTTACCGAGCTCTTTTCCGGCAACACCTATCGCTTTCGTCCAGACGGATCGAAATTCGAACTCTATACCCAGGGGCAAGTCAATCCGTTTGGACTGACCATCGATCCGCTGGGCAATGTCTATAGCGCGGATTGCCACTCGCGACCTTTGTATCAATTACTCCGAGGCGGGACCTATTTCCGGCCGAGCTGGGGGCAGCCCATCGAGGATCCGATTGGCCTAGCTCCAGATATGATAGACCATGATCACGGGTCCACTGGCATTTGCGGACCAGCCTACTATGCAGCGGATCACTTTCCCGCCGAATACCGAGACAATATCTTTCTGTGCAATCCGGTAACCGGGAGGGTGCATCGCGACAAGCTAGTTGCTAGCGGATCCACTCTTATCGCCGATACCCAGGAGGATTTCATCCGTTGCGACGATCCTTGGTTCCGTCCGGTCGACGCGATCGTCGGGCCCGACGGAGCGCTCTACATCGCGGATTTCTACAACGCGATTATCGGCCACTACGAAGTGCCTTTAGAACACGAGAAACGCGACCGTACACAAGGTCGCGTTTGGCGGGTAGTTTATCGAGAGGCGCCGCCTGCAATTCCGAATCTCGCCGAAATGGATCTGGCGGAATTAGTCCAAATCCTGGATACGGAAAACCAGAGCTTGCGGACCTTGGCGACGCAACAGTTGACGGATCGAATGAAGGCAGGCGATTTGGATCTCATTCGCCAAAGCTATCCAGAAGCCTCGGCTCTCGCTCGCTCCCACCTGCTTTGGGTCCTCGAACACGTAGCTGGACTATCCGATGCGGAACTCGACGAAGCTATTGCAGACGAGAGTCGGATCGTTCGCGTCCACGCTCAAAAAATCTTGGCGGAACGTTCCGTTTGGCGGGAACAGGAACGGTCATGGGCGCTGCGGGCTCTTGACGATGGCGATGCTTTTGTTCGCCGGGCAGCAGCGGATGCAATGGGGCGTCACGCTCATCCGAGATTCATCGATCCGCTACTAGAAGCTTGGGACCGGGCAGATGAAGGGGATACTCACTTGATCCATGCGGCGCGAATGTCTATTCGTCAACAATTGCTGAATACAACGGATTGGTCGACGGAGCGATCGCGATCCAAGCCCTTGCTTGAGATCGCTGCGGCAACCAAGACAGCGGAAGCGGCGCGATTCGCCCTTCTCGCCTCCAATGCAAATACGGATCACCTGGAAACCGCCCTGCGCGTCAATGCTGATTTGCTGGATGGGGAAAGTCTCGAAGCCCTGGTAAATCGGTTGTCAGAGGCAAGCTTCGATCCGAAACGCTCGATCGATTTGATTGGAGCTCTGAGCGTGGGAATGCCGTCGTTTTCATCTGAGACCTTACGTAGTTGGGCCTCGGCAACAGTTGAGCGGATTCTCGGCGAGGAAGCAGCTCATGAAAGGTCCACAATCGATTCCGCCATCAGGCTTGTTGGAAGCATGGGGCTTAACGAGCTCTCTGGAGGACTGCTGGCTAGAGCTGATAAAGGCAACCTGGTCGCGGTCGAAGCGATTCTGGAAATCGATCCCGAGCGCGGCAGCGAAGCCACACTCATTGCTCTAGCCGTAGCGCCGGCAGCCAAGCAGACGGAACTCGCCCAGGTCCTCAGCGCTTCTGCTTTGGGTTCGGTGAAGTTGCTTGAAGCCATTGAGACAGGTCGAGCTCCTCTGGATCTGTTGCGCAATACCTTAATCCGGCAGCAAATAGGTGAAACGAACCCGCGCCTGATCGCCCTGACGAGCGTTCTTCCGGACAAATCGGAGGAGACGCTGAGCCTCATGAAAGAGCGACGGGCCGAATACGATGTTGCCGATCGTTCATTTGATCGCGGCAAAGTCGCGTTCCAAAACTATTGTTCAGTTTGCCACCGTATCGATGGTGAAGGAGGAGCTATCGGTCCCAATCTGGACGGGGTAAATGTGCGTGGAGTCGATCGACTGATCGAGGATATCCTGGATCCGAGCCGCAATGTGGATCCCGCTTTCTCCGTGACGACGATACGGGCCCGAGGCGGTAAAACGATTTCAGGAATCGGGTCCCGCGTGGAAGGCGGAGAGATCGTCCTGACCGATACGACCGGGCAGTTGCATAGGGTCCCAGAAGCGGAAGTGATTGAGCAGGTTCATTCTCGCGCGTCGCTTATGCCCGCCGCTCTTGGAGCCCAGATACCTGCAAGCGAATTTCCTCACCTCCTTGAGTTTCTTTTGGCAGAAAGAGCTGGGAGATAAACGTGACATATCTGGCTTCGGGGTCAGCCAGCTAGATGTTTTCTCCCCTCAAGCAATTTTAAGAGCACTTTTACGCCGTCTCCTTCGTATTTTCTGACTACTATTTGTATGCCGAATGCCTTTATATTGGGGCTAGGGGTGTGAGCTAATTACTGATATGTTCGACAGCTACTTTTCGAATGGGCGCTCGGCTTGCACCGCCGTAACTTCAGTGTAAGCGCGAGATCGCCCGCTACCAAATTCAGCAACGAATCTATTCACTTCGGGCCTACCTACCATCCATCGTCAAGGCGCCGTTCGTCCATTCGCTTCTGCGAGCCGCAATTCTTCTCTCAATTGAGCGGCGACACTCGGGAAGTCCGCCAAACGGTTGGAAGACTCGTCGAAATCCGAGCCGAGGTGATACAGCTGTTCGTAATTCTGTGGATTCGCTACTTCTCGTGACAGAAACGCTTTCTTGTTTTCCGGGATCGGGTCCAGCGCTTGCCAGGGACGCATGTACTTCCAGCCATCCCGCACAATGGCTCGAACGCCCAGGGGAGACTGAACGATGACATGACCACGAGCAGCCGGCGCTTCGGGTCCTTCGATAATCTGAGGCCAAAAACTGAAGCTGTCTTCTCCATGGTTGTGACCATATTCAACATTCAGGAAATCGGCCATGGTCGCGAAGACGTCCTGTAAGGAAATGAGCTTGTCGGAAACCTGGCCCGACTCCACATGGCCGGGCCAATGGACGATGAAAGGAACGCGAAACCCGCCTTCATAGATGCTCCATTTGCCGCCGCGCATGTGGCCACATTGAAGATGCCCCATTTCGCGAGCCTTTCCGGCCGGTCCCGATGGCGGATCGTCTGACTCAGGACCCACCGCCACCCCGCCATTGTCGCTAGTAAAAATGACTATGGTCTCGCGATGCTGGCGAGACTTCTCCACAGCGGCCAGAACTTCGCCAACCTGCGTATCCAGCTCTTGAATAAAATCTCCATAGGGACCGCAGTCGCTTTCGCCCTTGAATTTTTCCGCCGGGGTAATCGGGCCATGAGGAATGTTGTGGGCGAAGTAGAGGAAAAAGGGAGGCTTATTGGCTCCCGTATTATTTTCAATGTATTCAACCGCCTTGTCGGTAATGACCTGAGCGACTTCGTCGTCTTCCCACACCACAGAGGGGTCCCATGGCTGAACCGTTTCCCGCTGCACCATAAACTGCCCTTGCCCATTTCCCGCCGGATTCGCGGACACCTTTTTCGATGTCACCTTATCTCCCGGACCACGGCCATAGAAATCGTCATTTTCAATGTAGAACTTCGGCTGGTTCCCTACATTGGCCACCATTCCGAAATAGTAGTCGAATCCGACTTGCAAGGGACCTGGCCCAATTGGCTTATTGGCGGTCCAGTCGTACTGCTGGTCGAAGTTCTTGAAGGCGCCGAATCCCAAGTGCCACTTTCCCACGACCCCGGTTTTGTAGCCTTTCTTCTTAAACAAAGTAGCCAGCGTTTCCCGGCCGTCTTCAATCGCCAGGCCTTGACCAGGCTGGATGACTTTTGTTGGAGGGTGCCGTTTGCTCCGCCAATAATAGCGGCCAGTCAGTAGCCCGTATCGAGTCGGCGAACACACGGAACACGGCGTATAGGCTCGTGTGAACTTCATCCCATCTCGAGCTAGCTTGTCGATGTTCGGCGTATCGATCAGCTCCGCTCCGAAAGCCCCGATGTCGGTATAGCCGAGATCATCCGCCAGAATGATAAGGACATTGGGCTGATTTTCGTGAGAAGATGCCTGGGAAAAGCAAATAAAGGAGGCAAGAAGAAGGATGAACAGGGCAAAGGGACGAATCATTCTCATAGGGCAAAATTGAACTGCCTTGAAGCCCCAAGGGCAAGGAAAGGATTTTAAGTGCCGATAAGCGAACTTTGATGACTCTCAACAGGTAGCGGCCGATCTCCGAGCGGCCACTCTCTACCAGACAATTTTAGAATGGCCGCTCGGAGATCGGCCGCTACCATTCAAACACGTTTTCAGCTTTGCCAAGTCGATCGTTGTCCCTCCTCAAGATCCTATGACTACCCCTATCACCCAATTCACAGTCCGCGCCATCGCGGCCATCCTCCTCTCATGCCCCCTTTTGCAGCCTACAATCGTTCAAGCAAGCGAAAGCGAATCTCCTCCCAATATCGTCTTCTTCCTCGTCGACGATTTGGGATGGACTGACATCAATGGCTGGGAAGGTCCTGATGGCCAACGATACGACAATCCGGGAGGCGAACACGATAGCCGCTACTATTTCACGCCTAATGTAGCCAAGCTGCGAAATGAGGGCATACGCTTCACCAATGCCTATGCGGCCTGCCCCTTTTGCGGTCCGTCTCGAGCCAGCATATTGACGGGAAAATACCCTGCCCGCATTGGATTCACTAACAATAATACCCACGACCAAAACCAAGGGCGGGGGCCCTTCCCAGTCGGGGAAATGATTTTCACCGAACCAACGGAGCCAGACCTCGTCCGCAAACTCGATCCGGCCAAGGAAACCACGATCGCCCGAGCCCTGAAATCCGGCCACGATGAAGACTCTCGATACCTGAGCTGCTCTATTGGCAAGTGGCACATCTTTAGCGAAGGAACGAAAGGTTTCGGTCCCGAGTATCATGGCTTCGACTACAACATC
>Ga0181593_10004777_pt1 | contig 12323 bp, 20 predicted proteins | sample 071ome_19_FD_133756 | JGI IMG/M metagenome (GOLD analysis project Ga0181593, IMG submission 133756) | Coastal salt marsh microbial communities from the Groves Creek Marsh, Skidaway Island, Georgia - 071413AT metaG (megahit assembly) | ecosystem: Environmental > Aquatic > Marine > Intertidal...
GCAACAATCATTTCAAACATGACTGGCATACGCTGTGAAGCACTAAAGGTTAGTTTGCGTGATGACAGCGGACATGGCAGCGAAACAAATGCTTGGATGAGTGAAGATGCCTACGGATATGACGAAGACGGATCATATGCTCCGGAGATGGGACAGTTTAAGAATACTCCAATGGGCAAGAACATTCTAATCGTTGATGATATCAACGATACAGGTTCTACATTCAATTGGATCAAGGAAGATTGGCGTGGCAGTTGCTTACCTAACTCTCCCGTGTGGGATCAAATTTGGGGTGAGAATGTTCGCTTCGCAGTACTAACAGAAAACTTATCAAGTGGTTTTGACGGTGTGTCATACTACTGTGATGAAGTTAATAAAGCCGAGGAAGACTGTTGGTTGGTTTATCCTTGGGAAAACGTGGGAGAATATTAATGCCAACAGAATACGATAAGACCTGCACCGTAACCTGCACTGACAATGACAAGGTAGCAGAAGCGGAAGTTGAAAGATTTGAAGAAAAACAATTTTTAGATATTTGGTTAGCAACAAACAAGATTCACATGGAATACAATGGTAGAGTCTATGTTGGCAACAAGATGGGTTTTGAATTTACAACACCCGGTCCAAAGGTATATCAAATAAACAGAGGTAGGGGGTTTTAGATGGCAATCAAGGTTATCTACAGAAAGGAAGATTGGAAAGCACTCGCAACCTGCATTAGAACCGAGCAGGTTCCGGCGGATCAAATTCCACTAATTTTTAATGAGAATCCAGAATTTTATAAATGGTACAAAAGGGAGTACATGAATGACAATAAGCAAGGATGAGGCTCATAGCATCATAAGCAATCTAAATGAAGAAGCACACTCAGCCGCTTGGGACAGTTGGGTTGAGGCTGACGAATTGAGTGAGAGCGATGAGGAAGAGGATTGGGCGGCAGCGGAAGAACTTCGTGAGGAAGCCAGCGCCGAGCAGGCAGGATACTTCCGAGCCAGTTTCAATGAACTCAAACAAGACCAACAGGACGCCATTTGGCAGTGGGCCAAGAAGGATGATGACTTTGCGGAGGACCTAAAGTCTTGGTATGGTTATGAGGAATTCGAGGAACACATTGCAGAGGTTGAGACTGAATAATGGAATTTAAGGATATACCTTGGACGGACATCGTGATTGACACGAGAGATTTTACCGTTTTTAAGGATGGTTTTCCGGTAACGGAAGGACACATTCTTTTTGTGCCCAAGGAAGAAACCTGGGATAAACTTGCTGCCTGTTACAAGGCCGCATATGCCTGGGGATACGATTGGGTGCAAAGGGGATACTGTGATGCCTATAACTTGGGGCAGAACATCGGTGAGGCAGCAGGACAAACAGTCATGTGGCCACACGTACATCTAATCCCACGCCGCAAGGGTGACATGGAAGATCCTCGGGGTGGAGTACGACACGTAATACCCGAAAAGGGCAATTACAGAAAAAATGAACCCGATCCATCACAAATGGACATAGAAGACATTGTGAATGGTGAAGGGTGTTAAAAGGAGAAAACAATGGCTAAGGAATACAATCGAGATAATATGATCAACGCTATTAAACAGCATGCGGAAGGTCATATTGCCAAACACTCTATGAACGTTGAAGTCTATCTAAAACGTGCTGCGGGCGTTGGTGAGCATCCAGACATTTTGGAAGCGATCGAGAAGGAGTTGAAAATCATTGCGGAATATGATGATCAACTGTCAGTCTTGAAAAAATACTTCATCGAATAAGGAGTTGAAACATGTCCAAGACTTGGACCGTAACAGTGGAGCAGGATCCGGAGGATGAGGACAATTTGGTTTTGCCACTTCCCCCGGATATGCTTGAATCAATTGGATGGCAAATTGGAGATACTTTGGATTGGGCTGATAACGGCAATGGCACGTGGTCACTCAAGAAAGTTCTTGACAATTCAGGACAGAAAGCGTATAATATAGACAATGACAATAGCAACTGACAAGAAATATTACTATAGCGAAATCTTTCACAGCATACAGGGTGAAGGACATTACACGGGTGTGCCCACTGCTTGGGTGCGTTTCTTTTTGTGTAATCTACAGTGTAATGGTTTTGGACAGACTGATCCTACTAATCCTGATACTTATGATTTGCCGTTTGAAAAGTTTGACACAAGCACGGTAACTCGTGTTGAAGATTTGCCTGTATGGGATAAGGGTTGTGACAGCAGTTACACGTGGAGCAAGAAGTTCAAGCACCTAATGGGGCAAAAGACCGCAGTTGAACTTGCACATCAACTAATTGACACACTTAGAACGGATAGTAATCCAGATGGTTTGTTTCTACATCCCGTTACGGGACAGAGACAGCACTTCTGTGTTACGGGCGGTGAGCCGCTGATGAAACACGCACAGGAAGCGTTCATTGGTATCATGACAGAATTTAAAAGATTAAACAACATGCCTGCGAGCGTTACGTTTGAAACTAACGGCACACAGGCACTGACACAGGAGTTCAAGGACTTTTGGCACGTGGATAACGAAGTTACCAAGGACGTTGAATTGTTCTTCAGTGTGAGTCCTAAACTATGGACGGTGGCAGGTGAGACTGCGAAGAAGGCGATTAAGCCTGAAGTGGTAGCAGAATACAGAAGTTTGAGTGACAGAGGACAACTAAAATTTGTTGTAGGTTCCGAACAGCAACAGTGGGATGAGATGGAGAGTGTCATCGCACAATTTAAGGCACAGGGTGTTGATTATCCAATATGGGTAATGCCCGTTGGTGCAAGAGAAGAAGAACAAACAGCAACGGCCGGAGCAGTTGCTAAGATGGCTTTCCAAAGAGGATACAACGTGGCGGCAAGGGTTCATGTTTATCTTTTTGGTAATGCGATCGGAACATAAGGAATGAGTATGGACTTTATAAAGAAAATGTTCAAGAAGAAAGAGCCGGACACATCCAAGCCTGGACTTACAGAAAAGGAAAAGGCAACGATGAAGAAGGAACCTTGGGTGGGTGTTTTGAATACTCACGTTAATAAGGAAAATGTTCGAAATGGCTTTTTTGAACTTGACTGGAATGAGTATTTCATAGTACAATTAAAACAACAGGGTTACGGAGTAGAAGGCGACAAGGATGAGGAAATTGTTGATCGCTGGTTCCGAGAACTTTGTGCAAACGTTGTAGTCGATGGTGACTACGGAGGACCACTTGACACTGGTAGCATAGATGCCAGTGCTATTAAAAGAGATAATGAGTAAAATGTGTCATATAATAGTAGATACTGCGAACACGTTCTTTCGTGCGAGGCATGTAATCAATGGTGATGCTGACATTAAGTTGGGCATGGCTTTTCATATCACGCTAAACAGCATCAAGAAGGCTTGGCAAGACTTTAATGGTAGTCACGTAGTATTCTGCCTTGAAGGACGCAGTTGGCGTAAGGATCACTATGAGCCATACAAGCGTAACCGTCAAGAAGCACGTGATGCTCTAACAGAAAAACAGCAAGAAGAGGATGCTGTGTTTTGGGAGGCATTTGATACATTTAAGGAATTCGTAACAGATAAGACTAACTGTACGGTGTTACAGCATCCACAACTGGAAGCAGATGATCTTATTGCAGGATGGATACAGCAACATCCTGATAGCGAACACGTGATTATTTCAACAGACACAGACTTTCAACAATTAATTGCACCTAATGTAAAACTATACAACGGTGTGCAAGAGATAACATCAACACATGAAGGTTTCTTTGATAAGAAAGGTCAACTCGTAATTGACAAAAAAACTAAAGAACCTAAGCCTGCTCCAGATCCTGAGTGGTTACTGTTTGAAAAATGCATGAGAGGTGACACCAGTGATAATGTGTTTAGTGCATATCCAGGTGTGCGTAAGAAAGGTACTAAAAATAAAGTAGGATTGATGGAAGCATTTGCTGATAGACAAACTAAAGGATTTAGTTGGAACAACCTTATGTTACAGCGTTGGGTTGATCATAATGGTGTTGAACACAGAGTCTTAGAAGACTATGAAAGAAATAAAACATTAATTGATCTTACAGCACAACCAGAGAATATTAAAGAACTTATTAAAGAAACAATAAAAACGGCAACTTCTGCTAATAAGAACATTAGTCAAGTAGGTATAAGGCTTATGAAATTCTGCCATTTATATGATTTGAAAAAGATTTCAGATCAGGCACAGGCTTATGCAGAACCATTGAACGCAAGGTATGATGATGCGATTCAACCCGTGGTTGGAGGATAACGATGACATTAATTCAAGCAAAACCTGTAATTGATAATAAATTTTGGATCGTCGAAGATAACGGTGTAAGAATTGCTACACTTAGAAAGAATGAAGAGAACAAATTTATTCTTAGTAATAAAGACGGAGTAAAGATTTATAATAATAAAAAAAGTTTAACTGAACAATTTGGTAATGATTTTTTTGTTGCCAAGATTATCAAGGAAGCAGATAATGCCAATCCAAAAGAAGTTCATGGGTTTTCTACAAGCACCAACCCTCATAACGCAATGTATGATATTCAAAAGAAACTTCCACTGTTTACAAAGAGCAAGGATTCAAAGAGTCTTTATTGTGCAGGGTATTATGTAATACGCTTTGAAAAGGGATGGGTAAAATCATTCTGCCCTAAACTAATTACTCTACAACGTTATGAGTATAGAGGCCCTTTTAAGACAGATATTGAAATGAAGCAGGTATTGAGCAGTGTCAACAAATAGCCTACCTAATACACTTCCTACAGTAGAAAGACTTCTTCAGAGAATTTCAGTTGCTGATAAAAGCCAACAAAAGGAAATAAGAATATCCATACAAGAAGCCAGAGATCTTACTTCAGAACTTGCCTTGCTAACTTCTAAATTAGGCTCTACAGTACAGGAAATACACTCTTTACTATCCGAAATAAAGCGACAAAACACAGAAGTTGACGTTAAGTTTGATGGGGGCTCTTTCTAAAAAAAGATAAATATATACGTAGTTAATTAGGAATTGACGTATATATGAGTAGACCAAAACCAAAGATTATTCTCGAACACACTAATCGAGAGACATATAAAGTAGAACAGATTCTTGAGAGCGAAGCCATCTGGGCAGTGTTTTATCAGGACAAGCCATTCAACCTAAAAAGTGGAAGTATGGTTTCCAGTTATCCGGGTCCAAAATACAAAAAAGTATCATTTTCAAATCCAGGACACGCTCGCAATCTTGCCAAAAAACTTAACAGACTCTTTAAGTGCGAAGACTTTTCTGTATATAAATTAAATACCGGAGAAAAAGAAAAGTGAAATGGATATTAAAGACACTTACACAAAAATATTCATAAACGCAGAAGCCCCTTCAAAAGAAATTACAGAAGAAGATTTAAAGAAGAAGAGAGTAGAGTGGTGGTGGAATGTTAGAGATAAGGAGTCGGGTGGTTTAAGATTAACCGATGAAGCCATTAAATTTATTCAATCAAGTGCCCAAATTAAAACCTATAAAGTAGATTTTCCAAAAGACTTTTCAATTACTCCACAAGTGCTATTATGGCTTGACAATTTTATCGATTCACCTTATTATATTACTAAGAAAGCAATAACCGTTTTGAAAGAAAAAGCAGCATTTGAACTGTATTTGTTTTCGGGCGATGTTAAAAAAATGGGGTACAACAAAGCACTATCCAAAAGACTCAGCCAAGATTAGAAGTCTTAATAGTAGCAGTTAATAAATATTTTACGATGATAGAACTTAATCCAATTGACATTCTTAGAAAAAGAGAGTTGCAGACCATGCCTCCGCATTTTTCAAGAATGCAAATTTTATTAAGTGAAAGAAATAATGATTCCATTAAAAAATGGATCAGTAAAAAATTAAAAGGAAGATATTGTTTGACTGAATGTCCAGCAATTGATTCGGGGGACAAATTTAAAACTTCCACTTTTGTGGGGTTTGAAGATCAAAAAGAACTAACATACTTTATGTTAGCATGTCCATTTATAACAAGGAGAAACTAAATGTCTGAAGATGTTAAAAAACCAGAGGCAGCCGCAGAACAGAATGCTGCGCCAGCACAGAGTGGAACTGTGCCTAATCCAGCACAGCCAACTAATGCTGCGCCAGATTTAAATGTTAGCGATCTTAATGCTGTAAAAAGCATTATTGATATTGCAACACAAAGGGGTGCTTTTAGAGCAAATGAACTTGAAGCAGTAGGTAAAACATATAATAAACTTACATCATTCTTGGATCATGTTACTAAACAGCAAGAACAACAACAAGAACAATCAGCAAACGCTGAAAAGGAATCGAAGTAATGACTAAAGAATATAAGCACGTAGGAAAAATGAAAAACACCGGCGAAAAAGTTGCCGTTGCTTTCAGAACTGTACCTGGGGAATCTAATAAGGCTTTAGTTGTACAAACAGCACAATTGAGTGATGCGCAACACGATAGCCTTATGAAAGTAATCGAAAGTGATGCAGCACAAGAAGCATTTGAACTTGGCGAAGTACTTTTCATTAGACAATTTCCAGATGGAAGACCAATGTTGAGAGCGTTGGATTATGAAAACAGATTGAAAAAAGTAGATACTGATAATGTGATTATGACTCCAACTCCAACTAATAGTATTCCGTTGGCAGATCTTAATGCATTAATTGCTGAACAAAGGAATGTATCAATTGATGATCTATATACTTTTGTCAGTGGTGCTCCTGGAACAGGTCAACAACCTGTTGCAGCGTCCGAGCCAGCACCTACTCCAGCGGCTGAGCCAGTAACTGAAAGCGCACCTGCAGGAGTTTTAACAGATGCTGATCTTGCTAAATCTTATCGTAGCCAAGCAGATGCTATGTACAAAGAGGCTGCGAGATTACGTAGAGAGGCGGACGATTTAGACCCACCTGCTAAGAAAAAGTCTACAAAGACTAAGGCAGAAGCGTCTACAAGTGCATAGGAAATACTTTAAACCACCCAGACATTTGGTAAAAGAGTGGCCGGAGGTGTTCGAAGATTTATATATGGACACCATGCCGGTCGCTTATGTTGACGTAATGATCATTGAATTTACCGATGGAAGAATTTGGGAAATAGACATAAAGAGTCAAATGAAAAATGACGGAGACTCTGATCTCATCGCCAAAAAACTTTTAGGCACACTTAACGAATTCAAAGACACCATCAAAAAATTAGATTTTAAAATAGACGTTGAACGTCTTAAAGAAGACATCAAAAATAGAACTGATAGAATTTTTTAGTTCTTTCTCGTATTTCCGTAATGAATAACTTTATACTTGTCTGAAGTGTGTTCTCTCCAAGGATCAACCACAATGCTATCGCTTGAGAGTTTAACATAAAGAGTAGGATGAGCAAGAAGAACAACCGCTCTAAATTCCATACCTCCGCCTAAATCAATCGAAGGATCAATGGTCATTGGACCTCTTCCTAATTCATGGCAATAATGACCTACCAATAAACTGTAACTACCGTCCTGATAAGGAACTCCTGGTTTGTATGCCACTCCATTTAGTAATATAGGAAGGTCATGCTCCTTGGCCAGTGTGACTAATTTCTCAGCCATGTTCTTGGCTTGCTTTTCTCTTGCATTCATTACAGCATCGAATAAATCATAACCAAGATTTAATTTATCAGCCATGTAACGCAGTGCTATATTATCTCTTGGATGGCATCCGCCGCCATCTCCCATTCCTGCCTTCATGTATGCTGAACTTGTAATTCTCTTTGTGCAGTTTGCCAGTGCTTCAGTAACTTTATCTACATTTATGTTGCCTTGCTTTTCAGCAACATCTTGCATCATGTTTACTAATCCTATTTTGGTTGAAATGAATGTGTTGTAGAATACCTTGATACACTCGCACTCATCCCAGGTTCCAATTTCGTAACTTGGATCATTTTCCATTATAGTTTTATAAAAATCCACGAGCTGTTTTGCATCACCAGTTTCTGTTCCGTCCTCGGTTCCTATCATTACTATGTCTGGATTTACCATGTCCCAAGCCACAGTACCCATTGCGATTAGATATGGGTTATAAACAAATCTTGGATTGGAGATGTGCTGTACGAATTCTCTGCGTGTTGTACCAGGTAACACAGTTGATATAAGAACAAGCAATTGGTCCTTATTCATGTATTCATTTGCTTCCTTGAGAACGCTGTGAACGATGTCATATGAAAAATCCTTTGGTTCAAGGTGTGCCGTAGGTGCCCTGCCATCATATGCAGGATCGTGGGGAGTAGGAACAGCAACAAATACTATTTCTCTATCCTTAACGCATTCTTGGATGGTTGTCTTAAATTGGACTTTATCTGTTTGGACATCAACTATATCGTAACCTGTTACATCGTGGCCTTTTTGGGCTACCACTTCTGCGCAGGGCAAGCCCAATTTACCCAGTCCTATAAATCCAATTTTCATTCATTGTTCCTTTACTGTTATACCAAAAGTATTTACAAAAACGCATTTAAGCGCCTTTTAAACCTGGTTTTTGTGCTTGGGTTCAACTATAGCACAACACCTAATATCACCGCTGTATGACGCTTAAAATGCGTTTAAGACGCCTTAATAAGGTGCTAATAGTTCATAGGTTTTGTTAAAATTTTCTTTTTATTCAGAATGGCTTGGTTATGTTTACAAATTGGTTCAACACAGTCTAACCATTCTATTAATTTGGATTCTTCCAAATTGCATATTCTTTCAACTTCGTCAACTATTGCTAACATCCGATCTCCGTGATCTTTTATTGTATCGTAACTTTCGTCGATCATGGGATGGAATGTTTTATACCCAAGTTCTTTAAGATAGGGCAAAGAATTAGATGCCGTGGCAAGTATAAATGGATGCCCCATTGCTATTGCTTTAAATGTTTTTTCACTAAAAAATACAACGTCCTCGTGATAGGTTGTTTCATTGATCACACTAAGATAAGTTTCATTATAAAATTGATTTACACTATCTTCATGTATTGCTCTATTTGTAACTAAGTCGTGAGTATCAAGATATAACGGATTCATGTCTACAACGTCACTATTGTTTGCTATGATCTTTCTTATTTTTTTATGGCCAGCATACATTTTAGTCAATTGGTCCAAAGCATGATTCCAATTTTTACCGTCATCAGCAGGACCAAAACTTATATACCCATCGTTTAAAAGATTTTTGTTTTTTAATAACAAAAACATCAGGGGCCTGTGTATTCTCCATCTCCTATTTAAATTTAAAAATTTCTTTTTAAACTTTTTATTTTTTAAACTTACAGGATTTTTTTCAAGAGACCTATAAGCATCTTTTCCTACTTGTTCAAATAAACTAAACCAATCTACTTTGATTTCTGGGAGATTATAATACTTCGAACATTCCTTTACATAATCTAACATATTAGGAACTGCACTTAAAAAAATAATTTGTTCTGCAGGAATTCTATATCTAATTATAATATTTTCATAAATTGAATTTACTGATCTATGAAAATACTCTAAAGCATTGTCAAGCATTAGAAAAACTTCTTTGTTCTTGATTCGATCAATAATATCAGCAGGTACGTATTCATCTAACCCGAAATTAGAAAAACTATTCTCTGTTGAAAACTGAACATAGTAAAATTTATATTTTGTTGTTGGATGCTTATCCTGTATTCCAACTGACGAATTTACGTATTCAATTTCCTTATCATGCAAGGAGTAATCTTTGAGATACGGAATTTTTTCAAGATTTATACAAGGCATTACAATCTACTCCAATATCCGCCTTCTTTCCAATATTGTTCAAGCCTGCTGAATACTTTAAACTTTTGTACATACCCTTCAAATTCATCAGTAAAGTTTTTCATATTCTCAGTTACTTCCATATTAGGAAATATAGTTTCAAGATATTTTAAATGTCCCGCCGGAGTTGGATGATAATCTGCTGTTTGTCCATGTCCGCTGATAGGAGTGGAGGGCCAGCGTCCATTATATACTGTTTTACAAATATCAGGATGTAAGGATTCTATAGTTTCCTTGTATGCTGATTCAATCTCTTGATAAACATTGGCTTTATCTCCTCCGGGTGGTGGTGCGGATATTTCACACATTGTTAGCATATGACTTTCACAAGGTAACGTAGAAAGATATTTTCTTGACAGTTCTATCAGACCTAAATCTCTAAGTAGATAAAATTTATCATCAGCCCATTTAGCCACCCAATCTGTATCAAACCAACCTTGGGTATAGATGTTTCCAGGAGTGATCCATTTTTCGTTTTCCTTATATCTATCTTCTCTATGAATGCTACTCCACATTACCATTATTAAATCATCTTCATTAAACTTGTGTACCATGTTTGCTTCGACAATAGAATTAGAAATAAAAAGATTTCCGCCGCCACTCTTACCATAATTATAAAAGTTTGGTATTTCTTTTGAAAGAATATCAGCCCAAGTTGGCCATCGATATCTGGTCATGGAACAACCGAAAGTAAAGAGTCTTTTGTAATCTGATAATTTTCTATTCATTATAATAATCCTTAGTCTTACTTATGGCTTGCTCTAATGCTTCCCTATAAAAATCTTTTTTTCTAACTAATTCAAAATTATGCTGTATAATATCCATTGAACTGAGTATTCTTCGATCCTTTTCTTCTCTTGGCAATTGGCACCAATCCAATAATACCTTGTGTGTTGCCTTGAACCTCGTAAATTCATCTTCAATTAAATTATATCCTGGATCTATTCCACACCAATTTGTCTTAAATCCAAGTTCTTCTAATCCTTTTAATGTTCCTGCTGAAGCAAGTAATATTAATGGATGACCAAGAGTTAAAGGTTTAAAGATTTTTTCTGATATAAAAACTGAATCCTGTGTGTATACAGTTTCAGTAATAAACGTCATTAATGAATTTCTATACACATCTCCATTGTAACTGTTTGCTGCATTAGTTACTGACCAATCCCCATCAATAAATTTAGGAAAATTATTAAGGAGAACAGATCTATATTTAAAAAATTCTGCTTTGCATAATTTAGCACCGTGATGATCAGAATCATCAACAACGTTGAAACTGACTATTCCGCTATCTAATAGATTATTCTTGTATAACGTATATACATGAGCACCCCTATGGCTTCTATAAGTTCTATTTAGGCTGTTATAATCTTTTGCTTCCTTGTTTCCAAGTGCTTCTTCTATTAACATTCCGTTTGGTATATGATCATCGTAAAATATTCTACCAAAATGATTACTGTACATCACTTCCATTAAAGGATATTGCTTATTATCTAAACACCATTTGTTATACTGTTCCTTAATTTTCTTATTTCCATTCAATAGTAAAACACTGTTAATAGGAAGTTTTCTCTTTCTAATAATACTATGTAACTTCTCAAAGCAATCCCAGTGTTTGGTAACCATCGGAGTGCCTTCTCTATCTGCTGCTATCACTATTCTTAACTTTTTTTGCTTGACCTGAGAAATAACATCATCCGGAATCATTCTTAGGATGTGTAATTTTTTATTTCTATTGGTAAACCCTGACCATGTTTCAGGATGGCCTCTGGCATCTACCCAATATATTCCACTTTCCTCAAGTTCATTTAGATTTCTTATATCGTGTCCTAATTGAGATATTTCCATTTTAATATTAGTTCCGGGAGCAATGAGCCAATTCTCTTCTTTGCCCTTTGGAATTAGGTGTCTCATGTTAGGACAGAATCTTTCCTCGTTATCAAAATAGAAAATCATTACGTTCTACTACAACTAAAATAAAATTCTTCCAGTTCAGGAAACGTCTTGACAAAGTCAAGATTGCGCCTGCGGTCATATTCCGTAAACCAATTAAAAAAGTCCCTGTGACCTTCTGCGAGTTTTTCAGCAGAGTAATTTGTTGTTCGCATGTAATCAACCACGCGGCGAAACTTTTCATATTCAAGTTCGCTGAACTTGTGCCTATCACCATCATCCATGTTGTCCTTAATGAACTGCAAATGCTTTTCCATGTAGGGCATGAAGTATTCCTTGGGCAGTATGTTCATGTCATACTGTAGTGGCTCCTTTAGGTAGGGTGTATCAAAGCGTATTCTCTGCCACTTGGTTTGATTATCTACGTTATACTTCTTGCGCCAGTATAGAAACTTCTCTAGTAGTTTGTGGAAGTTGGTAACGGTTAGTATATTAAAAGTGACCATGAACGTTAGTGGATGATTGGTCTTGGTCATGTATGTGTCAAAGTTCTTTTCCCATAACTCCAAATCCAATCCAGTGCGTATGTATTCCGCCTGTTCGCCCCAGGTGTCCATGCTGGTGAATACCTTGAAGTCCTTGATGCA
>Ga0181593_10004779_pt1 | contig 12321 bp, 6 predicted proteins | sample 071ome_19_FD_133756 | JGI IMG/M metagenome (GOLD analysis project Ga0181593, IMG submission 133756) | Coastal salt marsh microbial communities from the Groves Creek Marsh, Skidaway Island, Georgia - 071413AT metaG (megahit assembly) | ecosystem: Environmental > Aquatic > Marine > Intertidal zone...
CCTCGCCGTGACCTCCAAACAGCTCGGGAGGCTCAGCTCATCCACACACAGAGAGTGGTATCTCATCACTGAGAGCTCAGTAGGGAGCCCCTCAAAGATCCCCTCGCCGGTGTGACTGACGACGCTTTCTTTGCCATGCATCACCTTTGGGGCGTGGATCACGCGAGCACCAAAGGCCATCGCGAGCCCTTGGTGCCCCAAACAAACACCGAGGAGGGGCTGGGCGAACGGGGCCTCTCTCAGGCGCTCAAGTAAGCGAGCGCTCATCGAGAAGTCACTTGGGTTACTTGGGCTACCCGGGCCAGGAGAGAGGATAAAGTGAGTGTAGCCAGCTGACAGCTCTCTGAAGGTGAGCTCATCGTGGGGTCTGACCTCACACTCCGCGCCGTGCATCCAGACCTGCTGGGCGAGGTTGTGGGTAAACGAGTCATAGTGGTCGATGAGCAGGACCCTCGGCCTCGTCATACCGCCTCGACCGTCACCACGATCGACTTCGAGGCGGGGGTGTTGCTCTTTTTTGCCCTCAACCCGATCGGGACGAGCGGATTCGCCTCGGGGAAGTAGGTCGCCACACAGCCCACAGGGATCGACTGTGGGACCACCTTAAAGCCCGAGATCGAGCGTCGCTCACCCTCAAAATAGCTCGTTAGCTCAACCTCACTGCCCTCGATCAGACCCCGCGCTGACATATCCTCTGGGCACATCATCACCACCCTTCGCGCTCCATATATCCCTCGGTACCGATCATCCCAGCCATAGATGGTTGTGTTGTATTGGTCATGAGAGCGGACGGTCATCATCATCAGCTGACCCTCCTCAAGCGGGTGATGAGGGACCGGGTGTATCGTGAAGCGAGCCCTCGCACCCTCTACCCTCCAGCTTCGCTCTCGGGCGCCATTCAGGAGCACAAAGCCACGCTCTGAGCGCGCCTCATAGCCCTCAAAGCCAGGGACACACGCCTCAATCTCAGCGCGTATTAGCGCGTAATCTTCGGCATATCCCGACCAATTCAGCTCCTCACTCCCCCACAAGGCGTCCGCGAGCCCACAGACGATCGCGACCTCACTGATTAAGGACTCAGACGCGGGGGACTTTCGGCCTTGAGAGCGATGGACGACGCTCATCGAGTCCTCGACGGTCACGAACTGCTCACCTGTCCCTCGCGTGTCTCGCTCTGTGCGACCTAGGCAAGGTAAGATCAGCGCCTCTCGGCCAGTGATCAGGTGGGAGCGATTGAGCTTCGTTGAGACGTGGACGGTCATCGCGCAACGCTGAAGCGCCTCAGCGGTGAGGTCGGTGTCTGGGGTCGCAGAGACAAAGTTACCCCCCATCCCAAAAAAGAGCTCTGCGTCTCCACGCGCCATCGCCTCAATCGCGTGGGCGACATCGTAGCCGTGCTCGCGAGGGACGGAGAACCCAAAGCGAGCCTCAAGCGCCTGACAAAAAGGCTCTGAGGGGCGCTCAATGATCCCAACCGTGCGGTCCCCCTGAACGTTGCTGTGCCCACGAACAGGACAAGCGCCTGCGCCTGGCCTCCCGATGTTCCCCTTAAGGAGGAGCAGGTTCACGACCTCTTGGATGTTATCTACCCCGTTCACGTGCTGTGTGAGCCCCATCGCCCAACACGCGATGCTCGCGCGTGAGCGAGCGTAGACCTCAGCGACCTCCCGGACCTGCTCCTCCGCGATCCCAGAGCGCTCAACTAAGGTAGGCCAGTCATGCTGATCGAGGTCCTCTTTAAAGGCCTCAAAGCCGGTCGTATGCTCGTGAATAAACGCCCAGTCGATGACCCCTCCTCGCTCCTCCTCAAGGTCCAACAGGGCCTTCATCATCCCCTTCAACAGCGCGACATCACCGTTGATCTTCACTTGAAGGTAATGCGTGCTGATCGTGGTAGAGCGACCGAGGAGGGCGAGCGGGCTCTGAGGGTGCGCGAAGCGCTCAAGGCCACGCTCACGGAGCGGGTTAATCGAGATGATCTGACAGCCACGCTTGGCGGCCGCCTCAAGGCTCGTCAACATCCGAGGGTGGTTGGTCCCAGGGTTCTGTCCGATCACCAAGATACACTCAGCCTGCTCGAAGTCGGTGAGCTGAACTGTACCTTTACCCGTCCCGATGGTCTCAAGGAGGCCACGCCCGCTCGACTCATGGCACATATTAGAGCAGTCAGGGAGGTTGTTGGTCCCAAGACGGCGAGCGAAGAGCTGGTATAAGAAGGCCGCCTCGTTGCTCGTGCGCCCCGAGGTGTAGAAGATGGCTTGGTTAGGATCAGAGAGCCCCTTGAGTCGCTCAGAGATCGCCTTGAACGCGTCTCCCCAGCTGATCGGCTGGTAGTGGCTCGCGCCTTCAGGCTTATACATCGGACGCGTGAGTCGACCTTGGAGCTCAAGCCAGTGATCGCTCCGCTCGCTGAGTGACTGGAGGCTGTGCTCTTTAAAGAAGCCTGGCCCGATACGGCGCCTTGTGCCCTCCGCTGCGACCGCCTTGACGCCATTCTCACAAAACTCAAACGCTGAGCGATGCCCTTGAGGGTCAGGCCACGCGCAGCCAGGGCAGTCAAAGCCACCCTCTTGATTCACCCGCGCTAAGAGCTTTGCGCCATTGAGGACCCCCGTGTGTGTCCGTAGCTCCTTTAAGCTACTCCACAGCGCCCCTCGACCAGCCCCTGGCCCTTGATAGGGCTCAACAGTGGGTGGCGCGAGCTCTGTAGCGGTGCGCGCGTTCAGGGCCTGCTTAGCGTCGTCATGTTGGCTCATCTCTAGCTCTCTCTCTTGCAAGCGGTGCCTTAGCCTAGCCTCAGCGCCTCAAAAAGGCCACGTAAAAGGAGCCCTTCACCCCACAGGTAGGGGCTCTTGTCGCTTGTGAACCGCCTCATGAGGCGCTATCACTATGAGGTGATTCGCACCACCGCCACGTCGACCTGTCGAGGGAGAGACCTCATGAGCACACACCCACTGCGCGTCCTTGTCGCTAAACCCGGCCTCGATGGCCATGATCGAGGCGCCAAGATTGTCGCCCGAGCCCTACGCGACGCGGGGATGGAGGTGATTTACACCGGCCTCAGGCAGACCCCTGAGCAGATCGTGAGCGCCGCGGTGCAGGAGGACGTGGACGTCATCGCCTGCTCGATCCTCTCTGGCGCGCACAACACCGTACTTCCTAAGGTGTTTGAGCTCCTCAAAGCAGAGGGCGCGCATGAGGACACCTTGTTCTTAGCGGGTGGCGTGATCCCAGACGATGACATCCCCTCCCTCAAAGAGCGTGGGGTTCAGGAGGTGTTTACGCCGGGGACGCCTATGCAGACGATCATCGACTTTATCAACGGTCACTTTGGTAGGGCGGGCGACGCGTCGGCGGAGCGCTGAGCGGTGCGGAGCGCAGAGGAGCTGATCGATCGCTTAGACGCAGGGGAGCGAAGGGCCGTCGCCCGGCTGATCTCATGGGCCGAGCGGGGAGACCCAAGGGCGATGGAGGTCATCCGCGCCCAACGAGAGCGCCTCGGGGGCGCCTATATTGTGGGTGTGACGGGCGCGCCTGGCTCCGGTAAGAGCACGCTCACCAACGCCTTAACGAGGCGCCTCCGTGAGCAGGACGCGAAGGTGGGCGTGATCTGTGTTGACCCAACCAGCCCCTTCACGGGTGGAGCGATCTTAGGGGACCGCGTCCGTATGAATGAGCTCGCGACTGACCCTGGGGTGTTTATCAGGAGCATGGGCACTCGCGGGCACCTTGGAGGGCTGTCAAGAGCGACGAGCATGGCGCTCAGGGCGCTCGACCTCTCAGGCTGTGAGGTGATCTTTGTTGAGACCGTTGGAGTGGGACAGTCGGAGGTCGACGTGATGCGTGTCTGTCACACGACCCTCATGGTGATGGTGCCAGGGCTTGGTGATGATATTCAGGCGATCAAGGCGGGGGTTATGGAGGTAGGGGATGTGTTTGTGGTGAACCAGGCGGACCGTGACGGAGCTCGGCGGACCGCGCGCGAGGTCAACGCGATGCTCGACCTAAGCCACGCGGAGTGGCGACCTCCAGTCACCCTCGCCTCCGCGCTCAAGGGGGAGGGGCTAGAGGCGCTGTGGGAGGCGCTTGAGGCTCACCGAGGTTATATGGAGGGTGAGCGAGGGCTGTTGAGGCGAGTCGAGAGCGCAGAGCATGAGCTCCTCGCCTTGGCACAGGAGCGGCTCACCCAGCACTTAAAGACAGGCCTCGCGACACACGCTCAAGGAGCTGACCTGCACAGCCTCGCGCGTCAGGTCGCGCTGAATGAGCTCGACCCATACAGCGCACTTGATCAGCTTATCGCTCCAAATTGACCACGCGCGCGATCGATGTCTTAATCGGGTCCGCCTCCTTGGAGATCAGATCGAGGACGGTGCGGACCTCATTGAGGCTCATGTCCATCAGATAGGGCACGCTCATCAAGCTGATCTGCTCAGAGACGAGCTTCGCGGTTTCTTTGGCCATATCCGCGTCCTCAATTCGGCTCCGTGAGATCATCATGTCAAGGGCCTGCTGGTTCAGTGACTCGATCCTGTGACCCGCCCGGCTCATGATCGCCCCGACCCGCCCCATCGACTCGCTCACCTGATCAATGGCGAGGTCGATGGTCTCGATCGCCTCTCGAACCTGCCGGCTCGTGAGCAGGCCTACCGTCTCGAGTGAGCGCGTCTCGCTCTTTCCAAGCAGACCGACCTGTAGGCTCTCGTTGGGCGCGTCAGGGTTTATGGTTGAGTTAAACATCCTGCCCATGACGCTGTCGATGCTCGTAGAGCTGTATTCAAGGTCGATGTTTTCTTCGGACTGAAGTGAGATCCCCGCCGCGAAGCTGTACATCAGCTGTTGCCCAACCGGGATCAAGATCGAGTCACCTGTCGCGAGATAGGCGCCCTCACCCAGGTCGTTAAAGGTCACCTCTACCCCCTCCTCGATCGAGATGGGGCTCCCCAGATCAGCTGACGTTAGGTTGAAGCTCCCAGTGCCCCCACCGTCGAGGAAGCTTGAAGTTAAGCCATCCTCTCGAACCCATGACACCGTGACGGTGTCTCCGCCCCCCGCTGAGGAGATGTCTCCGCCCTGTGTCACGGTTAAGAGGTAGTTCGTTGGATAAGCGCTTTCTTTATAGCTCCCAGAGGAGCTGACGTCCCCTAAGAACGCGCGGGTCTTGACCCGAATCTCATCTCCAGCCTGTAGGTCACCCGCTGAGCTGATCTGGAGCGTCCCAAAGGACTCACCTTGGGTGCCAGGTGGGTAGCTCACAGTCGAGTTAAGCGTATAGAGTGGGCTCTCAAAGTTATGTTGATACGTGATCGTCTGTAGCTCACCCTGTAGCCAGGCTGGCGCGGTTCCTGTCACCGTCCATTCGCTCCCTGTCGCGCCCCCAGTGGGGCTCGCGGTGAAGGCGAGAGAGTCACCTGCGTTGACCTGAGACTCAAGGGTCGCGAAGAACTTATCACCGACCTTTAGGTTCTCGGGGGTGACCTCCAAGCTGTATTGAGCCCCGTCCTCCATGCTTGCCCCTGGGAGCTGAGCGGAGACCCCAAAGCCTAGGTCCACGGTCTGGCCCGCTAGGTTGTTGACCCCTGTGATCGTCTGAGGGCCTGAGGTAGAGCCATCTTCAAAAGCCCAGCTCACCTCAAGGTTTTGGCCAGGTGGTGTCACGGTAAACTTGAATGCGGTGACGCTCTCTCCGCCCAACCAACCATCATAATCATCAACCCCGCTAGGGTTGTAGGTTAAGCTGAGTTTTTTTCCACCCCCAAGGTTGAAGCTATTTGACCCGTCAATATTTCTGTTGCTCCTCACGCTAGAGTACCCGTCTATGTCGAAGTCATTCGGGCCACGGGTTAGAAAGGCATAATCATCTAGGAAGTGGACATAAAACGTGGTTGGAGCCGTAATCCTTGGGACCTCTCCAGACAAGCTGACTGAGCTCGTGAAGCTCAGTGGGGCTCCGCCCGCTGAATAGTTATCTGTAGAGGACACCTGGCCTGTACTGATGATGTTATATTCAAAATCGGGGCTCCCCACGACGGTCGCGGTCATCTCACCTACAAGCTGGGAGCTGTAGGTGGTGACGTCTATGTTCGTGAGGCTTGTCGTCGTGCCTGTCGCGCTGCTACTCGTGAGCGTGTTGGTGGTGTTTGAGTCACCTTGGATGATTAAGCCGTCAGCGTTCGCGAGCGAGAGCCCCGCGCTGAAGTCTGTGGTCCCTGTCCCGAGGATGTTCGTTGGGTCGTCAGCGTAGTAATACTTAAACTCAGCGAGCTGATCAGCAGACCCAGAAGTGTCACCGGACTTTGTGATCTCAACTACTACCTGGCGGTTCTCTTCATTATAGGAGCCGATAGAGAAGGTCATGTCGTTGCCAGCATAGGTCGTAGATGAGCTTTGGCTGTCGACCACTGGGGACTGAAGCTGTAAGCGGAGCCCCTCCCAACCTGAGAAGCCGAGGAGATTGAAGTAGGTGTCATCCACCTCCCCAATCGAGTCAACAGTCACGCCGTTCACTACGATATCTGCCGATGGTCCATCTCCTACCTCGCCTGTGAAGGCGCCATCGGTCTTAAAGTAGATGAGATAATCAAGGGTATCAGAGCCCGTGTAGGTGTTATCGAAGCCAGGGGCTAGATCGTAGCCTGAGCTGACCACCCAAACAGGGTCTGTGATCGGCTGGGGGAGCGTGGTGTTCGCGGGTGTAGGGAAGCGAACGGTGAGGTCTCCAGCGCCTGGGTCAGCGAAGTGAATCGTGTAGGTCTCATCCGTCGCGTTGTAGGTGACGTCTGCGGTAGAGCTCTCGGAGAGGCTGAGCGTCTTTGACTCGGTGTCGGTAGGGGTAGGGCTCCCGTCGCGATAGACCGACGCGGTCACCGTCAGCTCAGCGGGCGCTGTGCCCCCAAGGTCATCTACCGCGATCCCATGACCATCCTGTGTGACCAAAAAATCGAACTCTGTCTTGACGCTCCCCGTCCACTCGAGCACCTCTGGGGTCATCGAGTATCCGCTCCCCGCGGTGAGTTCGAGGTCAAGCGGGCTCTGAGCGCCCGCTGTGCCGTTCGCGTTTGAGTAGCTAGACTGGCCGACCTCATTCACCTCAAACGAGACCCCAAAGTCCGCAAAGAAGTCGCTGTAGACCTGGCCTGCCTCGAGCCGAACACCCGACACAACAGCGTCCTCGAGACCTGAGTCGATATTGTAGAGCACTAGATCGGCGAGCGGGCGGTCATTGGGGTCGCTCGCCAGCAGGTTGCCCTCCTCTGTGATACGGACTTGTACCTGTCGTGTGCTCGCCTCGTTGTAGCTTGTGTTCACATCGGAGAGCTTCGTGGGGTTCGCCTCCGAGACCACCCCCGGCCCATTGAACAGGTAGTCCTCGTCACTGCTGTCCTTGGTGAGCGAGGGGACCTGTGTGAGATTTTCTCGTTTGACTCGATAGGTAGCCGTCCCGATCGGCCCGGGGGTTACGACCTCGAGCACGAAGTCGACGAGGTCACGCTGACCTGAGTAGCTCCCGCTCTGGTCACTCGAGTCGGTTGGGTTTGGGGCTACGGTCGCGCTAAAGCCTGAGGCGGAGCCGGTGTAGCTCACATCAACAATGTCTCCATCACGCGCATACTCTGCGGGCTCGACAAGGTCTGTCACGTTGATCGGGTCACCATGTGGGTCAAGGATCCCGATCGCCTCGCGCACCTCACGGTCACTGTACTCAAGGGTGATGTTCCGCCCATCAGGGGCGTTGAGGACAAGATGGCCGTCGCTGTTTACTGAGGCAAAGACCCCTGTTTGACCCTGTAGACCGTTTAGGGTGTCCCTCAAGGTGCGCGTCGCGTCGCTCCCCTCGAGCTTAAAGCCCGCCACAAACACCCCATTTAGGGTGAGTGATTTACCCGATGAGAGGTCAACCGCGCCAAGGGGAGAGCGGGCGGTGAGCACGTTCTCATCGACGATCGCGCGCACCCCTGTGGTGGACGAGATCGCGTTAATCGCCTTCGCCTTTGAGATGGCAGAGGCAGAGGCGTATGAGTAAGAGAGGGTGTCATCGAAGCGCGTAGTACCTCGAACCTCGACGCCGTTAATCGTTACGTCACCCGACTCAAGCGCGCTCAAGAAGACACCTCTCTGAGCGCTATCATATCGCGCCTGAGCTGCGAGATGATGAGCGGTGGTGGGCTGAAGGGCGGTCGAGAGTGGCTTGCTGACCCCATCACTGTCAGCCAAGAGAGACAGCCTCAGCTCTGATGAGTCGGAGCTTAAGATTTTACGACCATTATAAGTGGTCGTCTCCGCGATCTCGTTGATCTGATTCATGAGCGACTTAAACTCACCCTCAAGGGCGAGACGCTCGTCAAATGAGAGGGTTTGATTGCCCGCTGATACGGCGAGCTCTCTCATGCGCTGAAGCGCATTTTGGCTTTCATAGAGGGCACCCTCAGCGACTTGAAGTAGGGAAGACTCCCCCGTAATGTTCTTGATCTCTGCTTGGGTCGCGAGGATCTGCTTGGTGATCCGATCACGGATCTGGAGACCAGCCGCGTCATCCTTTGCGCTGTTAATCCGTAAGCCACTGGAGATCCGACCAAAAACAACCCTCAGTGAGCCTAAGCGATTAGAGGTGCTCCGGTTGAGACGAGCGCTGTTCAGATTCAGATGGATAGAGATCATCAATCACCTCTTGCCTAGCCTCTCTCTGTAACCATCTAATAATACCTAAAATCCCCACTGTGCATGTGACTTTACTCACATTTTTGCTAAGAACGCTCACCCCCTGTACCAAGGGGTGAAGAGCTTATGATCTATGATGCTTCCTCAGCACTGCCCGATTACTTGGTAGCGCTCGACATAAGCTAAGCTCCTCCATCGCTTTAGACTCAATCATTGAGCTGAGCGTGCTGAGCTCTTCAGCCTCCGCTGTCGACCTTGGAGTGGCGCCCATCCCGCGCGTGACGCACAGATAACTAAAGGGCTTGAAAAAACTGCGTTTAATCATGCTCAAGTCTACTGTTGATACGCCCTTACGGTTAGAGATCATCTCCCTCAACGCCTCTGGCCACGTCGCGGGGTTTTGATGGATCCTCCAGTACCGCTCCTCCCTTTGAGAGAGCGCATAGTGGAGCTTAAGGAAGATCGTAAGCTCCTGCCAAGCGCTTGTGAGGTCTTCATTATACTCCACAGCGGACCGCTCGAGGTCGAGCTCTTGAATAGAGACCGCCTTTGCGATCTTGAGCGCGCAACGCTCAACCAGCACGAGCGCGCTCGCCTCTAAGGGCTCCACAAAGCCCGCTGACATCCCTACCGCGACACAGTTCTTTACCCAAAAGGACTCATGATATCCAGACTCAAACCGGACCACCTCAGCTTGTATAGAGCGAGCCCCCCCTAAGCTTAGACCACAGCGCTCAAAGAGGTAGTCCTCTAGCCGTCGACGGGCCTGCTCATCGCTACAGAGCTCATCACAATAAAGGAGCCCAACCCCACGCCTGTGCGCCATGTTGATGTCCCAAATCCAGCCCTGCTCCCAGGCGGTCGCGTAGGTCGCAGAATAAATCGGCTGTTCAAACCTCAGATAAGGCGCGTGCGTCGTGATCGCGGTGTTATTAAACAGGTGACCTTTAAGAGGCCTCCAGCGCGTTTTAAAGTGACGCTTAATGAGCAGGCCATGGGCTCCTGTACAGTCGATAAAAAGCTGACCTGTCACCTCTAAGCCTGAGCGATCTTTAAGCGCGGATATATTACCCCTAACGTCACGCTCAACTTCCTCGATGTGGGCTTCGATACACTTGACATTGAGCGTCCCTGTAGCGTGCTCAGCCAACAGTTTGATGAGCTCACCTGAGTCGAGGTGATAGCCGTAAGTAAACGCGCCCTTATACGCCTGATCGCTGGCTCGCTTTGGAGAGAGCTTGCGATCGATCATGGCTGGCTGTGAAGAGGTCAGGCGGTCAAAAGGTTCATCCATTCGAGCGGCGGAGAAGAGCGCTCCTTGGCTCCTAAAGCGGGCATCTACGTCGAAGGGGTGATCATAGGTATCTCGCCCGTCACGCCAACCCAGAAAACGAGAGCCCTGCTTAAAGCTCGCTCGACAGCGTCGCATCAGGACCTCCTCATCGATCCCGATCAACTGCAGGGTTTGCCTCATCGTAGGCCAAGTGCCCTCCCCCACATTGAGCACAGGGACGTCTGGTGACTGAATGACGACAACAGAGCTCCTCTCATGCCCTCGCTTTATCAAATAATGACTCACTAAACAGGCTGTCAGCCACCCTGCTACTCCACCCCCAACGATGACGATGTCTTGGGGTCGCTGTTGTGCTTGACGCATAGCTGTCACCTCTAGCGTGTCTAACTCACCCTGAGTTAACAGCTCTATACCACAAGTCACTTAGGTGAGCGCGCGTGGTGTGTGCTGAGAAGTCTTGAATCAGGACCCTGAGCTGTGGTGCTCTGAGCGAACTGAAAAAGTGAGGTGTGAGATGGGGACACGACAGAGCACGCTCTTGAGTGACGTGAAGACCGTAGCGGGTGAGCATGTAGATGTGCTCATCAGCGGAGCACATATCGAGCGGGTCAGCGCACATCAGGCTGGGCACATGGAGACGCCAGAGGGGGTGAGGGTCATCCATGGTGGTGGCGCTCTCCTCTCAGCTCCATTTGTGGACGCCCACTTTCACCTCGACGCGACCCTCAGCTTAGGACGTCCGAGGCTCAATGAGTCAGGGACCTTGCTCGAGGGGATCCAAATTTGGGCTGAGCAGAAGCCCTCGCTGACGGTAGAGGACATCTATGAGCGCGCGAAGCGATTGATTGGCTGGGCGATCTCTCGTGGGACGCTCGCGATGCGCACGCATGTCGACACCTGTGACCCTAAGCTCCGCGCTGTACGCGCGCTCCTCCAGCTCAGAGAGGAGGTCAAGGCGTACTTTGACCTCCAGATCGTCGCCTTCCCTCAGGATGGATACCTGAGGCACCCACACGGGGTGAACCTGCTGAGTGAAGCCTTAGATCTTGGCGTCGATGTCGTGGGTGGGATCCCACACTTTGAGCGAAGCACGCTCGCGGGCAGAGAGAGCGTTGAGCGCCTGTGTCGGCTCGCGTCAGACAGAGGCTTGCGCGTCGATATGCACTGTGATGAGACCGATGACCCTCAGTCTCGCTTCATCGAGGTCCTCGCGGAGCAGACGCATCGCTTTGGTCTAAAAGGGAGGGTCACCGCCTCTCACGTCACATCCCTACACTCAGCGCCCAATGACTTCGCCGCGAAGCTCATCCCGTTACTTAAGGAGTCAGACGTACACATCGTCGCCAACCCTCTGATCAACATCACCCTGCAGGGGCGACGAGACAGCTACCCACGCAGGAGAGGCATGACGCGGGTCCCAGAGCTGATCGCAGGAGGTGTCAACGTCTCCTTTGGCCATGACTGCGTGATGGACCCTTGGTACGCGATGGGCTCCGCCGACATGCTCGAGGTAGCGCACATGGGCTTACATGTCGCTCAGATGACAAGCTTAGAAGGGATGCGCGCGTGCTTTGACGCGGTCACCAAGAACCCCGCTCGTGCCTTAGGCCTCGCTGAGAGCGGAGTGTACGAGGGCGCTCGCGCAGACCTCGTCCTGCTCCACGCGCAAGACCCGATCGAGGCGATCAGGCTCCGCGCGGGTCGACGGCTTGTGATGAGCCGAGGTCAAGTGTTAGCTGAGGCGCCCGCGCCTAAGGTGACGCTCAGCCTCCCTGGAGAGGCGAGCCAGAGCTTGGACTACTGGAGACAATGAGCGCCGGTGCACCTACCCTGCGCACCTGCGATCACCCTTAGGGCACTTGATCCGTACGTGCATATGACTCTTGTGGACCTTGTCTGGATAAATCGCCTTACGTTTGCCTCCTGGGAAGTATGACAGGTACCGCTTCAGCTTCTCTTTGCGAGTCTTGTAGATCCGCTTGATATATTTTTTGAGGGCGCGCACTCGAGAGCGCTCGATAAAGACCTTGTCGATCAGCGGGTCATCGAGGAAGCACTTAAGCACAACCCACTGGGCGTACATGTTCATCTCGCGAGGGCTTGTGTCTTTAAAGTAGCCCTTGGCGAGTGGCTTCCTTCGCATAAATCCGACGTCGACATCGCGCCCGCTCTGGTGTGATTTGTGTTTCTTAAGGGGCCCCCCATCACGGCTCGACAGGTCACCGATCGCGATCGGCGCATACTTGCGGGCAAAGTACCGACGATATGTGCGACCGCACTGCTTCACGCTCCGAACGAGCTCAGGGGTCCCCCACAGGTCGGGGCGATGTGGAGAGACCGCAAACCCACGCCCCAGACCATCCCCATCG
>Ga0181593_10004781_pt1 | contig 12321 bp, 8 predicted proteins | sample 071ome_19_FD_133756 | JGI IMG/M metagenome (GOLD analysis project Ga0181593, IMG submission 133756) | Coastal salt marsh microbial communities from the Groves Creek Marsh, Skidaway Island, Georgia - 071413AT metaG (megahit assembly) | ecosystem: Environmental > Aquatic > Marine > Intertidal zone...
AGATTCTCTTGGTGACTCAGCTTTTGTTGTTTCTGGATCAAAAGCAGATGAGCTTGCCTATGTACTGGGAGCTTCCCGATCAGCACACGCTTTAGTTGTACCCATCAAAGGATCATTAGGGACAACCGATCTCCTCATTTCAGTCGATCAGAATCCTGAGGTTTCAGAGGATCAGCTTTTACAAAATTCTGACGCGATCGCTGGACTAATCAGTCTGAGTGCATCGCGAGAGGCAGCTTTTTCTTGGATCGAAACACGCGAACTGCGCGAAATAGCCGCGAAGCGTATTTCACAGGTTGGTACAACAGCGAACCTACCCATCTCCGATCGGCTCAGCCGAGTTGCTCGTGAACTCTCAAGATTTATCGATTTTGACTCTGTTGGATTATTCATCAACAAAAACGGCAAATACGATCCTATAGCGACGTATGGTGATGACTCCCTGACTGGTGGAATCGGAGAAACAGCACTTCAAGAGCTTGAACCAGGGCGAGCATCGTCGGCTGAACTAGCGTTGAGCAATACTTGCCTGATCATACCGTTCGCCTCTCTTGATTCAGAGTTCATGGTCCTGAGTAGTCCAGCCGGGAGTAATTTCAACGAAGCAGATGAATCTCTTGCCGATTTCTTCTCCACAACTCTAGCTACTGTCTTCAATCAGGGCTCCTTGGCTGTTCACCCACCTATACAGGACACCCCAGTCAAAACCGAAGAGCCATATCGCCTGGAAGTCAGCAACTCGATAACTGGGGCCACAGACCTGACGACCGCGTGCGGAGCTCTGGCAACCCAGATCACCAAAAGAACAACTGCAATACGTGTCCGGATCGGATTCATTGATGAAGACGTTTGGCGAGGTCGCATTTACTTCGATACGTCTCCAGAACGTTCACCAGAGGATGCCGATTGGATTACGCCTGATGAAACCGAACATCGTGAAGAGTCTGGAGACGCAGACAGTTTCACGAGCATCAGAATTCCTCTGAAGAGTCAAGAGAAACTGGTCGGATACGTTCAGGCACTTGCTGACGACTCATCGCCGATTTCCGAAGTCCAATTAAGTACCATCGAGCAGGTCGTGTCGACGTGCTCCACGACAATCTGGAACCTCAGACAATTGGAGGAATCTCGCTGAAACCTCAATAAACTTGAACAGGCGAACCGGATATGTGAGCAAATTCGAAATGGGCGATCAGCAAACCCGATTCGTGATGCCCACATAGCGACACTGCTCCGGAACCTGTTTGAAGCTGACTGGATCTATTTCGGTCAGATAGATCACGACAATGACCGTTCCACAACCCTGATCACTGAAGGCATCGATGTCCCTGAACTCGCGATCGGGTCAGTTGTTTCACGAAGATCTCTACTCGTTCCTTCAACCCTGTCTGTATCGAGTCCTATAACAGTCGATATTGAATCTGCTGCGCCCGGGCAAAGAGCCGCCGCCAGATGGATGTATAGAGCAGGGCTCAGATCGGCTGTGTGTGCACCACTGAGAAGCAATGGCGTCGTCACGACCATGCTCATGTGCGCCTCCGCTCTACCGTCAAAATTCGGGGCATTTGAGAAGAAGATGGCTACCAGGGTCGTTTCGGAACTCAAAGCGAAACTGCAACGCAGCACGCTTTCAAAACCTGGGAACTCAAAAACTGCCCCTTTTACGTTGGTCGATCAACTGGGAGCCGAAATTCATTCGGTACTGGGAACCGTACCTTCGCTGATCATCAACGTTGATAAAGACGGTGTCGTGACTGAAGCAGCAGGACGCGGGATCGAGGGACTCAATCTGACACCAGAACGATTGCGTGGCAGGGATTTCATAGCTTATGCAAGGCGCATATCTGGTCTCGGAGAATCGATCCAACGCGCGCTCGAAGGTCAATCAAACCGACTTGAAGTAGAGATATTCGGTACTGTTCTGGACGCTTGGATGGAGCCAAATCCAGCAACAAGCAACGGCAATTCAGCAACGATTGTCGTGTCTGATATCACCGACCGAGTCGTTGCATCACGGTACGAAAACGAACTGAAAATCCTTCGCGATGAGAAGGACCGGACTGCAAAATTTATCGCCTCGCTGTCGCACGAAATGACGTCGCCGCTCACGAGCGTAGTTGCACTCACCGACGTTCTCGCTGCTGACACTCGCGGCAATCTGCACCCTGACCAAATGGAGCGAATTTCCGTCGTTCAACAGAACGCCGAAAGACTGACCTCGCTAGTAAACGATTTCCTCAAAGTCTCAAAAATGCAAGCAGGAAGTTACGAAGTTCATAAGTCGAAGTTTGCGATCGCAGAGCTGGCGAATGATCTCCGAAACTCATTCGCACCCATCACCGAGAGTCGCACACAACAATTGACTGTTACTGCGCCAGACGATCAACAGTTCGTTTTTGCCGACAGAGAACTGTTACGACAATCGATGGCCAACTTACTGTCAAACGCGAGTAAGTACTCACCTGAAAACACGAACGTGACCCTCGACATTTGGCTCGATTCAGACGATCTCCGAATCACGGTGTCGGACGAAGGTTCAGGAATTCCAACCGATCAGCGAGACGCAGTCTTCGAGCCATACAGCCAGCTTGACCACCCTGACATTCCTGGAACGGGCATGGGACTTGCCATTGTTCGCCAAATCATCGAACTCCACGAAGGTAGGGTTTGGGTTGAAGACGGACTAGGAGGGGGCAGCTCATTTGCAATTTGGCTGCCACGGATCCTGATTAGAGATTAGTCGATATCGTCGGCTGGATTAGACCGTGTATAGGTCTCGCGAGCAGACTGCATTTCCAACATCTTCTTCAAAATCGACTGGCGGTTAGTGAATCCGAGCACTATCCCGCTGCCCATCACTACAAGTTGACTCACGCGATGCAAGTCGAGCAGTCGGAGTGCTTCAGCCGCTGACTCTGCAGAGTCGATCACACGAAGGCTCCTTGGATCCATCACTTGGCTGATCTTTGAAATCGACCTCAATTCTGGATCGACTAGGGAAAGTTCAGCCGGCATCACAAACCCGACAAGCTCCCCGGCTCTCGTAACCGGCAAAGATATCTGATCGGATTCAGTGCCGAGTTCGTCAATAACTGACTGGACCGTTCTCGCTTCATCAATTGCAGGTGGCATGGGTTCCGTTGCAACTTCAACCGGAAAACCAAGAGCGCCAACAGCGGCACTTGCTTCAGTAGACTGAGCGTCCCTTTCGCTACGTGCGGAAGACATCAGGAAAAATCCGATCACCGCCAACCAGATTCCGCTCAACGTATCTCCGTTGATGATTTGCCATGCTCCAAGTCCGATGAATATGAAGAATACGACCCGCCCAACGTGATAAGCCACGCTTGACGCAAGTGCACTGCTACCAGTTACTGCCCAAACCAATGAACGCAAAACACGACCGCCATCCAACGGATACCCAGGAAGCAGATTAAACGCACCCAACATGAGGTTCGATACGCTTACAGCGATAAGCACGACGCGGAGAATTCCAACCTCACGCGGAACCTCAAGTACGAAAACTGACACCCACAGCACCAGCCCAATGACGATCGACACCGCTGGCCCTGCGAATGCGATTAGGAATTCATTTCGAGCGCGTGTCGCTCCACCTTCGATTCGGGACACTCCTCCGAACAAAAGCAAAGTGATCCCTCGAACTCTCAAGCCTTGCGAAAGTGCCACGAGAGAGTGTCCAAGTTCGTGCGCTAATACTGAAGTAAATAGTGCAAGAGTTCCGAGAACGCCCGCGATCCAATAGTGGGCGGTGGAAGGCAATTCAGCGAGTGCTGGGAACCAACTGGTTGAGAAAGACCAGGTGATCAACGCGAACGCCAGGAGCCACGTCGCATTAATGTCGACGGGTATGCCGACGATGGTGAATAACTTTACGGATCCGGAATTCAAGTTAGATGCTTATCCTCGAACTACAAGGGTACTCGCCGAAATTGAATTAAATGTGCGATCAAGTAACCCGTATCTGTGGGACAAGCATATGATTGGCGCTGATCGACCTATCCAACGGAAAAGAGTTCTTCACGCCTTCTACTACTAATACTCAGAAACGGGTGTTTCGGATTTGAAATCTCTCGGTAATCCTTTCTATGGCTGGTGGATCGTTGGCGCCGGTGGTCTGGTGCAGTGGTACACCTCCGCCGTTTTCTGGCGAGGGTTCCAGGCTTTTGTGCCCCATATCTTGAGTACCTTCGGCTGGAGTTCCGGAGCAACTGGAGCCGCTATCTCGCTACAGCGTAGTGAGAGCGGGATGATTTCACCGTTTGTCGGGGCACTTCTTGACCGGTACGGACCTCGAAAAGCAATGGCATTCGGAGTGTTCGTCACGGGCGGTGGCTTCATATTCATGAGCCAAATGCAGACGCTATGGCATTTTTACGTGGCGATCGTACTGCTCACTCTTGGAATGTCGTTCGGAACATTCATCGTTTTCGTGGTCACGGTTGCCAACTGGTTCATTACTAAGCGTGCACGGGCACTTGCCACACTGATGTCGTTCTCTGCAGTCGGTGGACTGACCTTGCCGATCCTTGTTGGTGCTATTGATTCGTTCGGCTGGCGAGATGTGTTATTCGCGATTGGAATCGGCTTCTGGATAATAGGATTCCCAGCCACACTAGTGATGCGTCGTCGCCCCGAAGATCACGGCATGCTGCCTGATGGCGAGATTCCCAACGCTGCTGATGCACAAGGGTCAGGTACTGCTCGTCCCGCGAAACGAGTTCGCGAACAGGCTGTAACGATGAGGCAAGCCGTGAAGCTTCGATTCTTCTGGCAGCTAGCGATCGTCACGAGTCTCGGTCAACTGGTAAGCGCAACGAACTTATTTCACTTCGCCGCATTGCTCGAATATGGTCTCGTCACGGCCCTCGCAGCAAGCGCAGCAGGTGCTGTAGCAATTGGTGACCTCGCCGGTAGAGCTGGTGTAGCGGTTCTAGGCGACAGATTCGACAAGAGAACGTTGTTGACCCTATCGATGATTTCGCAAACTGTAGGGGTAGCAGGGTTAGCGGCAGTGAACGCTGAAGTCCTAGGAGTGAATCTCGGATTGTGGCCGCTGCCATTTTTCGTAATTTTCTTCGGACTAGGTTTCGGCGCATCGATCCCTCTTAGGCTCTCGATCCTGGGTGATTACTTCGGACGGGCTAGCTACGGATCAATCGTTGGGCTAACGAGTTCAGTCAATGCACTGTTTGGAGCAGCCGGTCCAGCCCTGGTTGGAATAATCCATGACATCGAAGGAACATACCGGCTCGGATTTACGACACTTGCATTTGCTCTCGCAATCTCTATTCCGATGGCATTCACTCTGGAACCATCTGGAAGAGTCGCCGCGAAAGTGAGGACGTTGACTCGCAAAGCGTTCCGGCAACGCAACCGCTTTGAGGCGCCGACGCAGTCGAGTTAATAACTGCTAATTAGGTGATGCAGTCACCGAAACCAGGTCAGCTTCAAACTGTCCGTTCGGTTTACTTTTCAGCAGTGCCTTAGTAACAAGACCAACCACTGGATCGGCACCGAGGAACTGCGTTTCATCGTGCACAGTAAACACTTGTCCACCAATGACCCAGGTGCTGCCTCGTATCGCTTCGATGACTCCCGTCACCGTGATCTCGACTGACTGGAAGAGATTGGCTTCTTCCGATTCGTCCTGTGAAATGATCTCGATCTGTATTGAACCGATCACACCGCGTGTGGACTCAATCGAGTCCTTGATGAACAGAACATCTGAAACCGAAGCCTCGGCAAGGTTTTCGGAATCCCAGAGGTTGTTGAACTTCTCCGATATTGCTCCGAGATCTTCAACCTGCCGACCATTGAGCTGCAGACTCGAATCCCGTTCACTCCAGAGTTCAACCACTTCTCCATTCGCCAGTTCGACAATGACGTACCTCAGATCGCTCGAAACAGCTAACAGCTGACCTCGAGATTGGACGAACTCTTCGGATACTACTGACAGTCTTTCGATGATTCCGGTTTCGATCTGGTAGATCGCAATATCAACGCGATCATCTCGTTCAATCGACAACAACGAGCGAATCTGCCTTCCGTTTTTGGTCAGATTCTCTCCCAGAGGTGTCGAAGGTATTTTCAGAACCAATATTCGTGTGCTGGTCGACTGGCCAGTTACGAGCGTGACTGTTCCTTCCACAGGATGGACATCAGTGATCACACCGGAGACTCGTTCCACTTTCGGAGATTCGACGGAAATGATTGTCGCTACGTTATAGAACGCCCCGTCTTGACCAGTCACAGAATATGTTCCGCTGGCCACCCTCAGACCAGAACGAAGGGCAGAGAACTGAACGCGTCGCCCATCGAGTATCAGCCAGGACTCTTCACTGACGAGAATGTTTATGATCGACCCAGTCGAACTTGTCACCTGAAGGCGATCAGGTTCTCGCCCTATTCCAGTGATCGTTCCAGAGAATTTAAGGTTTGTTCTAGGCACCGTAACCAAGCGTGTCAGCACCGTAGACGCGACACCCGATCGAGATGCATTCACGATAAGATCTCCGGCTCGAACTTCACCGAATGAAGCGGCTTCACCATCCCTCACGACAACGGTCATTTCATCGATACTGAAGGTGATCGTCGCACCATCAGGAGGCGTAATGGTGATGGTCGAGGTGTCCCGTTCGACTGATTCGACAACACCAGACAAAACAATTTCATCATCTGGTACAGACGTTCTGGCACGAACAGCCAGCGTTCTCAGCGGGGCTGTAACGGAGGTGATGTCAGGAATCTCGCCTGTCTCTCCAGTTTCCAGCTGCAGATCAACGGACTGACCGACTGCGAGATCAGAAATAAATGAAGCCTCATCATCCAGAGTGATTTCGGTGGCTGACCCGATCTTCACTGTGATCTCAGAACCTGTCGACTCGTTGGTGACTATCAAGATTCCCAGCGCATCCTCAAGAGATGGATCAATCTCTACTAGCGTGATCACTCCATGGAATGCCCGATTAATTTCTGCTTCCAACACTGCTTCAAGTGCAGAGTCGAGTTCTGGCGGTTCGATCCGTATTGATACGACTTCTCTGACGTCTCCGACCAGCGTGTACTCAACCACGAATCGACTGCCGAGTGGGATGTGTGGTGCAGCGTCGGTCAGCAATATCGGTAATCTGCCAACCCCGGGAATTTGGTCAGATATTTCGACAGGAAGATTAACCAGCGTAGTTTCAGATTCGAAGTTAAACCTAACTGTTACCTGTTCGAGGTCTTCCTCACCTGTCGGTGCCACGGTGAAACTCTCTGAACCCACGGCGGCAACAAGCGCACCGGATATTCGAAGCGTCGGAAGTGCTTCGTTTCTCGAGCGAGCGGTGATCGTATAAATCTGTACGAGGTCGTCAAATGTGTGCCTGAGATCACGTAACTTCGTCTGTGCGCTTGATCTCTCGGCTTCGTCGGTACGTTCCGAGTCAATAACCCTTTGAAGCGCACGCATCGTGTCGTCTAGACCACTTAAGTGTTTCGACCTGGCTTCAACAGTAATTTGCGAGAGTCGATCAAGTTCCGCTTGAGTCTTTGCTTGATCCCGAGCAGCTTCTATGCGGGCGATAGTTTTGGCTGTCAGTTCAAAGCCAATCGCTGTCAAGATTCCACTCGAACGATCCAAACGTGCAACAAGGGTTAAACCGTCACCGATTGTTAACTCATCCAGACCGGCAGGATTTGCCACCTGGACTACGTCACCAAATCGAGTTTGAATCGAAATAGTGTCCTCGGAGACATCCGAAATAACTCCAACTATGTGACGAATCGCTGGCTTTGAATTCGCGAGCTTCACAATCGTTTTCAGCGCGATCAATTCGCCTTCCACGTCACGAGCAGTCGAGATAACTCGATCACCTTCGGCGACATCTGCAACGGTCGCCAATTCCGAATCTATCCGCAGCTCTGAATGTTGGTCGAAGTGAAGATCGACAAGCCCCGACGAAGACGCGATCACGATCGATTCAGGAGCTCGCACTTCCACGGCGGTTCCGAAGATCGCTTCAATGTTCGAGTTCGCTTTGGACGATTCAGCCGAAGCCAAAGTTCCAGTCGAAGCGTGCGCCAACGCTGCAAACAGAACCAGCAGGATAAACAATCCTTTGCCGTTCACCATCGCCGAAATATTTCTCTCGTAAGACATGCTGGTCAGCGCACTAGCCATACCACTCAACGCAGTCTTAAATAATGACCGCACTGTGCTTACGCTTGAGTTACTTTTCGAACTCAAAGCGGCTGCCATGTATGCCAAAAGGGTGATCAAATCGCACCCTCCGGAATCGAAATCACCGTCAACGACGAGCTTGCCGAATTTCCGAGCAAATCGCTTGCCACCACGTCTATCAGGTTCGGACCATCGTCCAAGGCAAGTGTTATCTGAAATGATCCGTCTGAACGCACATCAACAAGAACGCCGTTCACGCTCACGATCGCGTCTGGAGCCGTACTGCCACGAAGAACGACCGTGTCGCTCCTGATAACGTTTTCTTCACTCAGGCCCTCAAAATCAACCGTGAGGTTGAAAGTTCCAGAATTTGTGGTCGCTTCTGGTTGAGGTACAGGAGTAGGGGTCGAAGCAGGGACTGAAGTGGGTGTTACCACCGGTATAGGAGTAGCGGTTGCTTCCGGAGCAGAAGTCGGAGTGACCGTGGGGGTAGGTGGTACCGGCGTGTAGCGCAACCGAGACTCAACACACGCGCTGGCCACAAGCCCAATCAAAGCGAGACTCATCACCAATAACGCGGCGGAACGTCTGCTTGCCCCATTGCCCAGCGCAGCCATTACGCGTTCGCTCTGTTGTCCAGTGGTAACGACAACAAGAAGGCAGTGTGCGAATCTTCGGTACCTGTGCCATTCCCGTGGCTGGTTGAATCAACACTTAATTCACCGCCGCACCTTCTCGCGAGCGTCGCCGCTATGAATAGTCCTAAACCTGAACTCTGTTTCTCGGACCTAGCTGAAAGTTCAGGTGTCCATCCTCGGTCGAACAGGTGAGGTAAGTGAGATTCAGAGATTCCTGTACCGTCATCCCAAACGCTAACGGTGAACTGTGATCCATTACGCTCCAAACGAATTTCGACGTGCTCCTCGGCGTATTTGGTCGCGTTGTCGACCAGGTTTGTGATCACATGGTCTAGAGCAGAACCATCTCCGTATACAAGTCCAAACTCAGCCGGCTCGCACCACCAGACCAGTTCGATACCTCTTTCTCGAGCTATAGGGACATACCTATCGGCGACGTTGCGAACAATTGCCGCCACATCGACTGGTTCTATTGCTGGTCTCGCATCTGCGTCTTCGAGGTCAACCAACACCCGAACGTTTTCGATCATCAATCGAAAATTTGGTGCTTGTTGTTCAATCTCGTTGAGCAGTTCTGTGACTACTTTTACAGGTGCGCCACCTGTTTCACTAACGAGAGCACGAACTTCCCGTTCTTTACCGAGGATTCGGCGCAATGGACGCCCCATGTCGTGCGCAAAAGTATCGAAATAATCCTGGGTTACCTGGCTCCAGGTACGGTTGTCGCTTGTCACCCAGCGACGCTTGTTCTCTAATCGCATGATCAAGATCGTTACTGCTGAGAAGCCAATAGCTATTGCGGCGCCAATGTATGCGATCGGCTCGATCCACCACAGCCGGTTACCAAAAATCGGCTCTCCGATTAGCGGAGAAAGAGCAATGAGAAGTACGCCGACAACCGCGATAGTTGCCGTTGAGAACTTAATGATTCTGAGCGTACGAAGATTCAAATCTATGAAGTATGACGACGCTCGAAACGTCGTGTCTGATTAGCCAGGATCGACCAAACGGTAGCCACGGTTTCTCACGTTGATGATCAACTCGTTAGCACTAAATTCTCTACCAACAGCCTTGCCAAGGGAAATCTTCAACTCGCGAATTCTCACTCGCAGTGAAGCCCGGGAGTCTTCACCCTCGGAAAATCGTTCCAAACGCGAGAACGGAACCAACTCACCTTCGGACCGGTACATTGCAGCAGCCAGCTCAACGAGAATCTCGAACTTCATGCCCTGGATTTCACGGATTATCTCTCGTCTACCGTCGGCGATCACGTAAACAGCTGCATTGTCAGGATCTAGTTCGAAAAGAGAGCCAATGCGAATTGTCTCAGGCGCGTTCCCGATAAGCCGACGCAATCTCAGCACAACCTCTTCCGGGCTAGCTAGTTTGTCGATGAAGTCAACGTTTGCGCTTGTATTCAGACTCGCTGTGACTGCCGTATCTCGGTAAGGACCTTGGGCGTACTGGGTGAACATCAGTACTGGCATGCTTGAATCTTTTTCAACGATCTTATTCAGGATCGACAAGCCCTTGAACCGGTCGGTGTCATATTCGCCAAAACGAACATCCAGGAGAACAGCTGATGGCCTCTCATTTTCGAGAGCGAAAAGCGTTTGGGTTTCATAGTCATCGCCTGTGACCAGTTCACCTTCTGGGGCAACAACGACAGGCTTAAACCCGTCAACATGTAGCCGACGCAGTACAGAGCGCATGAGGTCTGACATGTGTTCGTCGTCAACAACAAGGATCTTTTGTCCCGCTCCGACGCTTCTACTTGCCATTAGGACCTCCACGAGACTCCAGTAAGGATTACGTCCGTGATCTGTTGGTGTGCTGCGATCTGTTACCGAAACCATATCAACCTTCTGGTAATTTCCGATTGCTGATATGACGAAAACTGTGGGAGATTTGTTCCCGTCATATCTGTCATTCTCGATGTGGTTTCTAGGAGATTTCGGTTAATCTGCTGAGAGAAATCTCAGAAAAACGTTTAGTACTCCTCGACTGATACGCGGGGTCACGCTATGCTTCGCACACCCTCCGTCTACACCACCATTAGCTGCTGAATCGACCGCCAGTGACAGAACCTTTTGTCCATCTTCATAACCACTCCGAGTACTCGCTACTCGACGGTTTCAGCAGATTGGGCGACATGGTTAACCGAGCGGCTGAGCTTGAACAACCCGGTATAGCGCTAACTGACCACGGCAACCTCCACGGTGCCATCGAGTTCTACCAGTCAGCCAAGAAAGCCGGCATCAAACCGATCATTGGCGTTGAAGGTTACGTTTCCGACGGACCACGCCAGGAACGAAACCCTCAGAAGCGGTTCCCATTCCATATGACGGTCCTGGCGCAAAACAACGTCGGGTATCGAAACCTGATGAAGCTGGTTACCGCTTCACACCTCGAAGGGTTTTACTACCGACCGAGAATGGATCGAGAGATTCTCGAACAGTACTCGGAAGGGTTGATCGTACTTTCTGGCTGCCCTTCTGGTGAGTTGGCTCGTTACATCAAAAACGGCGACCTGGATTCAGCCCGAGAAACTCTTGAGTGGTACGGCAACGTATTCCAGGATCGTTACTACCTCGAGTTGATGATGCACGAACACGTGCCAGAACAAGCTGAGATAAACGAAGCTGTAATCCAACTCAGTTCAGAGACAGGGCTGCCTTTAGTCGTAACTAACGACTCCCACTATGTGCGACGGGAAGACTACGAAGCACAAGACATTCTGACCTGTATTCAGACAAACTCGAATATCAAGGATCCCAAGCGTCTCCACATGGAGGACACGTCCTACTACATTCGGTCTCTGGAGGACATGAAGACAGAGTGGGCGCATCTTCCCGAAGCGCTAGAGAACACGGTCAAAATCGCAGAAAGCTGTGAGATCGAACTTGAGTTCGGAAACACTCTCGTCCCTCGATACCAAACGCCGCAGAACAAGTCTTCGATGGACTACCTTCGGGAGCTTTGTTACGACGGTTTAAAGAAGCGGTTCGAGAATCCTTCTGAAGAAGTGTTAGAGCGACTCGAATACGAACTGGGGATCATCGAAGAAACGAAATTCTCAGACTATTTCCTCGTTTGCTGGGACATTTTCAACTTCGTGAACGAGCGAGGAATCCTTTCCGCTGTTCGTGGGTCGGCCGCTGCCAGTCTCGTTCTTTACTGCCTTGAAGTAACACAAATCGACCCAGTTGAGTCTGACCTGTTCTTTGAGCGATTCTTGAACATAGAACGCCGCGAGATGCCTGATATTGATATGGACTTCGCCGACGATCGTCGCGAAGAGGTCATCAAATACTGCATCGATCACTACGGGCGTGATCACGTTGCCCAGATCATTACATTTGGAACACTCGGCGCGAAAGCAGCAATCCGCGATACGGCCCGAGCAATGGCACTCCCGCTAGATCTAAGCGACAAACTCGCTCGGATGGTTCCAAACACCCTCAATATCAAGTTGAAGGACGCCATCCAGGAGTCATC
>Ga0181593_10004787_pt1 | contig 12317 bp, 8 predicted proteins | sample 071ome_19_FD_133756 | JGI IMG/M metagenome (GOLD analysis project Ga0181593, IMG submission 133756) | Coastal salt marsh microbial communities from the Groves Creek Marsh, Skidaway Island, Georgia - 071413AT metaG (megahit assembly) | ecosystem: Environmental > Aquatic > Marine > Intertidal zone...
AATTACCTCAACAATTCCAAGCACTTCATCTTCGAGTACCCCCACGGTTAATTCTCTTCCTTGCAATCTCACTTCCAATAACCATTTTCCGAGAGGCAGTTCCTTAAGCTTCTCGCTTAATTCATCGGCTCCCTCGATAGCCTGAAGGTACACACTACTGCCCTGATTAAGCGGTTTGAGAATGAGTTCGCTTCCCAAACTCGCCACAATTTCCTCTACATCGCATTTGCGAGAATCCTCAAAGTAAATTCCCTTGGGCACGGGAACACCAGCCTTGAGCACTTCTCTTTTAGCCAATTCTTTATTCATGCACAACCTGCTTGAATCCTCTCCGCTCCCGGCATACTCAATCCCAGCGAGATCCAGCAAATGCTGGAGATCTCCATCCTCGCCAAATTCTCCGTGTATAATCGGGAAAACAATCTCTTTCTCAGGATTTATTTCCTTGGGCAGATGTTTCTCGGAAATTTCGATGTGTCGCAAAGGGTAAGTTTTAGCCAGAGCAGATGCAAGTGCACGGCCTGAGGTTAGAGAAACCTCTCGCTCTGAACCCGTTCCCCCGGACAGCACAACAATCTTTGGAAAATCATGTGTCATCTCATTAACCGTCAAGAAAGATAGTACTTCCATTCTTGACCAAGCATGTTTACCTCAGGATCAAGAAGAACGCCGTGGGAGGATTTTACCCGTGCTCTAACCCTTCGTATGAGCTCAATAATTTCCTCTGTAGTGGCCCCTCCCTGATTGACGATGAAATTGGCGTGAAGTTCTGAAATCGAGGCACCTCCGACTTTCTCCCCTTTCAATCCTGCCTGTTCAATTAACCAACCAGCAGAAACACTCTCTGGATTGCGAAACACACAGCCAGAGCTTGGTTGAGATGGTTGGTTTTTTCTCCTTTTGTCAGACATTTGCGAGATAACCTTACGAATTTCCAAGTACTGCGCTCGTCCCTCTGCCCGTAATTTTGCCCTCAAGGCAATTCCATCATAAGCTTCCCGGCAGTAACGATAGCCAATCTCAAGCTCATTTCCAGCAATCTGTTGAATGGTTCCATCCGGCATTAGGAACTTCACCCAATCAACCAGATCAAAAATCTCCCAACCCATAGCACCTGCATTCATTCGTAAGGCTCCACCTAGAGTGCCAGGAATACCCTCCAAAAACTCAAAGCCTTTCAGTCCCTTTTTGCAGGCAAATTTACAAATTTCATTCAATTTCGTCCCGGCTCCCACGACCAAAGAGTCTTCGGCCCTAAGATCGATTGAACTCCAGTAATCTCCTCGAAGTCGCAAAACCAAGCCATTGTAGCCATGATCTGGAACAATCAGGTTGGACCCCCGGCCTATCATTGATCTTGGCAAATCAAAGAGTTCACAAGCTTCCACAAGAGTCTGTAAATCCTCTGTGTTGGCAGGCTCGGCATACCAACGTGTTGGTCCACCCACCCTCATGGTGGTCATCGATCCCAATGCCCTATTCTCGTCTAAGATGGTTAGAGGAGAAATCTGGGCGGAAACATATCTTCCAAATGCATCCGCTTTGTTGCCATGCTCGATTTGCCATGCGGCAAAAGCGTTTGCCCACTTCGTGACATCGCCAGCTCCAACAAAAAGCACTTGGTCACCCGGTTCCTCAGGTTGTAAGCCCAAAGCGGACTTAAGGTCGAAAAAACTTTTATAAATACGGGAAGATTTCCTAAGACGAGGAGGCAAATATCCAAGGATCGATTCAATCGTACCAGAATCTTTAAACTGTTCGAATGCCGCATATGTTTGAAGCAAGTGAAGTTCATCTGCCCGAGAAAGTTCGTCAGCAAATGAGGAACCCAAGGCAGATGTACGCGAATACCGGTGCGGCTGAAAAATAACTTTCATTTTTCGCTGGGGTGACTTTTGAGAACAGAAGTCCAGAAGAGCGGCAATTTCGGTGGGATGGTGGGCGTAGTCTTCGATAATTGTGCGGCAATCCGATTCAAAAAGAACTGATTGCCTGCGCTCCATTCCTGGAAATTCCTGAAAATTCAACCCTCCAAAATCCAACCCTAAGACCCTACCCAAGGTGATAACCGCCTGGCGGTTGGACTGCTGAAAGTCTCCAGGGTCCTCATTAACAGGAAACGGATGGCAGCGGACTCTCTTTTGCTTGCTGGCAATTCCTGCCAAGAGTTTAGAATTTCCATACACAACTGCATTTCGTGTGCTTTGAAAGAGATCAGTTAAAGTATGGGCAAAGGATTGTCTATCCTCATAGCGGTCCACATGATCCCAGTCGCAATTCAAGGCAACAGTAACCCAGGGTTTAAAGGAATTTATTGAGCCATCACTTTCGTCCACCTCCAGGACTACCCACTTGGAATTACAATAATGCCCAGGTTTTAAGGCAGAGTTTTTGAACCTTGCCCCCACCAAGTAAGAGGCTTCAAAACCGATCTGCTGCAAAGCCCAGACGATCTGACCGGTCACACTTGTTTTCCCATGGCTCCCCACAACCGCAATCACTCTCTTGCGATCAAATAATTTGGAGATAAAATCGCCACGGCGATAACTTTTAATGCCCAATTTCTCTACTTCTTTAAAGACCTCACTCTCCTTGGCGACTGCAGATGAATAAACGATGTAATCTGGTTTTCTTCGGGGAATTGGTTCGTCGAGAATTTCAACTCCACAATTGCACAGTTGTGTTCGAACAGGCTCTGTAAACCGACTATCATAAGCTTCTACCTTCACTCCAGCACCCCGCAAATAGTGAGCCAGAGGTGCCATGCCCATTCCTCCGCCACCAAGCAAAAAAACTCTTCTCGGTTTTTTCATCAGCAGTTCCCCAAAACAGGTTGGGCAGTGTTCAACTCGGATGGCTGGTTCAAGGAAGTCAGGATATTTCGAGCCAATTTTTGGGACATGTCCCCATGATCGAGAGCGTATAGGTTACGCATTAAAATGGAGCGGAATTCTTCATTAAACATCAGTTCTCTGACTTCTTCAATCAAGAGGTTCTTTATTTTTGATTCCGCACAAACTACTGCTCCTCCTTTCGCTTCGAGATAGGTACCATTTACATGCTGATGATTATCTGCAGCGTGTGGGTAGGGAATAAAAATTGCCGGCACCCTGCATCGAATAATTTCAGCGATCGCTCCAGCGCCGGCTCGAGAGATGACCAAATTCGCTGCTGACAAAACTACATGCATTTGATCACTAAAATCAACAAACCGGCTAGTTATAACCTCTCCGCCCAAACCCTCAAGCTGGACCACTCCTGAACTTTGCTTTTGCATGCCAGTGAGGCAATACACCGAGATTCCATCTCTGGCCAGTTCCTCCAGATTTTCCTTAACCCAAGTATTGAGGGCAGTTGCCCCCTGACTACCGCCCAAGACAACAAGTAAACGGTCTTGCATTGGAATGCCTAACCTTTGCCTCGCACGCTCCATAGGAATTTTACGGAAGTCCGCCCTAAGAGGGTATCCTAAATGAACCAATTTCTCCGGATTTACTCCCTTCAGCCCCACCCCTTCAGGTAGATAAACCTGCTTGGCTCGTTGAGCCAGAAAAGAGACTGCCTTCCCCGCCACCCTGTTGGCTTCATGAAGATGAAAAGGGATTCCACAACTCATTGCAGCCAGGGCTGGACCTAGTGTAGAAAATCCACCAAAACCGACCACGGCATCCGCTCCGACTTTACGAATAAATTTTCTTGAGCGGAAAAAAGAAAGGCACAGTTGTTTGGCAAATCGAAAAAGTCCCAACGGTGTCTTCAAAAAAGGTGCACCCGGCATATCAACAAAAGAAAGCTCTGGATATTTCGATGAGAGTCGGGAATCGACATTTTTTTGGCTGATGAACAACCAACACGCACTCCCCATTTGTTCCAAACTTTGGGCAAGCGAGATGCCGGGAGTTAGATGACCACCGGTACCTCCACAGGCAATGATAATATTTTTCATAGTTCTCTGGCTCGAATGGGGTCCGGACGATCCTGCTTAAGCAAAATATTGATCAGCAAACCAACGAAAATGAGTGTAACGACCAGATTGGATCCACCATAGCTGATAAAAGGCAGGGACATTCCCTTAGTGGGCAGACAACCAGTTACCACACCCATGTTGATAATTGCCTGGAGGGAGATAAACAGCAAGGCACCCAAGGCAATCAGAAAATCATACATTTTGGACAATTGCCTCAGTCGCCATCCAACAAGGATAAATAAAACAGCAAAAGCGACCAAAATAGAGAGAGTAACCACCACACCCAACTCTTCTCCAATCACAGGAAAAATAAAGTCGGTGTGGGATTCGGGTAAAAAATACATCTGCTGACGCCCCATGCCTAACCCAACCCCTTCCATTCCACCCACTCCAAACGCTAGCATTCCCTGCCATAACTGATAAGCACTGTCATTGGCATTTGCCTCCACATCAAGAAAAGAGGTAACCCGCCTAATTCTAACCGGATCGAAGTAGACCAATAAAGAGAAGCAACCAACCGCCAATCCAGCAACTGGCAATAACCACCTCAAACCTACCCCTGCCTGGAACATCATAATTGCACCCACTGCACCACACAAAAAACATGTTCCAAAATCCGGTTGTAAAATAATCAACCCACAAATCAGTCCAATAAGGAGAGAGGGGGTTAGAAAACCGTATAGAAAACCTTTAATATTTCTTTGTTTATCCGCAAAGTACTTTGCCAGCAGCAGAACAAGACCAATCTTAGCAAACTCAGATGGTTGGATTCTCAATGAACCCAAACCAATCCATCGCTGGGCACCGTTAACTTTTACTCCCAATCCAGGGACCAGGGTGAGAACAAGACCTAATAGACAGAGTCCAAAAATTAAATACGAACGGTCCCGAAGCCATCGGAGGTCCACAAAAGTCAAATATGCTCCTAGGGTAAAGGAAATTACAACCCAGACTATTTGCTTGAAAAGCAAATCCTGTGCCCCTCGAACCGCTCCAGCACTAAAAAGCATTACCAAGCCAAGGATAGTTAGGCTTAGAGCAACCAGGACCACATAGGCAGTCACCCAATTGACAGTTTTATTTAGTACCCGTACTTCTGCCAATCTGACCTCCCTTTCATACCACACACATTCGTCAAAAAAACTTACAAACCCCTTCTACGGGGCATCGATAATTGGTCGATCATCACCTGAACTATCGTTAAAAAAATCCTGTAGACTCCCAGATGGCTCAGCAGACTGGGATTCAGCAGGTACAGTAACTGGAGATGAAGTTTCAGGACTAGGGGTATCAATAGTGCCCATAGAGATAATCAAAGACTGTCCTTCCCGGATTAAGCTGGGATTAGAGATTCCGTTCCATTCCATAATTTGAGCCACAGTAACCCCGTAGATCGCCGAAATCCTTGATAAGTTTTCTCCTTTCATGACCTTATGAGTGCTTGCAGCAGAGGGAATTGAAGGAGTTGGTGCGGGACTTTTTTCACTAACCCCAGCAGAAGAAGACTGACCAGGAAGACGCAAGGTCTGACCAGGACGGATAACAGAAGACATGCTCATACCGTTTGCATTGAGTAAGGCAGACAACTTCAGACCATGCTTTCGGGCAATTCCAGAAAGGGTATCTCCTTTTGCCACCACATAGCTTTCTGCACCGTCAAGGGGCAGATTGACCACAGGACTGGGCGAAACAATCGGAGAAGAAATGGAACCGGAAGGAATAACAAGTTCTTGCCCGATTGATAACCTTCCTGAATTATCCATGTTTTGATTCGCAGCCAGTAAACTGGAAAAGGTCACACCATGCTTTTTGGCAATTCCCCAAAGTGTGTCTCCCCTCACTACTTTGTAGATGGAGAGATCAACTGGTCGGATTTGAATCTGCTCTTGGTCTTGACCGGGCACGATAATGGAGCGAGCCGGTTCAGGGGAAGGAAAGAGAGGGGGTTCCTGGGGAACAAGAAGTTCTCCGGCAGCGGGTCTTCTAGGAGAAGAAAATTTCTCTTCCGATGATGACAATTCATTCTCCCCAGTTACACCCTGATTAAAGGGTTGGGGATTGGCTTCCTCCTGATCAGCAGGAGATTCGTCCTTCGTGAGAGGCTTTTTAACACCAGTTGTCGTTTGGCAACTAGGTTGAAACATGACGAGCAGAATGACTCCTACATGAAGGGAGAGAACGATACCGAATACTTTTGATAGTTTCATTTTATCTTATGGGCTAATTTTCACTCAATTTAAGCATAGATTCGTACTCATTTGCTCAGTACTCTTCAAATCGAAAACGAGCTGATTAAATGAATTTCCGCGAGCTTCATAATTTAGATACAAATCAAAACTGGCAAAGCCAGGACTAAAAACAATGTTTTCAGATCTTTTGGACCATTGAAAGGCAAGCTTTACTGCATGCTTTAAATCCTGGCAAATAATTGAGGAGAGACCGCGTGACTGAAAGCTTCTGTGTAAGTTTTTACTGCACTCACCAAAAAGAAATGCTTTTGAGATAAAGGGTTTTAAGGCTACTGCAAATTCGTCCAACCTTTGTCCCTTGTTTCTTCCTCCACCTATCCACAATAATTTTTCTTTGAATGATTTACAGGCCGAGATAACTGATGCCAAATTGGTGGACTTTGAATCATTCCAAAAATGAACTCCCTTAACGGTTTCCACTTTAGATAAGCGGTAAGGTTGTTCTTTGTATCCAGTTAATTTTCTAAAAAATAGTTCCGAGCTGAACCCTCTGCTTAAAAACCAAGATTGGGCCAAAGCTAAATTTTCCCTTTGAGGAAAAGTTTTCAAGAAGGGGGGAATTGTTTCAGGAATCTCATCTAAATCAATTGGGAGTACCTCTTTATGGGACTGACCCAGCTCTATCCCTAAACGAGCTGCGGCTTCACTGACACTTTTTCCAATCCAAGTATTTTGAGAAATGTTGCATGCCCTGAGAAGATTTTTTTTTGCATTAAAATAGTTTTTTTCATCCGAGTGATAATCCAGATGATCCTCTGCAAAATTAGTCCAAATGACCGCATCCGGAGAAAGTCTTTGTATCGAGACTGCTTGAAAGGAACTCATTTCAAGAAAGATAATTTTGCCTCTTGTTTTTCCCTGAAGAATCAATTCACAAAGGGGGGTACCAATGTTTCCCGCTATCTCGCAGTCGATTCCCAATTTCCCACAGACATGGGCAAGAATTGTCGTAAGACTTGTCTTCCCATTAGTGCCAGTAATGGCAAGCAAGTATTGGTGCTCAGAGAAAATTGCTCCTAAATCGATTTCTGTAAGAATTACCTTATTGGCCATTTCAGCTGTTCTGAGCCAAGGATGATCAGGTCGGAACCCTGGACTTCTTATCACTAAGGAACATTTGCGAGCATGGTTTAATGTAAACTCTTTTCCTTTTTCGTCGAAGATATCGGCTTGCCCCCCTTTTTGAATAATCAATTTCTGGGCAGCTAAACCGCTCACTCCTCCCCCTAAAATGGCCACTTCTCCATATACAAGCTCAACTAGATCCGAGGAAGATAATTTCATTTTATCTCAGTTTAAGGGTGGCTAAGCCCAAGAGAGCAAACAAAAGGGAGAGAATCCAAAAACGGATAACAACTTTAGTCTCTTTCCATCCTTTCAATTCAAAGTGATGATGAATGGGAGACATAAGAAAAATTCTTTTTTTTCTGAGTTTATAACTACCTACTTGTAAAATCACAGATCCTGCTTCGATTACAAAAATTCCTCCGACAAGAATGAGGGTTAGCGGTTGATGAATCATTAAGGCAATGATACCGACTAAGCCACCTATGGCCAATGAACCAGTGTCGCCCATAAACATATCCGCTGGATGTGCATTATACCACAGAAATGCCAAACTTCCGCCTAACAGTGCAGAACAGACCACTGTCAGTTCCCCGGATCCTGGAATCCAGCTAATTTTTAAATATTCAGAAATCAAAAAATTTCCGGAAGCATAGGCCATAATTCCATAAGTCAATGCAACGGTTACGGTACAGCCAATAGCGAGTCCATCCAGTCCGTCCGTTAAATTGATTGCATTACTTGACCCACATAAGGTTAGCAGGAAAAGCAAAAAAACTACACTTATCGGCATAATAATGATGGAAGCTGAATCAGCATAACTTACAAATGGAATCCAAAGCTCCAGCATCTTTTTTTCACTTAACAGGGGGGCCTGACCCACGCCTGAGAAATAATCTGCCAAAGGGCCTAAAAGAATAAACAAGGCCATTCCCGCAGCTACCAATTGGCCCAGTAATTTATACCTCCCAGCCAACCCGGAGCTATTTTTTTTACTTACTTTTAAGAAGTCATCGAGAAAACCTACTCCGGTAAGTATGGTGTAAGTCATCATTGCCGTTACGACATACACATTGGGCTCAGCCCAAAGAAAAACGGCCGAAACAACGGATAGATATATTAACAACCCTCCCATCGTAGGAGTATGAGATTTGCCATGGTGCAAGTCCGCTAGATCTCCCACTTCCTCCTTGTCCCTAAAGGCTTGACGGGCACCAATTTTCTGCAGGGATCGGATCATAGTCGGCCCTAATAGAAATCCCACGACTAAAGCAGTTATCCCAGCTCCTAGTGCACGAACTGAAATATACTGGAAAAGGCGAAAGGGCCCCCAAACATCCTCACTAAACTGTAACCAACTTAACATGACAAGACTTGTAAACGCTCTCCCTTTTCGACCGCCCATTCAGGAATCAATTCCTCAAGCTTGTAGGAACGACTGCCTTTAAAAAGCACAGCTCCCCTAAACTCTTCAATAAGGGGCCGGGCAGAGGAGCTATCATGTAGTACAATGATTTGATCTTCTCGGACACCTTGGCTCAATAAACCTTCCGCCATGTATCCACCTTGCTCACCTATTAAGATTACCCTATCCAAGTTCTCTATATGAATCGAGGCACCGGTTTGATAGTGAAGTTCTGAACTTTTTTTCCCCAGTTCCATCATCCCAGCCAAAACGAATAGTTTTGGGGTCCCATGAAATTCTCTCGTAAAGAATTCAGCACTGTCTTTTACCGATGCGGGATTGGCATTGTAACAATCCACCAAATATTCGCACCCCCTGCCCGCAAGGCGTGTACCTCGCAAGGCAGAGGGGCTGTATTGGGGTAGGCGTTCACAAATTTCTTCATCGGTAATACCCAACTTCCATGCAGCAAGGCAGGATAGGGCTAGGTTTCTAGCGACTCCCTTTGAAACAGATGGTAAAGAGACGACAAGTGGTGGGCACTCGTGACGCCATACGGTCAAGGTCGACGAGTGCCCAAACCTGTTTGTTTCAGTCGAATAATGATAATGAGCTTGCTGGCTGGCTATCTCGCAAGAATTAGGCATGGAATCCAAAAGCATTAGATGATTCTTTTGATTTATTGCCGTCGAAAAACATGAGTACTGGCTGAATTCTTCAGGGAAAATCCCTAGGGCTGAATCAGACGATTGGGTCCACAATTTGATTTTTTCTTCCGCAATGATTTGATTTGATTCCAACCCCTGCAAATGGGCATCTCCAATTGATGTAATAATAACAACTTCGGGATGAATCATTTGAGTTAATCCATCCATTTCTCGACGCATATTTATCCCAGCTTCCACTACTGCGAAGCGATGATTTTCGTGAGATATACGGGTAAGAGTGAGGGGAACGCCCAAGTAATTGTTTAAGTTTGCCTCTGTAGATAATGAGAAAGGCAATAACAGCCCAAGTGCTTCTTTGGTGGTGGTTTTTCCACAACTCCCTGTTACACCAATAACTTTTCCTGCAAAAGTGTTCCTATGCTGGCGAGCAATTTCCTGGAATGATTGAATTGTGTCTGAAACCTTTAACTGCGGTAAATCTGAAGAATCAACAAAGTGATCAACCAGGGCTGCAGATGCACCTCTTTCACCTGCCTGTTTAATGAAGTCATGCCCATCCCTATGCCCAGAAATACAGACGAAAACTTCTCCTTGGTTAATTTTCCTCGCATCAATAGAAAAACCGATGGGAAGAGAACACGGGAGATGGTTCCAATTTCCACCCGTCCAATCAGCTAATAATTCTGGATCGAATTTTGGCATTAATATTGAAACATCTTTGCTTCAAGTAATTCCCCTGCAACCATACGATCGTCAAAAGGAATCGCGGTATATTGAACTTCCTGAAACGTTTCATGTCCTTTTCCGGCAATTAATACGCAGTCATCTTTTGAGGAGGACTCGAGTGCAAGCCCTATCGCACGGCGTCTGTCTTCGACGAAAAAGACTTCCGCACCTTTACACACCCCCTTACGCATATCATCAAAGATGCTGTCAATGCTTTCGGAACGAGGATTGTCAGATGTTGCCCAAATCTGATCGGCTGCAGCACATGCAATCCGGGTCATTTCAAGTCGTTTCCCACGATCTCGATCTCCTCCACAACCAAAAACAACACGAACCTTCCCCTGCGTGCATTCCTGAAGCATTTCTAAGGCATTTTTAAGTGCATCCGGAGTATGAGCATAATCGACAACTACACGAAATGGTTGCCCCCGATCGACACTTTGCATTCTTCCACTAACTCCACCAAACTGACTTAATTTATGAATGGAATCGGCAACATAACCACCCATGGCATGAACAATCGAAAAGGCAGCGAGTGCATTTAACACATTATACTTTCCTATCATTGGGCTAGATACCACCATGTTACCCACCGGACTCTCTAGGACGAATGAAGTGAAATTTGAATCATAAGATAGATGAGTAGCACGAAATTGATTCGTCTCGCCCAAACCAAAGGTTAAAATTTGTACCTGCGGGGGAAGTTCTTGTGCCAGTCTTATTCCGTATGGACAGTCCCCATTGATCACCGCGACCTTGGGCAATGGACCGTTTTCCCCATTAAAAATTTTTCTCTTTTCTCGATAGTAATTCTCCATCGTCCCGTGATAATCAAGATGGTCATGCGTTAAATTCAAGAATACAGCCACCTCAAGATTTAGGTCTGCAACTCGTGATTGATGAATACCATGAGAACTTACTTCCATCACTGCCTGCCTACACCCAGCAGCAAGCATGCTTTTAAGCATAGGAAAAAGATCAGTAGAATCGGGCGTGGTTTTAAAAGATGGAATTTCCCGGTCTCCTAAAAGATAGTTTACTGTACCCATCAAACCCACCGGATTGCCTGGTTTTTCCAACAGATGCCGAGTAAGTGTACTGACAGTTGTTTTCCCATTCGTACCTGTCACTCCGACAAGACTCAGAGAAAGATCCGGAGAGTTATAAAACTTTTTAGTGAACCTAGCCATTGCCCTTCGGCTGTCTGAGACATGCAGCATAGAAACCTTGGAAGGAACCTGTAAATTTTTGTTTTCTGTGACAATTAACCTTGCACCTCTTTCAAGTGCTTCTTCGACATGATTCTCTCCATTTGTCCTGCTCCCAGAGATAGCGAAAAACGCAGATCCTGGTACTACCCGCCTGCTATCGGAACAGACAGATGTCAGCGTATCATTTGAAGATCCATGAAGCTTTTGGAATAATGAATCGTAATCGATCAGCTCCTTGATATTTCTTTCCGAGGTTACTCGGTTTTTAACCCCATTAATTAAGTCTGTTTGCTGAGTGTTGTTCATTTTCTACAGGTATGACGAATATATTATAATCGATTCAAACTAAGATCTGGTGATTTTGGTTTGATCCCTAAATATGTTACTATCCTTTTGGCTATTCTTTGAAATGATGGTCCCGCCACACTACCTCCATATCCAAGTCGACCTTTTTTCATCTGAGGTTCATCAACCACAATGGTAATCAACACTTTAGGATCATTAGCTGGCAGAAATCCAGAAAAGGAAGCAACATGGTGCAAATTAGAGTATTTGCCGTTAATAATTTTTTGAGTGGTTCCTGTTTTTCCCGCTACTTCATATCCTGGAATCATCGCAGATCTGGCGGTACCTTCAGTACTCACTACTGAACTGAGCATCTCGGCTAATTTTGTGGATGCATCCTGAGAGATGACACGTCTTTTGGATTGAGGCTTAAATGCGACCACCGTTTTTCCTTTTTGATCGAAAACACGCCTAATTATGATTGGTTTCATCAAAATACCACCGTTAGCAATCACACTCATCGAGCAATGAACCTGCATTGGAGTTACTGCAATCGCGTGTCCCATTGGAAGTCTCGTAATGGTTAACCCATCCCATGATTTTGTTGGATGTAGCATTCCATGTCGTTCCCCTTCCAATCCTAAATTAGTTGTTTCCCCGAACCCAAAAGATCTGCTGTAGCCATAAAGACTTTCTGCACCTAATTTTAAACCGATTTGGGCAGCTCCACGATTGCTTGAC
>Ga0181593_10004789_pt1 | contig 12314 bp, 8 predicted proteins | sample 071ome_19_FD_133756 | JGI IMG/M metagenome (GOLD analysis project Ga0181593, IMG submission 133756) | Coastal salt marsh microbial communities from the Groves Creek Marsh, Skidaway Island, Georgia - 071413AT metaG (megahit assembly) | ecosystem: Environmental > Aquatic > Marine > Intertidal zone...
GGGATTTTCCAGGCACAAGAGATTCGTTCCTGAGTTTGATATGTAGATTTTCCCATCAATACCTATTTGCATACTACGACCGTTAAGTACCTCTTGATGATAAACTCTGGAGGTATTTACGGAAACTGAGTCATAGTTTTCAAGTGAGTATTGAAGTAAGCCTACTGGAGTGCCGAAGGTCATAAAAAAGTTGTTGCCCGATTGTGAAAAATCACACCCATATTGCGATCGAAAAATGATTGTGCTGTCAAATGCGGGAAGAGTGATTGAATTACTGGCTTTTCCAGTCAACCGATCAAATTGGTGAAGCATACCAATGTTTTCCCCATCGGCCATATTTCCTTGTAGTGTTTCACCCAGTAAATCTCCTTTTGGGGAGGCCTTTATTTGGCCACTCGGTACGGTGGTGTCTGGCACACTCGAATGTGAAATTACGGGAGGTAGTTGTATGCCTTGTTCAGTGAGTAAAAACGCTCCCAGTGAATCTGATTTAGGAAATCTTACTATGAGCCAAATATGGCGGCCATTGGCATGGTGCAGAGCCGTGAGCCGCTCACCTGTACTATCAGAAAACAGCAAATTTTTATCCAAGGGTGCTATTTCACCAAATGGGTGTTTCCAAGTTTTATTAATCTGATGGTAGTAATGTCCATTTCCTCCAAATAAAGACACAAAATGGTTTGTAATCAAGTAATGCCGATTTGGATCTGCCATGTGCGGAATCAACAAGGCTCCTTGCCAGCTTGGCTCAAGCCCTTGCAGCGAGTCTCCATTATATGCTAACTGATGTGTTTGCGAGTAAAGCTCATTGGGTCTTGCATAATACTCCAGATTACCTTGAATATCAGACACCGTTGCCACACCACTACCAGCTAACATAACAGAGGTGTTCGGAAGGTTCATAGGTTCATAGTTGTCAAATTTCATCGCAGCTTGAAAACCAAAAAACCAGTTGGCGGTATGCCCTTGGGCAATAACGGCTGTCCAAGGAGCGCATATCACTGCGAATAGATAAATACAATGAAAAAGCCGTGAAAAGCACAGATACATGGATTATCCGGCCTATTGGAGCCGTATTACATAGTTATTTACCCCACCCGCAGATAGTATTTCATAAGTAAATGGCCCATTTGGACATCCGCAACTACTCGGTTGGTTGGGAATTGAATTTGGATATCCCAAATAATTTGGACAAGGAGCGAAAACAGGCGGGAGCCCTAGATTATAGGTTGGGCCAAAGCATGTGCCGGGAGCTATCGCACACGCGCCAATTTCTTTCACCGATACATATAAATGATTTGCTGGGGGTGTCGCTGGAGGCCCAATCGGAGTTAGCGGCTGAAAAGGACCCACACACATGGTAAAGCTGCCCCCACCAGGAGTGCATGGCGTGCCGTTGTCTTGATGATAAGTTACCAAATATGTGCAAGCCGTATTATTCACTACGCCCATTTGATTCGGTTGGCTAAGACCAACTGCAGGAATAATTAATAGAAGAAGCGTGAGGAAGCGTGAGGAAGCGTGAGGAAGCGTGAGGAAGCGTGAGGAAGCGTGAGTTCATGATTAATCTGATTAAGGTTACTGTCGAAAATAGGCATAAACTCTTAGAATACAATGTTTAAATGTGCATTCGGTTGGGAGTGTGAATGATGGTTATATCATTTAATGTTCTGATATCTATTGTAGGAAGTAAAATGATCAAAATAATCCCTAATAATCACAAATGTGTGTAAGCACATTTATCAAGGCAATACATTCGCCCGATGCTTCAAAAAAGCACGTTTTTTTTCATGGCACTCTTATGGCAGCTTGCGCTCTTTGCTCAAGAAGATCGAAAATCGATCCCTGCCACCAGGGCAACCAGTGCCATAGAAATTGACGGGGTACTTGATGATGCCGCTTGGGAATCTGCCCCCGTAGCTAAGGATTTCGTGATGTTTGAGCCGGAAAATGGGGACCCAGAAATTCCGGGATTTGAAACGGAAATCAAAGTGCTCTACACGGATAATGCGGTGTATATCGGGGCTCTAATGAAAGACCCGAATCCAGACAGCATACTAACGCAGATTACCCGCAGGGATGTATACAACGAAAACTGCGACTGGCTCGGATTCTTCATCAATCCTTACAATGACGGGCATAGCGATTTTAATTTTTGGGTGACCGCGGCAGGCACACAAAGCGATGCTCGAACAACAGTCAATGGCGATGACTTTAGCCTAAACTCGGTCTGGAAAAGTGAGGTGAAGATCACAGATCAAGGCTGGGTGATGGAAGCAGAAATCCCTTACATCGCCTTGCGCTTTCCAGAAACACCCGTGGCGGATTGGGGATTAAACTTCATGCGAAATATCAGAAGGACACGAAAGACGTTGAGTTGGAATTTCCTTGATCTGGCCTCTGGAAATCGCTTGGAATATCAATGTGGTTTGCTCACAGGAATGTCTGATATTGATCCACCCGTGCGACTTTCTGTAATGCCTTATGCCTCAGCTTATGTGGATGATTTTGATGGAAATACAACCTATGACCTGAACGCAGGACTCGATCTAAAGTATGGGCTCAATGAGAGTTTTACCTTAGACATGACGGTGATTCCAGATTTTGGTCAGGTGGCTTTTGATCAGCAGTTTTTAAATCTTAGCCCATTCGAAAACCAATTTGCAGAAAACCGGCAGTTTTTTACGGAAGGCACCGAGCTGTTTAACATTGGTAACCTGCTCTACACCAGACGCATTGGGGGCGAACCAAAAAACATTCAAGGGATCGATCTCAACAGTAACGATAGCGTAGAAATTCGTCAGGAATTCACCCGATTATTGAATGCCACAAAAATTTCTGGCCGCACGAGAAAGAACCTTGGGATTGGTGTCTTGAATGCAGTAACGGCCGACAATTTCTCTACGCGTACAGAAAATGGAGTGGAAACTCAAGTGCTCACAGAGCCATTGACCAACTACAATGTATTGGTGTTTGATCAGCGGTTTAATCGCAATAGTTCGGTGAGTTTGGTGAATACCAATGTGCTGCGAAAAGGAGCCAGTCGAGATGCAAATGTGACAGGCTTGTTCGGTTCTTTTTACTCAAAGTCTGGAGACTACCTGCTCGATGTTGGGGGCAACCAGAGTGCGGTATTCGAAGGAGATTCTATTGAAACAGGCTACAGCTCCAATCTTCGATTGGCCGATGTAGGCGGCAACTGGAGATGGGCCGGTCAAGCGAGTTTCCAAACCGATGATTATAACATCAATGATTTAGGTTTTCAGCAAAGGAATAATGTGATAAACTATCGAGCCGAATTTGGATACAGAACGGTCAGACCAGTAGGACCATTCAATAAGTTCTCCCACGATTTTACGGCTTGGTATCAGTTTCTCTACAACCCCTATCGCTATGAGGAAACGGTGCTTTCGTACCGTGGATTTTTCTTGACTCGAAGCTTTTTCGCTTTCGGGATGAATGCAGCCATGACGCCCAACGATGTCTTCAATTATTTCGAGCCGCGCGAACCGGGGCGTTGGTTTAAAAGTCCAGCACAGCGGAGTGTGGGCGGCTTTATTTCTTCGGACTATAGACGGGTTGTAGCCATAGATGCCCGAGGCACCTATTTCTGGTGGAATCGGTTGGGAAAAACGGAAACAACCTTTGAAGTGGAGCCGCGAATAAGACTGGGAGACCACTTTTTCGCCATCCCTTTATTTAGAATCGTTGATGCGAATGATGACTATGGTTTTGTTCCCGATAACGATCCAAACAACATCCATTTTGGAAGAAGAAACACGCTCACTGTTACTAATTCTATAGACGCTCAATATGTCTTTTCTCCCACCTCATCGCTCTCACTTGTATTGCGGCATACCTACACGGATGTAGATTACCTTGATTTCTATTTGTTGGAACTCGATGGCGACTTGACCGCGACAGATTTAACAGGCGTGAATGACTTGAATTTCAATGCGTTTAACATCGACTTACAATACTCATGGTGGTTTGCTCCAGGAAGCGAATTAGTCTTGCTCTATCGGCAGGCCGTAGCTGCTGTGGATAACACCGTGGGCCAATCTTATTATCAGAATCTTAATGGCACCTTTGATTCTCCAGTGCAAAACAACGTATCGCTAAGGTTCACGTATTTCTTGGATTATGTGACCGCAAAGAATAGGCTTTCAAAGCGAGATCGAGCAGGCAATTAGTGAATACTAATATTGTGTTAGCTAATTAATTCAAAAATGACAACCTTATCAACTACTACAGTAGTACCGATTTTATCGATTTCAGACTACACACAATGTGCATATAACAATCAATTCTGGGAAAATATAAAATGAGAAGACACGGGGCGGTTGAGTCCCGGTCAATTTGGGTTAGCACCTAAGAGTGGTTGTATCGATAGCTCAAAAACTTGATTATCTTGCCTTGTTCGAGCCACATCTGTTCATAGAATGTGCGTATGTTGAGCACATCTTGCATGGTCTGATCAAAGGTGTTGATGCCTGATTCGTAAAGGGTGTCAGTATCGGATATTTTTTGAAAAGTGCTACCCCCGTTTTCTTGGTTAAACTGCGGAATGGATTCGTTTCGGGTAAACTCATAAAGTTCATCGCTGTCTGACTTGAGGTTGAGCAATCCATTCGGGTTTAAAATGGTTTTATAGCGATTAAGGAACAGACTGCTGGTCAATCTTTTTCTTGGTTTTTGCATTTGAGGATCTGCGAAAAGAATCCAGATTTCACTCACTTCGTTTTCAGCAAAGAACGATTCGATAAAGTCGATTTTTGTACGAATGAATCGCACATTTTGAAGTCCCTTTTCAGCTACTTCTTTGGCTCCAGAGAAGATTCGTGCGCCTTTGATGTCCATGCCGATAAAGTTCTTGTCGGGGTAGATTTCTGCCATTCCTACGGAGTACTCGCCTTTGCCACAGGCCAATTCCAATACGATAGGGTTATGGTTTCCAAACTCTTCACTCCATTTGCCTTTCAATCGGTAGTCTCGATGTAATACCTCCTCATTTTTGGGCTGAATTACATGCGTGAACGTCTTGTTTTGAGCGAATTTCTTGAGTTTGTTTTTTCCCATAGATGCCAAATGAATCCGCGCAAAGGTGTGGATTGATTTCTTTCTTTTGAAGCAGTGTCAAAATGCGTTTTAATAGCACCTCTGCACTGGGGTTTGGGTCACGCCACACGGTGTATACCGCTTATAAAGCAACAACTCGAGTTGGGGAATCATGTGATAGTGGCGGCCAACAAAGGCCCGCGAGCAATACTCGAAAGTAGATTTCACGGGATTGAGTTTATTGATATTCCTTTTATGGAAATCACCTATCCTAAGGATGGTAATATGCCGAAGCACTTTTTTATAACCGGCCCGCGATTGCTTAGGAGTATTTGGCAAGAACACAAGGCATTACAGCGTGAGGTGCGTCAACGTAACGTGGATTTAGTGATATCCGATTCACGTTTTGGATTGTGGACGAGCAAGGCTAAATCCATTTTTATGACCCATCAAGTTCAAATCATGAGTCCTGTGTTTCAAGGCTTGATTAATTGGCTCAACCGATGGATAATGAGCCGCTATGATGAAGTCTGGATTCCAGATTATGAAAAGGCTCCTGGACTCGCGGGAGATTTATCACACCCATATCGATTACCTATAAACGCCCGATATATCGGTCCCTTGAGTCGATTTGAAGTGCCCTTAGTAAAGAGGCCAATAAAATGGGACGCAATTGCCATCATCAGTGGCCCTGAACCTCAACGGAGTTTGTTCGAAGCAGAATTAGCAAGGCGGTTTATAGAAAGTGGGAAACCGGCATTAATTGTTCAAGGCAAACCAGATGAACCGCGAGACCAGCAGATCGATAACTTAAGGGTGGTGAATCATCTTGATGATACGGAGCTTTTAGAAGAGTTAGCTCAAGCCAAAAAGGTGATTTCTCGGAGTGGCTATAGCAGCATCATGGACTATCACGTGCTAGAGATTGAAGCAGAATTACACGCTACGCCAGGGCAGACAGAGCAGGAGTATTTAGCACAACTACACGGAAGTTAGAGCAGGAATCCTTCAAAGTGTTGTCGCTCCGCCTTTAAGTCAAGTGGGGGGTGTTTTTTGCCGATTTGATCGATCAAATCCAACTGCTTTTTAGCGAAGCGTTGAAACGAATTGCTTTCAGGATCCATCGGGCGATGCGCAGCCGCGTCAACAATGGCCTTTACTTCTTTACAAATGGCTTGTGTTTCTTCCCTAAAGAAGCTCTTTTGAAACTTTCCCCAAATGTATTCCAGGGCCTGAGCCGTGGGGTGTAGCATGTCTTGCTCGTAGAATCGATAATCGCGCAGATCATCCATCATAAACTCGTAGCTGGGGAAGTAATGACAGTTTTCAAATTCATCAACTACGGCCTGCGTAGCTGCGTGTAAGATTGATTTGCTGCGTTGGTTTTCCACAGGCCCATCCTTCCAATGCCTTATCGGACTTATGGTAAAGACAATGTTGGCTGTGATTTTTTTAGAGGCCATAAACTGCGGTATGTGGCGCAGGATGAGGTGAACATCCTGATAGCTCAACAGCTGTTTTTTGAATTCCTTATTTGGAATTTTATGGCAGTTGGCCACGATGTGATCGAGTTCGATGTGTCGATAAACCCAAGCACTACCTAAGGTTATGAAAACCACGTCAGACTCCAATAAGTGCTTTCGGCCCCGTTCCAAACGTTCATTGATTTTACTTAATGCGGCATCCGCCTCCAGATTTTTAAAATCGCCATGGTGATCAAGGCTTACAAAATATTCACTGGCCTTCAATAGCTCAGCCTCTGTATATGGCCGGTTATTGAGCATTCGCTCCAACGCATTCATGATGGAGAATGGGTTGAATAGTATGCCAAACGGATTTACCTCAACCTTAAATTTTGTATCAGAGAGCGCAGCCCCAATATTTTGAGTAAAGCAAGAACCAATCATGCTTACTTGCGTATCGTGAGAAATATCAAACGAATAACGGGGTGCGGTAATCTTGGTTCGGAAATTGTCCATGAGGATTAAGCCTTTGGCAAGGTGAATGAAAAAGTAGTGCCTTCACTTACTGTACTGCGCACGTTGATCGTTTGACCGTGACTCTCAATGATGTGTTTAACGATGGCCAAGCCGAGACCTGTGCCGCCAACGTGCCTGGATCTGCTTTTGTCAACCCGATAAAATCGTTCAAAAAGTCTCGGTAAGTGCTCTTCTTCCAATCCCGGGCCGTTGTCTTTTACTTCCACTAAGATGTTTTTGTCTACATCATAAAAACGCACTTCGCAATATCCATTTTCGTTGCCGTAGTGAATGGCATTGGCAATTAAGTTGGTAAACACTTGAACTATTTTTTCCTTGTCGATATTTACCTGTATTGGCCTTTCGTATTTCTTATTGTAGCGTAGTTCAATATTTTTATTGGCCGCTTGGAGCTCAAAAAGACCGAAGACCTTACCTGTAAGTTTCACCAAATTGTGCTTCTTGATTTTCATCTCTTCTCGGCCGCCTTCGAGTTTTGAAATGCTATCAAGGTCTTCCACTAAGGCGATGAGTCGCTCTAGGTTTTCATCTGCACGTTGCAGATAATTATAGTTGATTTTTTCATCTTCAAGCCCGCCTTCGAGTAGGGTGAGCAAATAGCCTTGCATGTTGAAAATCGGTGTTCGCAGCTCGTGGGCTAGGTTACCAACAAAATCCCTTCTAAAATTAGCTTGTTCTTTCAGCGATTGAATCTCTTTTTGTTTGACCGTGGCCCACTCCCTTACATCCTTTTGAACTTCGCCCAGGGCATCCCTCGACTTTGAAGCTTGCCTTAATTTATCAGCAATACGTTCTGGACTTTGAATGCTGCGGTAAAGCATTTTTATTTTCCCGTTTATAAACGTCTCTACAGCCCACCAACTCAATCCGAAAGTCACGGTAAAGCTGATGATGAGAAAAGCCACCCAAATCCAAATTGAAAAGACGTTGGAAGTGAGGTATTGAAAGACCCCAAGTATCATTAGACCAACAGCGGTGACGCATGATCCAATAAAAAAGGCAATCTGGTAAGGGTTCTCGATTTTCATCTTTCCGCCTCAAAGTTAGAATATGTGCGGAAGTGTTATTCTTTGAACTTATATCCTACACCCTTGATCGTCTTGATGTGATGATTGCCGATTTTTTCTCGGAGTTTTCTAATGTGCACATCAATGGTGCGGTCGCCCACCACTACATCTTCCCCCCAAACGGAAGATAAGATGTTTTCTCGCGTGAATACCTTACCCGGTTCTGAGATGAGCAGGCTCAATAATTCAAATTCTTTCTTAGGGAGGTTTAGTTCTTCATCGTCCTTGATGACAACGTAACGGTCGCGGTCTATTTTAAGTGACTTCAACTCAATTTGTGCGCTTGTTGGCTCGATCACATCATTTCTTCGCATGAGTGCTTTGATCCTGCTTATCAATACGCGTGGTTTGATAGGCTTTGCAATGTAATCATCAGCTCCTGCCTCAAATCCAGCGATTTGTGAGTAGTCCTCGTTTCTAGCAGTAAGAAATGCAATGATGGTGTTTTGTGTTTCTGGCTTATCCCTGAGCTGAATGCACGTTTCTACGCCATCCATTTCTGGCATCATCACGTCAAGCAATATCAAATCCGGCTTCTTTTTAATGGCCTTTTCTATGGCGTCAACGCCATTGCTGGCTTTATAAACTTTCGCCCCTTCTTTGCTGAGGTTGTAGCTCAAGAATTCGAGGATGTCCTCTTCATCGTCTACCACTAAGATTTTCTTTTTCGCTAGCATCAAATCTTCTTTATCAGAATCTGAGGTCGAAGGTATGTTCCGTGCCATTTAGACGAGGTTAATTGGGGTTTATGTTAGCTTTAAGGATGTTACCAGTGCTTTATAAGCGATGCAGAATGGGTTAACATTTGCTTAATCCAATAGTAGGAAATTTCCATTTATTTCGATTTAATCGATGGACTCAAATAAATCGTTTAAAATCAGGCAATAAGAGATTTCGTGCGAGGTGTGTGAGTTTTCTGTAAGCACTTTTCTGCACGTGAGCTGCCTTGGCTTAACGTTTTGGTAATATGTATTTGTTTAAACTGAATGTGAACACCAATTACGTCAGCTAACATTGAGTTAACAGTAACATAAGTATTCATTATCGTAAATCGGTCATTTGAATTAACAGAGCACCCATTGCTTTGCGACTGAAAATTCAACACAGCAAAAACTATTTTCAAATGAAAACGATTACAAAAACTGCAAAGTCTCTTTTACTTGCTTCTTTAGCAATTGGAGCAACGGTAAGCTTTTCATCATGCGACAGAAAAGGATGTATGGATGAGAACGCGAGCAATTATGAAGAAAACGCTACTAAGGAAGATCCGGATGAAGCTTGTGAGTATGACGATGAGTCAATCACTGGTGAAATTTCTGCATCTACTACTTGGATAGCTGAAAAAGTGTACACAATTGACGGTAAAGTGGTTGTTCCAGACGGAGTAACTTTAACCATTGAGCCAGGTACAATTATTAAAGGCAAGCAAGGTCAAGAAGCAGCAGCTTCTGCATTGGTTGTTGCCCGAGGTGGAAAGATCATGGCTGAAGGAACGGCTGAAGCACCAATCATCTTTACTTCTGAGCTTGACAACATCGAGCCAGGACAATTGGTGGGTACGAACCTTTCAAAGACAGACAACGAGTATTGGGGCGGCGTTGTGATTTGTGGTAAGGCTAAGGTATCTACAGAGAATGGCGATACAGAAGGAAACATCGAAGGAATTAATCCTGACGATAACTTCGGTAAGTATGGAGGATCTGATGACGCTGATAACTCTGGAGTTCTTAGCTATGTATCTATTCGTCACGGAGGTATCTCAATCGGTGAAGGAAACGAGTTGAATGGACTTACCCTTGGAGGTGTTGGCACAGGAACTAAGATTTCCAACGTTGAAGTTTACGCTACGCTTGATGACGGTATTGAGTGCTTTGGTGGATCAGTGAACATCGATAACGCTCTTGTATTCTATCAAGGTGATGACGGAATCGATTTAGATCAGAACTATTCAGGCACCATTAGCAACTTCGCTGTTATTCACGGTGATAAGATCGGTACTGATGAAGGTTTAGAAATTGATGGTCCAGAAGGCTCTACTTATGTAGACGGTAAATTTACGCTTACAAATGGAGTTTGCATCAGTGAAGGAACGGAAGATGGATCAGCTGGTGATTTTAAGTCTAAGGCTCAAGGAACAATCACAAATGTGACTTTCGATTACGCTTCTTTAGGTGGTAAGCCAGTTAAGATTCGATCTAAGTATGATGATGATTGTGCTGATAAAAGCGATGCTTTCACTAATCTAGTAAATGGCGACCTTGTATTCACCAACAGTAAATTCTCATCTATCAAAGTTTATGATTGCGATGAAACTGATGAGGGAGAAGTTGCTTGCCCAGATGAGTTAGACGCTAACAATACAAGAGCGGCAGACTTCATGACTTCAGGTGCTGGTGGATCAGTAAACCTCCAATCAGTATTTGGTTGGACAGCTGCAGGTCAAAACTCAGAATTGTAATAAATTTTTTCCATAAGTAGATGTAAATGCTCTGAGTGATTTTTCACTCGGGGCTTTACTATTCAAAAACGAACCTCACTAACGAACGAATGAAACGTATCAGTCTTTTCCTTTTCTCTTCGCTTTTGGCGATTGGGGCCCTTGGTCAAAAAGGATACCTCAGAGGAAATATTGTTGATGGGGATTTTGGTGGACCCATGATTGCGGCTGCAATAACTGTCGCGGATATGCCGGGGACGGGAACCACCTCAGACTTTGATGGAAACTACTCTTTACCACTCGATCCAGGGGTTTATACCATAAATGTTTCATTCATCTCGTATGCAACACAAACCTTTTCTAACATCGAAATAAAAGCGGGGGAAGTGACTTCGTTGGACGCGGTGCTCACCACAGATGCGGCAGTTTTAGAAGCGGTAGACATCACGGCAACCGTGAGAAGGAATAATGAAACCGCTATGCTGCTCGAAATGAAAAACGCGACCAGCGTGTCGGATGGTATTAGCTCACAGGCATTCAAGAAAATTGGCGACTCAGATCTATCTGGAGCAATGAAGCGTGTTACCGGTGTGACGGTGCAAGGAGGGAAATACGTTTATGTGCGAGGCCTCGGTGATCGCTATACAAAAACAACGTTGAATGGAATGAACATTCCTGGGCTCGACCCAGACGTAAATGCCGTGCAAATTGACATTTTTCCAACAGCGATTTTAGAGAACGTGAAGGTCTACAAATCTTTTACCCCTGATCTATATGGAGATTTCACAGGGGGCTTAGTCGATGTTGTAACCAAATCTTTCCCAGAGGAAAAAACGACACAAATTAGCATTGGAGCAGGTTTTATACCTGGTCAGCACTTTATTGACAACTTCACGTATTACAATGGTGGGGGGCTAGACTTTACGGGATATGATGACGGTACACGCGTGCGGCCATTTCCTAAAAATCAAGAAATTCCAGCAGAGGTATTAAACGACCCTGAATTAGAAGACATTACTCGTTCGTTCAATCCAACGCTTGCTACGAGACAACGCACGTCTTTGATGAACAGCTCTTTTAGTTTCAATCACGGAAATCAAATAACCAAGGAATCCGCACTATCCATTGGGTACAACACGGTATTTAACTACTCAAACCAGTATACCTATTATGACGAGTTTCAGTCAAACGATTATTTGAAGGACAATGACCGAAGTAAAAATGATCTGTTAAAGAACATCACAAGAACAGGCGATGTGGGCAGAATATCAACCATTTGGAGCGGGTTAATATCCGGATCGATCAAAAAAGGAGATCACTCCATTGAGGCAATGTTATTGAACACACAAAATGGAGAAGGAAGCGCTTCGAAACGTGTCAATCAAGATTTCAACCAAAATCAATCGACCCTCATAGAAGATGTACTCACCTATACCCAGCGCACCTTGACGTCATTCATCGTGGGCGGTCAGCATAGATTCGGAATCGTAAAGATGGAATGGAAAAACGCTTTAAGCTATTCGCGAGTTTACGACCCTGATTTCCGCGAGTCTAGAATATCAGTTACAGATGGAGCTACGAATTTGAGTACAGGAAATGGATCAGGAATCGATCGGTTTTGGCGTGATTTAAATGAAATCAATGAGTCCGCAAGAATGGATTTTAGCCTACCGTTAAACGAGAATATCGATCTGAAAACCGGCCTTAGTGGAACATTAAAAGGCCGAACCTTTGAAGTTCAGAATTACAAAC
>Ga0181593_10004791_pt1 | contig 12306 bp, 10 predicted proteins | sample 071ome_19_FD_133756 | JGI IMG/M metagenome (GOLD analysis project Ga0181593, IMG submission 133756) | Coastal salt marsh microbial communities from the Groves Creek Marsh, Skidaway Island, Georgia - 071413AT metaG (megahit assembly) | ecosystem: Environmental > Aquatic > Marine > Intertidal...
GCCCTCATCCGGCATAATTACAGGTATCGGGCTGGTATCAGACCAGCTATGCATGATTGTGTGTAATGATGCGACTGTCAAAGGCGGCACCTATTATGCGATGACAGTCAAAAAACATCTGCGCGCTCAGGAAATTGCCGAACAGAACCATCTGCCCTGTATCTATCTGGTAGATAGCGGCGGGGCTAATCTGCCAAATCAGGATGAGGTATTTCCCGATAAAGATCATTTTGGCCGGATTTTCTTTAATCAGGCGCGGATGAGTGCAAAATCTATTCCCCAGATTGCGGTGGTAATGGGCTCATGCACCGCAGGCGGCGCTTATGTGCCTGCCATGTGTGATGAAGCGATTATTGTACGCAATCAGGGCACTATTTTTCTGGCAGGCCCGCCTCTTGTCAAAGAAGCTACTGGCGAGGATGTTGATGCAGAAACACTTGGCGGTGCAGATACTCATAGCCGTCTGTCAGGCGCAGTTGACAAGGTCGCTGAAAATGATGATGAAGCCCTTATGCTTACCCGCCAGATTGTCGCTAATCTGAACAGGCCTGAGGCGATACCGTTTGACCGCAACAGCCCTGCACCTTTGTTTGATGCAGACGAGCTGTTAAGCCTGATCCCAGCCGATAGCAAAACCCCCTATGATGTAAAAGAGGTGATAGCACGCATTGTAGACGGTTCTGAATTTGATGAATTCAAGCCTGAATTTGGCACAACATTAGTGTGTGGATTTGCTAGAATTAATGGCATGATCACAGGCATTATTGGCAATAATGGCGTGCTATTTTCAGAATCAGCCCAGAAAGGCGCACATTTTATCGAACTATGTTGCCAGCGCAAAATCCCCATCATCTTTTTACAGAATATTACCGGATTTATGGTGGGATCATCCTATGAAGCAGGCGGCATTGCCAAAAATGGTGCCAAGCTGGTAGCAGCTGTTTCCTGTGCAGATGTTCCTAAAATTACAGTGATCATTGGCGGGTCTTATGGTGCAGGCAATTACGGGATGTGCGGGCGTGCCTTTAACCCGCAATTTGTGTGGATGTGGCCAAATGCAAAAATTGCCGTAATGGGCGGTGAACAGGCGGCAGGCGTGCTGGCCAGAATTAAGCGGGATGGGATGGCAAAACAGAATCGTGACTGGCCACAATCTGAAGAAGATGCCTTCAAAGCACCTATTTTAGAACAGTTTGAAACCCAGAGCGAGCCTGTATATGCCTCAGCCCGCCTATGGGATGATGGCATCATTGACCCACGAAGAACACGTGAAGTTCTGGCCCTATCGCTTTATAGCTGTCTTCATGCGCCAGACCGAGACACCCGCTTTCCTGTATTCAGAATGTAGTTTGGAATTGACGCTATGATTCGTTCTTTATTAATTGCCAATCGCGGAGAAATTGCCTGCCGGATTATCAAGTCGGCCCGCCAGATGGGCATCAGAACAATTGCGATTGCCTCAGAACAGGACAGACAGGCGCGCCATAGCCGTCTAGCAGATGATATCATCATTCTAGAAGATGGTCCTGCCTCGCAAAATTACTTGAACATCACAGCCATCATCGAGGCAGCAAGGCGCTGTTCAGCAGATGCTATCCATCCCGGATATGGCTTTTTGTCTGAAAATCCGGACTTTGCAGAGGCTGTACGGCAAGCCGGTATCCGCTTTGTTGGCCCCTCTGGAGAAACCATCCGGAAAATGGGGCTGAAAGATGAAGCCAAACGGCTAATGCAGGCGGCAGGCGTGCCTGTTGTGCCGGGCTATCTGGGCGATGACCAGTCACAAGACACGCTGTTAGCAGAAGCAGAAAAAATAGGCTATCCTGTGATGATCAAGGCGCGGGCTGGTGGTGGCGGCAAAGGTATGCGGCTGGTCACAGACGCAGGCGCCTTTATCGCCGCGCTTGAAAGTGCAAAAAGAGAAGCTGAATCCAGCTTTGGCGATAGTCATATCCTGCTGGAAAAATATATTTCTCAGCCGCGCCATATTGAGGTGCAAATATTATGTGATTCACATGGTAATGCTGTTCATCTTTTTGAAAGAGATTGCTCGCTTCAACGCCGCCACCAGAAAGTTATCGAAGAAGCCCCTGCCCCTGATATGCCAGAGGGTATGCGAAATGCCATGACACAGGCCGCCATCACAGCCGCACGCACCATCAATTATGAAAATGCAGGCACGGTCGAATTTATTGTCGATACCTCAAGAGGTTTACGTGAAACAGGTTTCTGGTTTATGGAGATGAATACTCGTCTTCAGGTAGAACATCCCGTAACAGAAGCGATTACTGGCATCGATATTGTCAAATCTCAGATTGAGATTGCAGCAGGACAGAAACTGGCCTTCTCACAAGATGAGATTATCCTGACAGGTCATGCCGTAGAAGCCCGCCTATATGCAGAAAATCCAAAAGAAAACTTCCGGCCTGCACCAGGTATCATCCATCTGATAGAACTAGCAGAATCAGATACTATCCGCATTGATACCGGCATTTCTAGCGGAGATGTGATCAGCCCGTCATATGACCCGCTGATTGCCAAAATTATTGCCACCGGCCCTAACAGACATTCGGCCATGTCACGGCTGGCAGATGCACTAAATACCAGCATCATCATTGGTACAGATACAAATCGGGACTTTCTGGCACGGCTGACAAAGCTGCAATGTGAAGATAATGCCCCGCTTGATACTGGTGTGATTGATGAAAAGCTAGCCTTGCTGACAGATAGTGAACATCCCTCTGTCCAGCTTCAGGTGATGGCGGCCATTGCCAGCCTGCCCTATCCAGTTGATGAATTTACCGGATGGCGGCAATGGGGCGCAGGCGAGATACCGCTTTCACTGGCACTATCAGACCAGAATGAACCGCTTAAATTATGTCTGATGGCATGTCGTGATGCTCTCTGGAAATGCCAGATAGAAGATGAAATTTTTGATATTGCCAGCCTCCATGTTGAGACAGACGAGACACGCCAGCATATCCGCTTTTCGCTGGACGACCGGTTATATAAGGGTCAGGCCATCTGGCATCATAATCATCTGATTGTAGTTTGCGGGAATGAGCAGGCAAGCTTTCTAAGAAAATCAGCGATGGCAACATCTCATGCAAATCGTCATGATGGCAGGATAACTGCCCCGATGACTTCAGTGGTAAAGGCTGTAAATATTGCCAAAGGACAGCAAATTAAAACAGGCGATGTGCTGGTTCTGGTAGAAGCAATGAAGATGGAATATCCCCTTACCGCGCCATTTGACGGCGTGGTTGAAGATATTTTATGTAACATAGGCGATGCGGTCACTGATGGCCAGATATTGATGCAAATCTTACAACAGGCAGATGATGATGACAAAACAGATTGAACTGATAGAAGTAGGACCAAGAGACGGCTTGCAAAATGAGCCTTCTGCGATTGCAACATCAGATAAAATAAAGCTGGTTAATCTGCTTTCTGACGCTGGCTTTTCCACCATTGAAGTGACCAGCTTTGTTTCGCCAAAATGGGTACCCCAACTGGCAGATGCGCATGAAGTGATGACCCAGATAACGCGTAAACAAGGCATCCGCTATATTGTACTTACCCCAAACCAGCGCGGCTATGATGGCGCGATTTCAGCCAATGCTGACGAGGTAGCCATTTTTGCGGCGGCCACTGAAACCTTTAGCCAGAAAAATATCAACTGTAGTATTGAAGAAAGTCTGGTCCGCTTTGAGCCTGTCCTAGAGCAGGCACATGCGCGCAACCTGCCTGTCAGAGGCTATATTTCCTGTGTGGTGGGATGTCCATATGAAGGTGATGTTTCCCCTCAGGCAGTGAAATATATCACCGACTGGATGCTGGCGCGTGGCTGTTATGAAGTATCGCTAGGTGATACCATCGGATGTGGTACGCCGCAGACTATATCAACCCTGCTTGAAACGCTGACAGCAGATATTCCTGCCAAATTGCTGGCAGGCCATTATCATGACACTAATGGCCGTGCTATTGAAAATGTCATGACCTCAATCGAATTTGGTCTTAGACGCTTTGATTCAGCCATTGCAGGTCTTGGCGGATGCCCCTATGCGCCCGGTGCGAAAGGCAATGTTTCAACAAATGCCCTGAATTCGGCTTTGACAAAGGCGGGCTGGCATACAGGGCTGGATGCAGATAGGCTGCATGAAGCCGCCACATTTATATCAACACTGGTCACGCCCAGATAAAAAGAGTGCGCTTATGTTTCATACTTTTTCAGTAACCGCAGACACACACAACATTGCCAGATTAAAGCTTGGCAGAGATGATAAATTCCACGCCCTTGATGCAGAAATGATAGCCGAGCTTACCCAATATTTTACAGCTATCAGGCCAACTGGCACGCGTGCCGTTATCATAGAGGCAGATGGGCCTCATTTTTGTGCAGGCGGTGATTTAAAATGGATGCAGGCACAACAGCAAAAAGACAGGCAGGGAAAAATACAAGAAGCCTGTTTGCTGGCTGATATGCTTAGAGCCCTGAATAATTGTCCCTGCCCTGTGATTGCGCGGGTTCAGGGAAATGCCTTTGGCGGAGGTGTCGGGCTGATTGCTGTATGTGATATTGCGATCGCTGTAAATGATGCCAAATTTGCGCTTACCGAAGTAAGATTAGGGCTCATTGCAGCCACCATATCTCCGTTTGTTATTGCCAAAATTGGGCATGCAGGCGCACGCCAAACCATGCTTAGCGGAAAATCTTTTGATGCAGATACCGCCCTGCGGCTAGGGCTGATATCTCAGATTTGCGCGGCAGATAGGCTGGATAGTGCGATTGAGGCTGAAATTTCGGCAATTTTGAAAGCAGGACCTGAGGCAGTATCCGCATCAAAAGCGCTGATACACCGATTGGCAACTACCCCTGCTGACCAGCATACAGAAATAAGTGTCAACGCGCTTGCAGATTGCTGGGAACGAGAAGAGACAAAACAGGGGATTGACGCTTTTTTTAACAAAAGCCCTGCCCCCTGGATTCCTAAAAGCTAGCTAGCAAAAAACAAAAAAATCCTAGCCTATCTTATCCAGGTGCCATGCCAGCATATCCAACCTGTCCTGCCCCCAGAAAAGCTCGTCCCCCACCTTAAAGCTAGGCCCGCCAAAAACACCTTCTTTAATGGCCAGATGTGAGTCAGCGACAATTTCAGCCTGCAAATTTTCGCTTTCTTTCTGCGCAAGGGAAATCAGCCCATCTGCATCACACCCAGAGGCTGTTAACGCGGCGGCAAGCTGTGTCTTATCACCGCTATCTTGTTCATCTGCCCATGTCATCGTCAGCACAATTTCAAGCACCTGCATAGCCAGCATGGTGTCATTTCTTCTGGCTGCTGCTATCACAAGCGCCCCCAGCATTGAGGAAGGCGGAAAATGGGCAGGTTGAAGGGTAAGCGGCAGATGATGAAACTCACTAAAGCGGGTTAATTCCTGCAGGCGATAGGCGCGCCGTTCAGGCGCTCTTTTTGGCAGTGGCAGACCACCTGTTTCAGGGAATACCAGCCCTAAATCCATTATCTTCATATCCACCATCAGGCCACGCGCCTGCACCATCTGGCGAAACCGAGCTGCGCCCAGATAATTATATGGGCTTACGTGAGAGGTGAAATAGGTGATGTGCTGGCTCATTAAATCTTCCTTTTGCGCTTGCGCCCAGACCTGCTAATCTAGATGCAGAACTGGATTAGAATTCAGGTTGATATACCCTTTATGCTATGGTGTACATAAACCGCATCTCTAGTCCAGCCGGATTTTAGCTAATCAGGGAGATATATATGGCGATATCATCACACAGTTCTCTGACTGAAAATAACGTAGCAGAGTTGATTTGTCTTCAAACGCATAGGCTAAATGATACAGGCTGGCGGATGAAGCAAAAGGCATTGCTGGCTGAAAATGGCGCATTGGTTCTGTCTAATTTTCTGAACAAACAGGCACTTTCAAGCTTGCAGAAAGAAGCGCAGGCAGGGCTGGCAGATGCCTATTTCAATCCCCAGACCCATACTGTGTATCTCAGCAAGCCAGACCCTGACTATGATGAAAGCCATATCCGTAACAGACAGCTATTATCATCAAAAGGCTGTATCTGTGATGATCAGATAGCAGATAGCTCAGTGCTGAAACAGATTTATCATCACCCCCTGTTTCAGTCCGCACTATGCGATATTCTAGGTGAAGAAAAATTATATCCATATGCAGATTCACTATCTTCGGTAAATATTCACTATGCCAGAAAGGGCGAAGAACTGAACTGGCATTATGATAACTCGTCTTTTGCTGTAACGTTGATGATCTCGCCTGCAACGAAGGGCGGGCATTTTGAATATGTTCAAAATGTAAGAAAAGCAGATGATGGTGATATGGGCTTTGAAGCAACACGACAAATCATAGATGGCGAGACAGAAATTCAGCGCCTATCTCTTGGTGCTGGTGATTTATGTCTGTTCAGAGGCAGAAATGCACTACATCGCGTTAGTCCTGTTGAAGATAATAGCACAAGACAGCTGGCCGTGCTTGCCTATAACAGCGAGCCTGGCATCAGCTTATCTAGCACAGCCCAGCAGACTTTCTATGGCCGGATAGGTAGCGTAGCACCTGCATGATTCAGCCTGCCTAGCGACAGTTTGGCGGTGGCAGAAGTTCAATCTCTGTCATGCTTGCTTTCAGCGAAAAATCACCATAATCCACCTCATAATAGGGGATGATGCCGTTCGGCTGCATGTGAAAGGTAATTTCATAATCAGGGGTTAGTTGCGTAGATGATGGGTCAAAATACGCCACCTGAACAGGGTAATAATGTTCCATTTCAAGCATATCAGCCAATGCCGGATCTTTGATAGGCTGTAATGCGCCAATGACCGTATTTGTGCGCTTTAAAGATTTATCAGGTTCTGCGCCGAAAAAGATATTTGCAGAGAATAGCTTCTCGCCTTTATGGGCACGCTCAAGAATAGAACGAGTGTGCAAAACAGGAAAATATACATCATCTGGCAGGCTGGCTGTGCTATCTGGTGCAAGCGAATTAAAGGCTTCATTGCCTGTTGCGGCTGCATTGCGTGACGCATAGCCCATAAACTGTTTTTCAGGCTCATAGCTGGACCCTTCATGCACCTCAAATGAATAAAGGCTTCCGCTATCATCTTCCCAGCTTTCAAAATGCGATACAATGATCGCACTATCCCCTGTACCATAGCCAAATTCCAGCAGATAATCTTCAGATGAAATCCAGCCTTTACAGTCATTTTTAATTTCGAATTTAACCTTGCCCTTAATCGAGGTCATCTGGCTTTCCTGCGTTGCAGACAGCAAATCCATCTCATAGCGCGCCTGATGCGTAGACAATTCGGGAATGGCCGCAGCCTGCAACGTGCCTGTCATCAAAAAGGACATTGTTAAAAGAATAGATAGAATTCGCATCACTTCACCTTTTTGCATCAACTAGCGATTTTACTATGCTAACCACCAATATAGACCTGTTTAAAATAACGTCCAAGATCAGAGTGATTTTTATTTGAGCATAGAGGGTGGCTTTTCACCAGATGGTTTGCTATCAGCCCTGCCTTAGCTTAGAGTGACAGTTATGAAAAAACATATTACCGTAATTACCGAAACCAAAGAGCTGGATGCGTTTATATCCCGCTTTTCCAGCAGTGACTTTGTAGCTGTAGATACTGAATTTATTCGGGAAACAACCTATTATCCAAAATTATGTCTGGTTCAGCTATCAAATGGTGTTGAGGCGTGCTGTATTGACCCGCTTGCAAGCAATATTGACCTCAGCTCGTTATTTTCGCTGATGGATAATAAAGATATTTGTAAGGTGTTTCATGCTGGCAAACAGGATATGGAAATTTTTGTCTATCTGACAGGCAAAGTGCCTAGCCCTGTCTATGATACTCAGATTGCCGCGATGGTGTGCGGGCTGGGCGAGCAGGTAGGATATGACAAGCTGGTCAGTCATTTCTGTAATATCAGTCTTGATAAAAGCTCGCGCTTTACAAACTGGGCCGAACGTCCCTTATCTGACCGCCAGATCAACTATGCCATTGATGATGTGGTATATCTTGCTGATATTTACCCAAAATTGCGGCAAAAACTGTCTGAGGGTGGACGTGATGGCTGGGTAGAAGCAGAAATGACCAGCTTTGCCGATCTGTCTGGCTATATCACAGACCCCGAAACAGCCTGGCGACGGCTAAAACCAAGAAGCCAGAAAGCTGATTTTCTTATTCGGCTTAAATATCTGGCGGCATGGCGGGAAACAGAGGCGATCAAGCGCAATATGCCTCGTGGACGCATTTTACGAGATGATACATTGATGGATCTGGCTGGCAGTAATCCAAAAAATGATAACCAGCTAAATAAAATAAGAGGGTTTCCAAAAAATCAGAATAATCCTTTCCGTTCTGAAATTATTGCAGTGCTGAATGATGCCGCATCAGATGATAATACGCTGGAAATAGCAAATTCAGGATATAAAGACGCCAAACCGCCTGCCGCTACTGTGGAGTTATTGCGTGTATTATTAAAATATGTCGCAGAACAGCAGGATGTCGCCCCGCGCCTGATTGCTTCAGCCCAGCAACTAGATGAGCTGGCTATCGGAAAACATCATCAGCACCCCTGTCTGAGTGGCTGGCGATTTGATATTTTCGGGCAAAAAGCCTTACAGCTAATCGATGGCAAGCTAGCTTTGTCTCTGTCAGATAATGCCATTATTCTGACCGAACGCAACTAGCCCTGCCACGAAATAAGGTTTATGGATTGGCGTTACCTGCACCACCATCAATCAGGATATTCTGGCCAACCAGATATCCAGAATGGGCAGAACAGATATAGGCACATGCAAAGCCAAACTCGTCAATATAGCCTAGCCTGCCTGTCGGGTTGCGCTCTTCAAGCATGGCACGCACATCTTCACGCGATTTATTCTGTGCCCGTGACTGCGCATCAATCAGCCCTTCAATACGGTCAGTATTAAACTGTCCGGGCAACAGCCCGTTGATGGTGACATTATGCTGGGCAACCTGTCTTGCAATGCCGGCAACAAAGCCTGTCAGCCCTGAACGTGCGCCATTTGACAGCCCCAGTTGCGGGATAGGCGATTTCACCGAACCAGAGGTAATGTTTACAATCCGGCCAAATTTATTTTCGATCATCGGATCAATCACCGCCTTAATCAGCTCAATTGCGGTAAGCATATTTGCATCAAGTGCCTTGATCCAGTCATCACGGCTCCAGTCACGAAAATCACCCGGAGGCGGACCACCATTATTATTGATCAGAATATCAACATGGCCTGCTTTATCCAGTACCGCTTTACGGCCATCTTCAGAACTAATATCACAGGCAACAATATCAACAGATACACCTGTTTCTTCGCGAATGCTTTGGGCAGATTGCGACAGCACATCTTCACTGCGCGCGCACATCACCAAATTAACACCAGTTTTTGCGAGAGCCCGCGCACATCCAAGCCCTAACCCCTTTGACGAGGCACAGACAACTGCCTTTTTTCCAGTTAATCCAAAATCCAGCATCCCATTCGCTCCTATCGAAAATATTTTATGCAGTTTCATTATCAAGATGACATTATTTCAGCACAATGCAACCTCAAGCAGGTAAATTTAACGGTTAGTCTGATAATAGCTGTCTTATCAGATGAAGAGAGACAGGTTTCTTGGTCTCCAATGTCAGGTTATCCAGCCTGTCTATCAGTGTTTTCATGGCATCAAAACTGCGTTCTGTATTGGCAATAATCAGCTTTACCATATCTTCCGAAAGCAAGAGCTGCCTGTCGGTTGCCAGCTTCACCAGCACTGCGCCTAGCAACGCATCATCTGGTAGAAAAATTTCCTGAACAGACATGGCGCGCATTCGCGATCTAAGGTCGGCAAGCTCGATGGCCATCTGTGTTACAGGGGCATCACTAAGATAAAGTAAAAAATGAATAGAGTTTTTTATCTGATTGAAAATATGAAAATAATTCTCTTCATTATCAGTAATATTCTGAAGTGGTAAATCGCAGATAAAGATTAAAGGCTGGTCTGTATTTTGTTCTATAAGTGGCTGGAATTCATCTATTAGCCAGCTATCAATATCCGCAGGAATGCGGATAGACCGGTCATCTGGAAGCAGGTAGCTTAGATGGGTTTTGCCACTAGCTTTTGGGCCAAAAATATTGAGCATCCTGATATCATCAGGCCAGTCGGGCCAGCTTACTATCCATTGATAGGCCTGCCGGTTTGCCTCGCCACATACAAACCGAGAAGATGCGTAAGATGGCATGGTCTGGAAATCAAGGGGGATTTGGGTAGAAAAAACCATTATCTCTATTCAGCTATAAACAGCTTATTCACTCATATCAGTTAGAAGCAGATATCCGCTTTGTGTGGGCTCAAGCACAAACCCCAAAGATTTGATATTCAGCAACAAGCTTTCAACAGGGGCTGACAATCTGGCCTTCAGCACAGCATGGTCATTGCTAAGCTTGATGGGTGTAAATTTATCGATGGTAGGTTGCGCGCCTAGCACACGGCGAATATTGATCCAGCTTTTCATATCATTCACCTTGACAGTGATCAGAATTTCATTCTGCTCACCAATATCATACAGATTAGCCTGTTGCCATCTCAGGGTAACAATAGAGGTGATTTCTTTTCTAATATCGGAAAACGCATCTTGCAGATGTAATTTACCATTAAGCTGTTCACGTCTATCTATCAGCTGCGCAAGCTCGTTGCCTTCATTATCGTAAAGACGCGCCGATAATACCAGCTCTGGAATTGCGCCTTGATAATTTAAACCTGCATATATCCAGACAATCTGAAGCGCATTGGCAGCTTGGGCAGCTTTTGCCATAATCTCCGGCTGTGTTTGGGCAATTGCCTTTGCCGAAAGTTGCCTTTCAATCTCAAGCGATGGCCGAAGCAACGTAAAACGCACAAGCGAGTTATCATCTGTCTTGAATTGATGCCAGCCATCTAGCCATGAGATATTTCGCGCCCATACACGCACGCCTGCGGGCTCTTCCCAGACAGGCAGCAGCAAGATTGGCGGGCTAAGCAGTTCAGACCATTGAAGTCCGGCATCAACAAAGCCTGCGCGCACACGCACCGGATCAAAGCAAATATCAATTTCTGCAATATATCGTCTTGGGAGCGCATTCTCAGAAGAAATGCGGACAAAATCGACAAATCTTTCTGCTGCCGCTATATCAATATTTTCCAGTGCTTCCTGATTCGGAATTGCTAGACGCTGAACCAGATTATCAAGCGCATTTTTCGTTGCCTCTTTAATGCCGATATCACGTGCCTCAGTGCCGGTAATGCCCTCGCTATCAATCGCGATTGACGAGACCAGAAAGGCATCAGAGCTACAATCATTTTCAGATAATGTTTTACGCTGTAGCTGCTGTGCAGAAACTGGCGCAACCAGATTCAGCACTAAACACATCCCAAAAATTATGCTAACTATACGCAACATCGGTTTTCATTACTATGCAAGGCAATTTGAGCATAGCCTAACATACTCAACTATAAATGAAATCATAAATCCGTTAACAAAGGCATAATCATGACCCCTTCTGCTGATCATAACACCCCATTAAGTTATAAAGATGCTGGTGTAGATATCGATAAAGGTGATGCGCTTGTCAGGTCAATCAAACCTCATGCAGCGCGTACATCTCGAGCTGGATCAAATCCTGATTTAGGCGGCTTTGGCGGATTATTCGATTTAAAGGCGGCTGGCTTTTCAGATCCTGTACTGGTTGCCGCAACAGATGGTGTAGGCACTAAGCTTGAGCTGGCAAAGGCGTGTAACATTCATCGCGGGCTTGGCATTGATCTGGTCGCCATGTGTGTAAATGATCTGCTGGCACAGGGCGCCGAGCCGCTATTTTTCCTTGATTATTTTGCAACTGGCACCTTACAGCCAGAGATTGCCATTGATGTCATTGCCGGCATCGCAGATGGATGCGTTGAGGCTGGCTGTGCGCTAATTGGTGGCGAGACCGCCGAAATGCCCGGCGTCTATCCGGCAGGTGGCTATGATTTGGCAGGCTTTAGTGTTGGTGCTGCAGAACGCGACGCCTTGCTTAAAACCAGCCACGTATCCTCTGGTGATATTGTGCTTGCCATGCCATCTTCTGGGGTTCATTCAAATGGGTTTTCGCTGGTTCGTAAAATCATTGATGTTACAGATGCAGATATCCATGCTCCTTTTGAGATGGCCCCCCATATCAGTCTAGGCGAGGCACTGCTTACTCCGACACGGATTTATGCTGATGCAGTGAAAGCA
>Ga0181593_10004797_pt1 | contig 12292 bp, 9 predicted proteins | sample 071ome_19_FD_133756 | JGI IMG/M metagenome (GOLD analysis project Ga0181593, IMG submission 133756) | Coastal salt marsh microbial communities from the Groves Creek Marsh, Skidaway Island, Georgia - 071413AT metaG (megahit assembly) | ecosystem: Environmental > Aquatic > Marine > Intertidal zone...
ATGTTGATCTCACAATTAGCACCGGAGAAGCCTGCAGGACACTCACACGTGTAGGAGTCTACGCCATCAGTACAGGCGCCCCCGTTGAGGCAAGGCTCTGAGGCGCAGTCGTATATGTTGGTCTCACAGTTGGCTCCGGAGAAGCCTGAGGCGCAGGCGCAGGTGTAAGAGTCTACGCCATCGGTACAAGCGCCCCCGTTGAGACAAGGCTCTGAGGTGCAGTCGTCTATGTTGGTTTCACAGTTGGCGCCGGAGAAGCCATTAGCGCAGGCGCATGTGTACGAGTCTACACCATCGGTACAGCTTCCACCGTTGAGGCAAGGCTCTGAGGCGCAGTCATCAATGTTGGTTGCACAGTTGGCTCCGGAGAAGCCCGAGGCGCAGGCGCAGGTGTAGGAGTCTATGCCATCGGTACAGGCACCCCCGTTGAGGCAAGGATCTGAGGCGCAGTCGTTAATATTGGTCTCACAGCTGGCTCCGGAGAAGCCTGCAGGACACTCACACGTGTAGGAGTCTACGCCATCGGTACAGGCGCCCCCGTTGAGGCAAGGCTCAGAGGCGCAGTCGTCAATGTTCACCTCACACAGGTGACCTTCAAAGCCCTCAGGGCACCTACAGATAAATGAGTCCACCCAATCTATGCAGGTCCCACCATTTAGACAAGGTTGTCCTGCGCACTCATCAATCTCCACACAGACACCGCTCTGCTCTGAGCGGATACTACCGAGCGGACAAACGGGCTCTGGGATCGGCCTTGGGCTGTCACATGAGCTGAGAGATAGGGTGAGAAGTGATAGAGTGATCAGCTGAAGATAATACATGTTCACGTGATAAAATCCGATTAAAACTAAACTAAGTTGAACCGATCTCTGGCCTCGCTAGATAAGCGCCATGATAGGTAAATAGGCTTGGAGCGAGCTGTGGCGCATATGTGAGCGCGACGCGCTTTGTGAGGTACTTTATGATGCCTCTTGACCCTGAGGTGTGGCGATGCACCCTCAAAGAGGCAGGGTGCACATGCTCACGCTGAATGGTCATCCCACAGGTTTGAATGAGGTGTCGGATCGACCGAGGGCTGTACACATTGATATGACCGATGTGGTCGGGGACATACTTGGGCTTGAGCGCTCTCGTGTCCTCAAGTGGCACCTCAATGAACACCGCTCTCCCTACTCTTGCGGCCTCGTACAGTAGCTGACGGGGGTGTTCTAAGTGCTCAACGACATGGCTGAGGATAACTAAATCAAAGCGCTGATCCTCGTAAGGGAGGGTCACGCCATCAAACACTTGAGCGCTCACAAAAGACGGTAGCTCACGCGCCTTGATGAGCTCAACCCCGCTCTCAGCGATGTCAATCGCTTCAAGCTCCACACAGAACTGTGCGTCACACATGAGCTGGGAGATAGAGCCATCCCCCGCCCCAATCTCTAACACAGATCGGTGAGGCACTCGAGCTGAAAGGGTCTTGATGTTCTCGAACTTTTGGGTCGCGCTCAAGCTACGCCACTCAAGGTCTTGCTCGCTATAAAACTGTTGATATAAGCTCTTATATTGTTCGGAGACCGTGTGTGTGCTCACCGTGTTGGGGGGCATCTCGTTTCCCTTTGTTGATCCGTAGGTAGCTCAGGCTAAACTCTATCCCCTACTCAACGCTCACCACAAGGGACATGGTCGCGCTTAACCCGCTCCCATCAACGACGCTCGCCCTCACCTCGTACTCACCCGAAGGGAGGCGTTCGCCATTCGCGTTTGTCCCATCCCAGCTCAGCGCCGTCGTGAAGGACTGGTCGCTCAGGGAGCCACGACCAAGCGAGCGCACTCTCACGCCTGCGCTTGAGATGATATTCACGCTCCAGCCCGACAGCGTGACGTCATCTGAGGCCTCTACGTTAAGTGATAAAGCAGGGTCTCCCTCACCCAATGACCCTCGCTGGTTGAGCTCGGTTAAGGAGACGCTTGGGGGGGTGACATCTTCAAAGCTCACGAGCTGTGAGAGTCGCTCATCGGTGACCTCTCTCCCCTCTGGTCGATCAACCCAAGCCCTTAACGCGAGCTGATAGCGGACCCCCTGCACGAGTGACAGGTTTCTCAAGGCCCCTCGCCCCGTGAGCGGGGCCTCCACCCATCCTGTGAGCTCAGCGCCCCCCTCCTCTCTGAGCTGGACCTCTGCTCCGCTGAGCTCTTCGAGCGGTCTCCATCCATAACAGAGCGCGTCCGCTCTCCTCAGAGGTTCAATCGCTCGCTCAGCGCCTTCGCTGTCCCCCTCACATACAGGTGGACGCTCGCAAGGCGCAACCCACAGTCCAACGGGCGCCTCTAGATCACTGTGCTGGTAGATAAGCACCTCGCCACCGCTGTGGGAGAGGAGGCGCTCGAGCCTCCCATCATCATCCCAGTCTGCCCAGATCGCTCCACTCAAAGGAGCCTCCAAGAGCTCGAAGTGTCGGACAGACAAGGGTAGCGCTCGATCCTGTATGACGTAGTGTCCTCCCTCCAAGGTGCCTATGACAAGATCCCCATCAGGGTCACGGCTCAATCGCCTGACCTCCTCTCCTCTTGTCAGGTGCTCGCTTAAGGGGAGCGGGCTGATAGGGTTAAGCTGGCCTGAGTGCGCGCCTTGGAGCTTATAGAGCCCTGTCAGCTCGCCCTCTGCGCTCAGACGAGCGAGCGGGAGCGAGGTCCCGACGCTCACCCAGGCCCCCATCGGGTCACCTAGCGCAGGTCGATAGATCCACGACTGATCACGGAGCCCCTCCCATTGACCCACTCGCCAGCTGGTCTCCCCCGCTGACGCCTCCCCACTGATGAGCGGATAGAGCTCAGGTGGGCCGTTACCCCCGTAGCGGAGCGCCCCATCTGCGACCGCTGTGACCCTACCCCCACCTCTCCGTTGCCCTACTGGGCTCTCCGCGATCTCCTGTGTAGATATGAGGGCGCCTGTCGTTGGATTGAAGCGCCTGACGGCGCTCGTCTCGGTTAAGAAAAGCGCAGGCTCCCTCTCGTCGGAGCCCTCAACGAAGCTGATCGCCTGCCCAGAGGGTCCGTAGCAGTCATCTGTCGCCCTGATCACAGCTACCCACGCACAGCGCCCGTCACTTGTGTTGAGCGCGTGGATGACCTGTGGACGCATCGGGCGGTTAGGGCACTCTGGGCGCTGTGTAAAGAGCCTTGGGTCATCTGAGGCCACAGGTAGGCTCAGGCTCACATCTTCAGAGAGGTCACTGTAGATCCACGCTTGGTCACAGCTCGACTCATTAAGCTCACTCACCGCCTCTGGGCCCTCCATACGCTCATGCCGAAAGAGGTAGGTCTCCCCGCTATCTACACGGGCAGAGATCGCCTCCCCTAGCGGACGCCAGCGAGCCCTTGGGAGGCTGTGGCTCCAGCTCAGCACGCCATCTGACACACGCCTGCCTTCCCAGGTGACGAGCAGGGGGTCAAGGCTTGAGGGGGTGACGGCCAGCGTCGCTCGCTCGGCTGAGGTTGAGAGAACGGGCGGGGTAAGCGCTCCGCTAGATCGCCCTATGTACGCTCTCCACTCCGTGACCCAACGCTCGCTTGGGGAGGGAGGAGGGCTGAGCGCGCTCAGCTCTCCCGACTCGCTCCGCGCGATGAGCCGGTCTCCCGACCACGCGAGGGAGGTCGCCCCTGTTGGCCTCTTTACCCCTTCGCTCGTGGTGGGAGTTAAGCTCAGGTCATAGGAGCGGATCAGCCCCTCTCTCCCGGCGAGCGTGATCAGGTCAGGTCGCTCACAGCCCGCTAACGCACAAGAGCTGATCATCGCGCGCCATGGCCCTCCCTCATCAAGCTGGGCCTCAACCCCGCTCAAACCTACGATCAGCAGGCGCTCTTGGGCTCCTCCTATGAGCTGTTTGAGCGCGAGGCGAGGTGCCCCTGCGTCATAGAGCTGAGCGAGCATACGGTGGGAAGCGGACCATGAGGCTGGTGGAGGCTGATAAAAGGGGGTCACACCCTCGAGTGGCTCCGCCCAGCGGGGAGCGAAGCGGAGGACAGGGCTCGGCTCGTTGAGGGCGTCTAGGTCTAAGGTCATCAGCTGAACTCGCTGAGGGTCGCTGTCTCTGGCTGTAGGGGAGCGCTCTGCGACCAACAGCTCAGGGAGCTCAGCGCCCACCGTGAGTGAGCCTAACACAACCTGATCATAGGTAGACCCGATCAGCTCACCGCGCTCCACGCTCAAGAGCTCTGTGCGCCAGCCTCTCTCATCTCGCGAGGTCGTGAAGAGCTCAAGCGCTCCGTCTCCCTCGAGGTCGATCAGCGTAAGCGCAGTGCGGATCAGGCCTGGAGAGGGTCTACGCCAGATAGGCAAGAGCGCGCTCGTTGAGTCACTTGGGCAGTGAGGCGCGCGCTCTGCGTCAAAGGGCTCCTCCTGTACCAAGATCAGCTCCGATGGGGTCGTGAGGAGCCACGCAGGGCGCCCTGACACCTCAAGGGTCGCGATGTACGTGTTCCCTTGAGGAGGGAGCCCCTCTACTGCGCCACACAGGCGCTTGCTACCACTCTCTGCGTCAAACAGGTGAAGCCCCTGACCGTCTACCATCATCACCCCCTCTCCTGTGAGGTCTTGATGGTAGCTGTGCTGGGAAGGGCAACGCCCCGCGTAGCGATCTGACGCATAGAATGGGACCCAGTCAGGCGCGCTCAACGCTCCGCTGAAGGTAAACAGGGCTCCGTCGCCTGACCCCGCGCTCCCACACCCAGAGTCTGCGAGATAGAGCCGAACGAGGTCAGCAGTCTCGAAGACGCGCACAAGCCCAAGACGGCTCACCTCTGCTCCCTGTGGTGTGAGCTGTTCAGGTGAGCGCCACGCGGTGAGGCCTGCGCTGAGGTCGCTCACATAGACGTACCTCAACCCTTGGGTTACGACCTCGAGGGAGCCATCACCATTCAGGTCGAACACGCCCACGATTTGGGTCAGCCCACGCGCCTCACTCGCCCAGATGAGGCGACCATCAAGCGCGTGACGCTCAAGGCGCCCCCCTTGTAGTGTCAGGTAGCTCAAGGCGCTTGGGTCGGATCCGCTTGGGTTAATCGGGAGTAGGGCGTCCCTCGACAGTGGCCCTCCGAGCTTGAGGGCCTCGGCGACGCCCTGCTCATAGAGGCTCCCGCTCCCCTCAACCAGCGGTGTAGGGCTCAACGCACAGGCGCTCAACCAGTCTTCAAGCGCCTCATTTGGGTCAAGTGACTCGCCCCCCTCTTCACCTGCGAGGGGCGCGCCCCCCATGTCCGCCTCACCCTGATCGAGTGGCGTAGGGGGGAGCGCTTGATCTGTGAGCCCTTGGTCAAGCAGGGCTGGCGCTTGGCCTCCGCTGTCCGCTCCACCTTGCCCGACGTCTGTGCTCAGCGCTCCACCTTCTCCACCCGAAGGCTCCGTATCAACCGCGACGCTCGGTGGCTCATCACACGCTAGGCAGAGGACGCTCAAGCACAAGAGGGCAAACACACAGCCTCGCCCTAGGTTCACTCGGTAGCTCATCAGTCGCTCCCTCCTTGTAGCAGAGGGCTCAGTATAGCGCGCGATTAGGGTGGATGTACATTACCTACAAGTCGGGGCGCTTTATTCTTGATTCTGAACGGCTGGTTAAAATAGATTCTACACGCTGATACACTTCGACTGTTTTGGTTTCAAAAAACCCCTAGGAGCTCTCATGGCAAAAATCACAAGAAGACAGACCCTTGAGCTATTAAAGTACCTCGCGGTTTCGGCGCCCTTGGGGAGCGCGCTTGTAGGGTGTGGTGTGGAGGGTGAGGCAGAGGGCTCGCCTGAGCCTAACTTAGGGTTAAGGCGACTTGAGATCACCCCGGACTTAGAGGGGGACGAGCGCTTAGATTGGTGGATGAGGGGTAACTATGGGCCTCTTGATACAGAGGGGTTCTATGAGGATCTAGAGGTGATCGGTAGCCTCCCTCCTGAGCTCTCGGGGACGTTCTTGAGGAACGGCTCGAACCCTAAAGGGGAGTCTCCTCAGCACTGGTTCTTTGGGGATGGGATGATCCATGGGATCCACTTCGAGCGAGGTAAGGTGAAGTGGTACCGTAACGCGTGGATCCAGACCCCCGCGCTCCATGGTGATGAGTCGGGGATCTCGGCGGGTCGCGCTAACACGGCGCTCGTCTATCACCAAGAGAAATTACTGGCCTTGTATGAGGTGAGCGCTCCCTTTGAGCTCAACCCTCAAGACCTCAGCTCTGTGGGCTATCATGACTATCAAGGGGCGCTGGAGGTCCCGATGTGCGCCCACCCCAAGATTGACCCGCTCACAGGTGAGATGTGGTTTATTGGAGTGGGGCTCATCCCACCGAGCCTCAACGTCGCGATGGTCAACGCTCAGGGTGAGCTTAAGAAGCTAGAGTCGCTCCCGCTGGACACGATGATCTTTATGCATGACTTCCAGCTCACAGAGCGCTTTGTGGTGATCTTCGATCTGCCTATGTGCGTCTCACCTGAGATCCTGACGGGCGGTGAGGTGTTTGATTGGCGTCCAGAGCGTGGCGCGAGGATTGGGCTTTTACCACGAGATGGCTCATTCGAGCAGGTGCGCTGGTTTGAGGTGGAGCCCTCATATGCGTTCCACAGCTTTAACGCCTATGAGGAGGGCGACGAGGTCGTCATCGAGCTCTGTCGCGTTCAGCCTGAGCTGGGGACTGACTTCTTCACCGGTCAGGTGATGCCCTCCCCATGGCGTTGGCGACTTAACCTTGAGACGGGCCGAGCTTCTGAGGAGCAACTTGAGGCGCTGTTTACCGAGTTCCCTATGATCGACAGGCGCCTCCAAGGTCAAACGCATCGCTACAATTATGGCCTCACCCTAGTCGAGAGTAGCGAGCGCTACCCCATGCACCCTAACGGGCTCTTCAAGCAGGATCGCCAGACGGGTGAGCTCCTCCGCTGGGAGCTCGGCGAGGCGGTTCAGCTTGATGAGGCGGTGTTTGTCCCCGCGAGCCCTGAGTCCGGCGAGGATGAGGGCTGGCTCCTCAGCGTCGCTTATAACCGTCTTCGAGCGAAGAGCGAGGTGCTGGTGTTCAACGCGCAGGCTCCTCAAAAAGGGCCCATCGCGCGCGTCCTGCTCCCCGAGCGCGTCCCGTTCGGTTTCCATGGGCTCTGGCTCCCACAAGAGGTCTAGGGGTTGGCCTGTCGCCCTGACCTCATAGCCTGACCTGACCCCTCTCGCTTGACCGCGCGAGGTGACTCGAGTACTGAGCGGACACACACGCCACATGACCATGTCGAGAGAGGGCCTCGCTGTGTCTTTATTTTCACGCTCATTAGTCACCTACTCGGTCGCTCAGCTCTCAAAGCACCCCCTCACGGTAGCGGAGCGTACGCTCAATATACAGCTGGGGGAGCGTCTCCATATGTTCGAGCTGTCGGAGCTTAGAGGTGATGGGGAGGTGGTCCTTAAATGCGGTCAGTTTGACGCCAAGCTCGACCGCCTCCAGCTGAGGCCTACGCTCCTGGATCGACCGCTCGCGCTCGCGCTTGAGCGACCGCTTCATGTCTCCTCTGGCGCGACGATTCAGCTGTCGCTCTCACGGCCGATCGCCTTTGAGGTGGTCGTGTCCAACGCTACCCAAGAGCTCACTTTGCTGTCTTGCGCGACGAGGGCGCTCCGCTTAACGAGCTATGGTCAGGTGACGAGCCCGATGATCTGTTATCACTGGCGCTCACCTGCGGACGTCACGCTCGCTAGAGAAGAGGAGGCGCTCGTGCCTCTCCTCGTCACTAATCACACCAAGCACCCAGTGGAGCTAAAAAAAGTCATCTTGTATAAGAGCTTCCTGAAGCTGTTCCGAGCTGAGGCTCAGTTTGTCACGAACCAAGTTCAGGTGATGATCACGGCGAAGAGTGAGGCCTATGTTGAGTACTCAGAGCGCCCACCACAGGCGCTCGGGGAGTGTGTGCTCAGCTTCGACCCTAAGCACGAAGGGGAGCTACCACTCCTTAAGATCCTGCGCTTGGTTGGAAAGAAAGGGACAGGGATTGAGTATGGCTTTTAAGCTCTATGTATGTCTTGGGTTCCTCGGCTTTGTGACGCTCTGGCGCGCGCTTCATCAGCGGGTGTTCCGCTGGCTCAGCCATAGGCTACACGAGGGTAAGGTCTTCGTGATCGACAAGCTCAGCTACTATATCGGGCTCCTTTTTTCGTCCTTAGTAGCGCTCCGTATGATTGGCGCGGACGTCAGCGACCTCTTAGCGACAGCAGGTGTCTTAACGGTCGCGATCGGCTTCGCCGCGAAGACCTCTATGTCTCACTTTATCTCTGGCTTCATCCTGTTGGGCACACGCCTCATCAAGCGGGGTGACATCATCGAGGTCGGTGAGCACCTTGGGGTCGTGGAGAACATTGACGTGTTCTCAACTCACCTCAGGACCTTCGATCACGTGCTCGTCAGCCTTCCGAACGAGAAGCTACTCACAGAGTATGTGACGAACTACTCACGCTACTCTATGCGCAGGATCTCATGTGAGCTGATCATACACGCCGAAGACCTCAGCGCTGAGCTCAGCGAGGCGATCAGCGCTCGCCTCGCAGAGCTCCCGGTGATACTCGTTGAGCCAGCGCCGATGGTGATGATCACCAGTGAGCCAGGGCGTGGGATCAAGCTCTCGTTGAGGGCTTGGTGTGAGTCGAGTCAGCTGATCGAGGCGCGCAACCAGCTGATCATCGAGGTCACGGCGTTACTGACCGCACGAGAGGTGCGCTTTGTCACCGAGCTTGTCGCTCAGAGCTCTTGAGCGCGCTGTACGAGCTGTGTGCGCTCACCGTCATCAAAGATAAGCTCCCAAGGCTCCTTTGAGCCCTCCTGAGGCACCCGAACCGCGGCCAGGGAGCCCTCAAAGCGCTCTCCTGCGAACCACATCTCTTGAAGGTCATGGGGAGGCGTTGTGCCCTCCTCATGCGCCCGCTTAATCTCATCTTGACGCTTGAGGCGCTCAGAGGCGCGGAGCCCGACGGCGAAGTCGACACAAAAACAGTTATTTTTTGGACCGAGCCACTCATTTGGGCCGACCCCCTGAAACAGGGAGGGGTGATCATTTAGGCTACGCCCCCCATAGCGCGCCCTCCAGTAATGACCAAAGATCACCGGGACATCTCCGTTATAGCGCTCCCACCAAGGGTCACGGTCACTCATCTGCCAACGGCCCCCCGCCCAGAAGGGCTCTTGTGACGCAAGCGAGCTCTGTAGGCCTTGGGTCAGCACCCGGAGCGGGTTATGGTTGTGCTCGGTCACAAAGTAGTCACTCAGCTCAGGCAGGAAGGGGGGGGGGTCGACCTCATCAGGGCCCTTGTAGAGTGGGTATTGCTCCTTGAGGCGTTGGACGCCACGCCTCGTCCAGCCACGCTCTTTTATGAGCCGTGAGACGTTTCGTCGGTAGCGCGCAAACAAGGTAGACCAGCTCCCGACGAGCTCAGGGAGCGCGCTGAGGCTGTCTTCACGCCAACAGGCGTGGATCACCCGCAAGTCAGAGCGCTCGAGGGCGATCGGGAGCTCATAAAAGAAAGTCAGCGCAGCCCTGAGCTGTAGGGAGTGCGCGACCCGCATAGGCGCCCGCCACCCGTGTTTGATCGCTCGCTGTGACATCTCTTGGCTTGTCCAGCTGTTATCAGGCTTATTGATCTGATTCAGGAGCCGAAGCTCATGGTTACCAAGGATGCACTGCGCTTGCTTAGCGAAGTAGAGCCCGCTGACTTTCTCGACCACCCCTGGGCTGTCGGGACCTCGATCTACAAGGTCGCCCACAAACACGAGCTTCCGACCCTCTGGGTGAACACCAAAGCTGTTATACCCGAGCCGACCTAAGAGCTGATTGAGCGCCTCAAGCTCACCATGAACGTCACCAATGACGTCTAGGGGGGCTGAGCTGAGGCGCTGAATCGGTACAGGCATTAGGGGGCTCCTAGCAGGCTCACGGCACTAGCTCAGTCACTTAGACTTGAACAATCGAGGCCACTTTAACAAAAGTCCACCCCACGCGCGACCCTCATACAGGCCCTCAGCGACTCAGTCGGGCTGAACCTCACCGGTTAATATCCCCTTAAGTAGGTCACGCTCAAAGTAGTCCACCACGACATCTCGGCCACCGATGAGCTCCCCGTCAACATAGAGCTGAGGGATCGTCGGCCAGCTCCCAAACACCTTAATCCCCTCGCGGATCTCTGGCGCCGCGAGGACATTAAAGGCCGCAAAAGGTACACCGCTGTCCTTGAGGAGGTTACCAACCACCGCAGAGAAGCCACACTGAGGCTCATCAGGGGTGCCCTTCATAAAGACGATGACGCGGTTGTCGTTTACCATTTTCTGAATTCTTGCTTGTGTGTCGTCTGACATCATAGACCTCGTGTCTGTCGCTGAGGATACCCAGCATGAAAGGGGCTGGGCCCGTGTTACTTGAGCTCGACGAGCTGATCTTCTTGAGCTTCTCGCGGGGCGTTTAGGCCTTTTGCCTCCGCCTCGCTAGGGGTGAGGGTCTGCATGGTGAAGGCGTGCACAGGCCCACTCATCAGCTCGCCAAGCGCTTGGTAGACGCCCTGCTGTCGCTTAATGAGCCTGACCCCCTCAAAGGCCTCTGAGATGATCAGCGCCTCCCAGTGATCTCGGGTCCCGGTGAGGTCTGTTAACTTGACCTCTGCGCCCGGGTACGCGCCCTGTATGCGTGTCGTGATCTCATGTTCAATCTGAGCGCTCATCTCATCCCTCCTGTAGTCTTTACTACACGGTCGACGTGTAGCCCTGTCCGTTCATGTAGATGATTGTTTAGAGCGATTCAAGGTTTCTCTATCCGCACGCTGAGCTCGACGCAGAGGTTTGCGTCGCGGGCCCCATTCGGGGCGTTGAGGGTGATCGTGAACGAGCGCGCCTGTGGCCCTTCAGGGATCGAGATGCTGTGCGCGCTCCAGCCCACATCAGGCCTCAACGTTCGCTTAAAGATAGGGGCTACGCTGTCCTTTTCTGAGACGCTCAGCGCTAAAGGCTCGGCCTGTGAGTCTCTAAAAGGAGGGTCGACTGAGAGGTCTTCCCAGCCATAGCGCAGCGTGAGCCACGCGCTTGGAGGCGTGCGTGTTCGCCAGGTGACCCTCAGCGTCTTGCCCTCATGTGGACGAAGCCAGACACAGCGCCTAGGCTCCCCCGCGATCACCCGATGATCTCTGCTGACGTGCTCTTCAGGGTGGAGCCCACAGTCCACATAGCTCAGGTGCCTCCTGCGATCTAAGCGATAGAGGCCTCGATCTTTAGTGCGAGCCTTGAGGCGCTCTTGGAGCGGGCGAGACAGGCAACGGTCGACTAGGCGCTGATCATCGATCCCTTGAGCCTTAACCCCCTTCAGGGAGCCGGAGTCCCTCAGCGTCCTCTTCAGCTTGGCGTGCCTCAGTTGACAGTGCCAGCCTTGTAACGCCCAGAGCGTACATGGTCTTGGGCGCTGATCCCGACGCCCCTGCCGGCTCACGTGGACACGCGCTGGATCCGCGAGGTCATGAAACAGGTCCGCGACGCTACGCTCCCCTTGAGGCTCGACGAGCCCTAAGCTGAGCCGTCCCCTCTGTCGTTCACCGAGCAACTTCAGGGGTTGCTCTGGGACCACCTCAACGCGGAGCGCCTCCCGCCTCGCCTCGCCTTTAAGTTCGCTACGAGCGACTAATGCCTCCGCAGTAGCCCCAAGCGCCCCAATCACCCACACGCGCTCAAATCGCGCGAGGTCCAGCCCGCCATGGTGAGGGGGATAGAGGATAGAGGTCCGCGTCTCGAGCCCCTTGAGCGCGAGGCGCCCCTCCTCTGCCCACTCAGGGAGCCACGTCACCGCGTCCCCTGGCTTGAGCCCCTCAGAGAGCTCGCGGGTGACCGCCGACCAGTCCGCTCGGGTAGGGAGCTGGCGCTGTCTCAGCTCTGTGGTGACTACGCTAAAAACCGCGCTCGTGAGCACACAGATGAGCAGGAGGTGGTGACGCACGAGCGCTCCTTTATCTTACGCTCAATAGAGAGGCACTTGGATCAGCAGACATTTCAGGGCGCCGTTACGCACAGGGAGCTTGCTCTGTACCTTGAGCCCGATCGATTTCCAGGGGCTACCTTCCTCTACAATTAACCACGCCTCGAAGCCTGCAAATTGATGCTTTAGTGTGCTCCCTAACGCTTGATAAAAGCCTTCAAGCTCCGAAGCTGTACCGAGTCGCTCTCCATAAGGGGGGTTCATCAGCACGATCCCTAGCCGAGGCTCTACATTTGAGTTGAGGCTTGAGTGTTGACCTGCGCTCGCTCCAATGAGCTCTTTGCG
>Ga0181593_10004798_pt1 | contig 12291 bp, 11 predicted proteins | sample 071ome_19_FD_133756 | JGI IMG/M metagenome (GOLD analysis project Ga0181593, IMG submission 133756) | Coastal salt marsh microbial communities from the Groves Creek Marsh, Skidaway Island, Georgia - 071413AT metaG (megahit assembly) | ecosystem: Environmental > Aquatic > Marine > Intertidal...
AACGCCCTGGAAACCGTGTTTGCCACACAGCTAAACAGTTGCCAGATATTCTCCAGTGTCAGTCACCAGCATATTTATGGCCTGCTGTTCCGGGTGTTATGGCCGCTCGCGGCAGGGCGAATCAGCTACACAGAAACCATTGAAACGATTGAAGGGTTAAACCACAAAGTTGCACAACCCGTGGCTCTGGTTTCCAGTCCAACACACCTTTCACGTTTACCTGGTCAGTTAGACTGGCAAAACCTGCAGCAACAGGTTCAACTGATTTTCAGCTCCGGCGCACCATTGCAGCAGCAACACAGTACTAACAGTCATGAATTATTCAGCGCCGATGTTTACGAAGTTTATGGCAGCTCCGAGACCGGTGGTGTTGCCTGGCGCAGTCAGCATAAAAACGGCCCGTTATGGCAACCGTTACCGGGCGTAGACGTTCGTTGCGGAAACAATCATTGCCTTGAAATACGCTCCGGGCACTTACCTGATGATGATTGGTTCCAAAGCTCTGACCGGGTCGAATTTGATCAGCAGCAGCGCTTTTTATTAAAAGGGCGTGTCGATCAGATTGCTAAAGTTGAAGGTAAACGCCTGTCATTAACGGCGATGCAGCAACAGCTGGAAAGTAATCCCCTGATAAGCGAAGCCAGGGTATTAGTCATCGAAGGAAAACGCAGTGAAGTTGCGGTGGTGGCAACACTGACAAACGCAGGTCGCCAGGCGCTCAATGAAAACGGCAAACGTCCGTTGACTCAGCAATTGCGCCAGGATTTATTCGCCTATTTTGAACGGCCACTGCTGCCACGCCGCTGGCGCTTCCCTGACGACTTACCAAGAAATAATCAGGGAAAAGTGACTCACGCCGATTTAATGGAATTATTTATGTCCGAACCGAAAAAGACCTTACCTGATGTGGTTAGTCAGCAGTTAACTGGCGATGAGGCACAACTGACTCTGAACGTCGGCAACGACATCCTGTATTTTGACGGCCACTTTGAACAACAGCCGATTCTGCCTGGTGTTACCCAGGTGCATTGGGCGGCTCATTTTGGCAAACAACTGCTCGGCATTCAGGGTGAATTTCAGCAGCTGAAAAATATTAAATTTATGCAGGTGCTGACCCCTGATCAGGAAGTACAGTTGAGCATCAGTAAAATTATGAAAGATGCTCAGCAATCAATACGCTTCCGCTTTAACAGCGCCACCGAAACCTTCTCCAGTGGCGAGCTGGTTTTTGCCAACTAATTACTTTTATTACCACTTATTTAGTTCACAGATTGATCAATGATTAAATTTAACGGCCAACGCCTCACCATCGAAGATATTAATCACATTGCTCTGCAAAGCTCTGAGTTTGAGCTGGACAAGGAAAGTGGCTTCCGTCAGCGCATCCGCAAAGGCAGCCAGTTCCTTGATACCCTGTTGCGTGAAGACGGTGAAATTTATGGTGTCACTACAGGTTATGGTGACTCTTGTACCGTAACCATTCCATCCGACCTGGTCGGTGACCTGCCACAACATCTGTACACCTTCCACGGTTGTGGCATGGGTCAGAATTTTCCGGTTGAAACCGGTCGTGCCATTCTGGCGACCCGTTTGTCATCGTTAACTCAGGGTTATTCCGGTGTCAGCGAAGAATTATTAGAGCAGCTGGAAACCCTGCTGAAGCACGACATTATTCCGGTGATTCCGGAAGAAGGTTCGGTTGGCGCCAGCGGCGACCTGACTCCTCTGTCTTACGTTGCGGCAGTCCTGTGCGGCCAGCGCCAGGTGTATTACAAAGGCGAACAACGCGATACCGCGGAGGTGTTCAAACAACTGAACATCCAGCCGATCAAGCTGCGTCCGAAAGAAGGCCTGGCGATTATGAACGGTACTGCCGTGATGACTGCCGTTGCCTGTATCGCTTATAAACGCGCCGAATATCTGTGCCAGCTGGCGACCCGTATTACCGCACTGGTCACCATTGCCGCCAAAGGGAATGCTCACCACTACGACGAAACCCTGTTCAGCGTGAAACCTCACACCGGCCAACAACAGGTTGCGGCCTGGTTACGTGACGACCTGAACGTCGGTGAACCACCACGCAATCCGGATCGTCTGCAGGATCGCTATTCATTGCGTTGCGCACCCCACGTTATTGGTGTCACTGCCGATACCCTGCCATGGGTACGCCAGCTGATCGAAAACGAATTAAACAGCGCCAACGACAACCCGATTATTGATGGTGAAGGTGAGCACGTATTACACGGTGGTCACTTCTACGGCGGTCATATCGCGGTTGCGATGGATACGCTGAAAAACACCATCGCCAATATCGCTGACCTGCTCGACCGTCAGCTGGCGATGTTGGTTGATACCAAGTTTAACCACGGCCTGCCGTCCAATTTATCGGGCGCCAGCGCAGAGCGTGCAGCCATTAACCACGGCTTTAAAGCAGTACAGATTGGTGTCTCCGCCTGGACCGCCGAAGCGTTAAAGAACACCATGCCAGCCAGCGTCTTCTCCCGCTCGACCGAGTGTCATAACCAGGACAAAGTCAGCATGGGAACCATTGCCGCACGTGACTGCTTACGCGTTATGCAGCTGACCGATCAGGTAGCCGCGGCGTCACTGATGGCGGCGGTTCAGGGCGTTGAATTACGTATCCGCCAGGGCGACACCCAGCAACAGGCACTGTCACAGCCCTTGGTGAACACCATGGATCAGGTACGTTCGGTCAGCACCTTCCTGGAAGAAGACCGTGGCCTGGAAGCCGAACTGAGACAGATGGTTGATACTATCCAGCAACAACAACTGACCTTATACGGAACCAAGGCATGATATCCGCTTCAGCTCGCATCAAGATTCCTTTCCATGACGTCGACAGTATGGGCGTCACCTGGCACGGTCATTACGTGAAATACCTGGAAATCGCTCGTTGCGAGCTGCTGGATAAGATTGGCTACAACTACAAAGACATGGAAGCCTCCGGCTACGCCTGGCCAATTATCGACATGCATATCCGTTATCCCGGACCAACCCTGTTTGACGAAGAAATTGATGTCACCGCCAAGTTAGTCGAATGGGAAAACCGTCTGGTGATTGATTACCAGGTTCGTAACAGTGACGGCCGACGTGTCACCAAAGCGCGTACCGTACAGGTCGCGCTGGAGATCGAAAGCAAAACCATGTGTTACGAATCACCGGCGATTCTGCTGGAAAAAATAAAGGCCTATCAATCGTGAAGTTGCTGGCCGCTTGTTGTGTTTTTCTGGCCTCGACCAGCCTGGCTTTTGAAGCCCCGACATCCTTCACCCTGAACGGTGAACAACAGGGCGAGTTTGAGCAACAGAAACGGATTGCCGCCCTGCCGATTCCGCTGCTATCCCGTGGTCGTTTTTCCTTCAGCCCGCAAGGTGGATTGAAGTGGCAAACCGTTACTCCCATCGCCAGCCTGATGACCATTGATGATCAGGGCATTCGCCAGTCACAAAACGGTGACATCATCTGGCAAAAAGACAAAAACAGCCCGGAAGCGCTGCTGATTGGTGGGGTGTTTAACGCCGTGCTGCAACAGGACTGGCAGCAACTGGCAAAGGATTTCGAACTGACTCGTGTGGCAACAGAAGCGGAATCTTCCGGCTGGCAAATACAGCTGCTGCCACGCAGTGAAGTCATCGCCAGCTATATCCGTCAGGTTGATATCTATGGCCAACAACGCGCCGAACGTTTTGTTATGACCGAAGCCAGCGGCGATACCACTCATATTCGTCTTGAGTATCAGGATCTGAGCGCGCAATAAGCCGACTCACCTCAACGACTTTCGAACAGAACCACTACAGGAGTCAGACGATGTTCTCTTTCCGCAACCTGTCACTGGTGTGGTTAATCGGTCTGATTGGCGCGCTGATCTTCAGCATCAACAGCCTGAAAACGGGCAACCGACTGGATTCCAGCATTCTGGCGCTGCTGCCCCAGGAACAACAGGACCCGGCGGTTGCCTGGGCCAATCAACAAGTTGCCGATCAGGCGGAACGAAAGCTGATCATACTGGTTCAGGGACAACGCGAGCCGAGTCTGAGCTGCGCTCAAAACATCGTCTCGCAATTCAGGGATTCTGGCCTGTTCAGTGATATTCAGGGCGCTGTTAGTCCGCAACAAATCGCTCAGATCCAGCAACAGCAAGAACGTCTGCGCTATTACCAGCTGTCTGCCGCTGACAGAGCGGCGCTGCAACAGGCATCCGCGGAGCAACAAGTGACTCTGCTGAATCGTAGCCTGAGTGGCTTGTTCAGTCCGCTGGCACCCATCTATGGTGCTCAGCTGATCAAAGATCCGCTGCAACTGCATTATCACTGGCAACAACAGCTCAACAGTGGCCCCTTCACCTTGCTGGATGACTGGCCAACGCTGCAGCAAGACAACCGTTATTACCGCTTAATCGCGGCGCAGCTGAACCACAGTGCCTTTGATATTGGCTACCAGCAGCAAGTAGAGCAGTTTTTTCGACAATTCAACGCCGATTTACCGCCAGACATCACCCTGCTGCGCTCCGGTATTATTTTTCACGCCAGCCACGGCGCTCAACAGGCACGCTGGGAAATATCCACCATCGGCAGCTTATCGGTTATCTCATTATTGCTGCTGATCGTGCTGACCTTCCGCAGCTTTAAAGCCAGCCTGCTGGTATTCCTGCCTGTGGTTGCCGGTCTGATATTTGCCATCGCCGGCAGCCTGCTGATCTTCGGTCGGCTGCACCTGATTACCCTGGCGTTTGGCGCTGGCCTGGTGGGTGTGGCGGTGGATTATTCTTTCCATTATTTATGCGCCCGGCTGGAATCTCCGACTGAACATGGCCGCAGCGTGATACGACGGATTTTCCCGGCGTTAACACTGGGCATGGTGTCCAGCGTGATCGCCTATATGGCACAAACACTGGCGCCGTTTCCCGGCCTGCAACAAATGGCGACCTTCTCGGCCCTGGGTTTATTGGGGGCCTGGCTGACAACTGTGATGCTGATGCCATGGTTATCCACAGGCCGGCATAACCACCAGCCAAAATTACTGACGCTATTGGAAAGCCTGCGCAATCACTGGCCAACCTTCGAGCAGAACCGGGTCAAGCTGGCTTTGCTTATGCTGTTGGTTGGGGTCACCGTTGCCATCAGCCAGATGCAGGTTTCCGACGATATCCGCTCGCTGCAAACGTCGACGCCGCAGATGCTGCAAAACGACGCCAACATCGCCCGCCTGAGCGGTGCCGCGAACCCGGGCCAGTATTTCTTATTACACGCCAACTCAGCGGAACAGCTGCTGCAACGGGAAGAGACACTGCTGGCACAGCTGGCCGATAGCGGCGTCCCCTTACAAGCGACGGCGCAGTCCATGCCATCATTGGCTCAGCAGCAGAAAAACCACCAGCTGCTGCAGGATCATGTGTATGCCACTCAGGGCCTGGCGCATCGACTGAGCCAGCGACTGCAGCAACCGGCGCTATACGATCAGATGTTATCCAGTTTTAATCAGGCACCGGCACCGTTAAACCCGGTTGATTGGCAACCGGCGGCAGACTCTCCGCTGGCGCTACAGTGGCTGGGACAGTATCAGGGGCAGTTTTATTCTATGGTGACTGTGCTTGGCAGCGTGCCACAGGGCTGGCCTGAGACTCTGGATTCGCTGAATGTGACCGGCGTGCAGTGGGTCGACCGACCGCAGTCATTGTCGAATATTCTGCAGCATTACCGCCAGGCGCTGTTGTTATGGATTCCCTTAGCTTATGCCTGTGTCGCGCTGTTGCTGTTTATTCGCTTTGGCCTGTCGGCCTGGCGGGTGATTGCCGCGCCCGCCCTGGCGACACTGATCACACTGGCGGCTTTACCGCTGCTGGGGATTTCAGCGTCGTTATTTCATATGCTGGCGCTGTTGCTGGTGCTGGGTATTGGTCTGGATGCCGGAATATTCTTATTTGCCAGTCATCACAGCAGCCATAGCTGGCTGGCAGTCTGCCTGTCGGCGTTCTCAACCCTGCTCGCCTTTGGCTTATTGGCGCTGTGTCTGACACCGGTGTTAACCATGTTCGGCACCACGGTATTAATCGCCATTAGCTGTGTGTTCCTGCTTACCCCGGTATTTACCCTGCGCCGTCAACCAGAGGTCAAATCATGAAACTTCTGACTGCACTGTTGTTATTACCGCTGATGTTAAACCTGAACGGCTGTGCTGCGCTGCGCTGGTTGCAGGCTCCACCGTCGTTACCGCTGATGCCACCCCAGGCACTGGGACAACAGCTGCAGGCAACTCAGGTACTGACCACCGAACAGCAAGGCAAAACCTTATCCATGCTGGCCAGTTGGGTCGTGAATCAACAGGGGATGACTCTGGTAGGGCTGACTGCCACCGGCCAGGAGCTGATGCGGATCCATTACGACGGTTTCACACTGAATCATCACTACAGTCCGATGCTGGAAAACGCGCCACCGGCACAGCAGATTCTGGCCCAGATTCAGCTGGCCTACTGGCCAATAGATGCCATCCAACAGCAGCTGCAGGGCAGCAATTGGCGCCTTACAGAATTAGGGGCTAAACGCGTTTTATATTATTATACGTCCCCGGTTTTTGAGGCCGAAAGAACAGGCGAGCAACAATTAGCTCCGGATGTTCGTATTTATATACCTGAGCTCAACACTCAACTCAGCGTAAGCACCGTTGCTAGCCAAATACTGGACGATTAATGGACACCTCTCCCGTTTATTTAAATCAGCTCGGATTAGTCTGCTCTCTGGGTCATTCCCATGATGAAGTACTGCAGGCGTTATCCTCTGATAACCGCGAATCACTGAGCGCTACCACCGACTACAGCAGCAAAACCGTGTATGTCGGTCAGGTCGCGGAGCCACTGGCCTCGCTGGATGATCAGCCAGCCCATATCCAGAGCCGCAATAACCAGTTACTGAAGATGGCTTATGCCCAGGTAGAAGCCGAGTTCAACAAGCTGAGTCAGGATATCCCGGCCGATCGTATCGGCGTGGTTCTGGGCAGCAGCACCAGTGGCATCGCCGAAGGTGAAAAGGCAATTAAATACTGGGTTGAAAACGAGCAGCTTCCGGCCGACTTCGATTACCGCCGCCAGGAGATTTCCGCTCCAGCCATTACTCTGGCCCAATGGAGTGGTGCTAAAGGTCCGTGTTACACCATTTCCACCGCCTGCTCTTCTGGTGCAAAGGCGCTGGCCAGTGCCCGCCGTTTAATTCAATCCGGTTTATGCGATGTGGTTTTAGCCGGTGGTGTTGATTCACTGGCTGGATTAACCGTGAATGGTTTTGATGCACTGGACTCCGTCTCCGCAGGACGCTGCAATCCATTCAGCGCCAATCGCGATGGTATTAATATCGGTGAAGGTTGTGGCTTATTTGTGGTCAGCCGGGAACCTTCAAAGGTATGTCTCAGCGGTGCCGGCGAATCATCCGATGCACACCATATTTCTGCGCCGCATCCGGACGGTGCCGGTGCGGTTGCTGCGATGCAGAAAGCGCTGACAAATGCAGCACTGCAGCCTGCAGATATCGACTATATCAACCTGCACGGTACCGCCACCGAGCAGAATGACCGCATGGAAAGCCGTGCTGTAAATCAGGTGTTTGGCAGTGATACCCCGTGCTCGTCCACCAAAGGCTACACCGGTCATACCTTAGGCGCTGCCGGTGCCATCGAAGCCGGATTTGCCTGGTTGTTGTTACAGTATCAGCCGAATCAATTACCACTGAATCTGTCTGACATGATCGCCGATGACGAACTCAGCCCGCTAATGCTGGTCACCCAACAAAACAGCCAGACAGACAAACTGAAACACATTCAGAGTAATTCTTTTGCTTTTGGCGGCAATAATATTTCGCTCATCCTGTCAGAGGCGCAGTCATGAATATTCAGCCTTACGTTCCGCACCAGGGTGCAATGTCTCTGCTCGATAGCATTGAAGAACATGGTGAAGAAAACCTGACCGCCACGGTTGAGATCCGCAGCGGCGCCACCTTTGAGCAAGACGGCAGCGTACCTGCCTGGGTTGGTATCGAATATATGGCTCAGGCGATTGCGGCTTATGCCGGTGTGATTGCCCATGAAGCCGGCGAAGCAGTTAAGCCCGGCTTTTTAATTGGTATCCGCAAATTCAGCAGCGATATTCCCGCTTTCCCGGTCGGCAGCCAACTGCAGATCAAAGTGGAACGTGTCGTCATGGGCGACAATGGCCTCGGCGTATTTGATTGCCAGATTCACTGTGGCGAGCAACAAGCCAGCGCCAAGCTGAATGTATTTCAGCCAGATAACATCGAACAGTTTATGGAGTAACACCAGAACCTATGAGTAACCAAGCCAACAACAATCCTGGCGCCGTTCTGGTCACTGGCTCAAGCCGTGGTATCGGTAAAGCCATCGCATTACGTATCGCTCAGCAAGGCTACGATGTGGTACTGCATTGCCGCAGCAAAGTTGATGAAGCGCAGCAGGTACAGCAACAGATTGAAGCACTGGGTCGCAGCGCCCGTATCCTGCAGTTCGATATTGCCGACCGTGATCAGACCCGCACCATTCTGCTGGACGATATCGAACAACATGGCGCTTATTACGGTGTGGTCTGTAGCGCTGGCCTGACCCGGGATAATGCTTTCCCGGCGATGTCTGGCGACGACTGGGACGCAGTGATTCACACCAACCTCGACGGCTTCTATAACGTTGTTCAGCCGCTGACCATGCCACTGGTAAGACGCCGTAAGCCAGGTCGTATTATCGCGATTTCTTCGGTATCTGGTGTCATTGGCAACCGCGGCCAGGTGAATTACAGCGCCTCCAAAGCAGGCCTGATTGGCGCCTGCAAAGCACTGGCAATTGAGCTGGCAAAACGCAACATCACAGTAAACTGTGTGGCACCGGGCTTAATTGAAACCGAGATGGTGGATGATGTGCCGGTTGAAGAAGCGATGAAGCTGATCCCGGCCAAACGTATGGGCACTCCTGAAGAAGTCGCAGGCCTGGTTAACTTCCTGCTGTCTGATGAAGCAGCTTATATCACCCGACAAGTAATTTCTGTAAACGGCGGCATGTGCTAATGACCCGAGTAGTAGTAACCGGCATGGCCGGCATTTCTCCGATTGGTAACGACTGGCAAACCATTTCCGGTAATCTGAAGAACATGAAAACCGGCGTGCGTTTTATGCCGGAATGGGAAAAGTACGACGGCCTGAACACCCGTCTGGCGGCTCCGGCTGAATTTGAAAAACCAGCGCACTTTACCCGTAAAGCCACTCGTTCCATGGGCCGTGTATCGCTGATGGCCACCATCGCTGCCGAGCAGGCACTGGAAGAAGCCGGTTTATTAGGTAACGACATCATTAAAGATGGTCGTATGGGGGTCTCGGTTGGTTCGTCATCCGGCTCCACCGACGCCATCGCCGAGTTCGGCAAAATGCTGCTGGAAGACAGTACCCGTGGCATGAACGCGACCTCTTATGTGCGCATGATGGCCCACACCGCTCCGGTGAATATCGGTGTTTATTTTGGTCTTAAGGGTCGTGTGATCACCACTTCAAGCGCCTGTACCTCTGGTAGCCAGGGCCTCGGCTTTGCTTATGAAGCGATTAAAAGCGGCAAACAAAGCATGATGCTGGCCGGTGGTTGTGAGTCCTTATGCCCAACCCAGGCAGCGGTTTTCGACACCTTATTCGCCACCAGCACCCTGAACGATGAGCCGGAGAAAACGCCACGCCCATTTGATAAAGACCGCGACGGCCTGGTGATTGGTGAAGGCGCCTGTATTTTTGTACTGGAATCACTGGAATCCGCCGAAGAACGTGGCGCGACTATTCTCGCGGAGTTAGTTGGTTTTGGAACCAACTCCGATGGTGCCCATGTGACGCAGCCACAGTCAGAAACCATGCGTATCGCCATGGAGCTGGCATTAGAAGATGCTGAGCTGGACGGCGAAAAAATTGGTTATGTCAGTGCCCACGGCACAGCAACCGACCGTGGCGATGTCGCGGAAACCACTGCGACTTCCGGTCTGCTGGGTGCCAATACACCGATCAGCTCGTTAAAAGGGTTTACCGGCCACACCTTAGGGGCCTGCGGCTCTCTGGAAGCCATGGTGACCATTCGCTCGATGAACGAAGGCTGGTTCCACGCCAACGCCAATCTGGATAACGTCGACCCGGACTGTGGTGAACTGGATTACATCCGTGGTGAGGTGCGTAAGATCGACACCAACTATGTGATGAACAATAACTTTGCCTTTGGTGGCATTAATACCTCGCTGATTTTTAAGCGCTGGCAATAAACCACAAAAAAGCCCGCGATCGCGGGCTTTTTTATTTGAGTTGTTACAGCGGCTGCGAAATTATTTTTTAAAACACTTCAGCAGTGTGTGACCCGCACCAATATCGTCAATATCTTCTTCAACACACAAGCCCGCTTTATGCACCAGCTTGATCATGTCTTTTGAGTGATACATACGGCTGTTACCGTTTGCCATCGCGGTAAAATACAACGACGTGGCATTGATGCTGTATGCCGCTGCTTCGTACTGCTGGCGATCCCAGTAGGTATCCATAATGTACAGACGCGTATCGGCTGTCATTTCCGCGGCGGCCAAAGTCAGGATTTTCAGAATCTGTTCTTCCGAGAAACAATCCAGGAACTGACTCATCCAGATAACATCAGCGCCTTTTACGAAATCAGCGTCATCTGCCAGCAGATTCACGGCATGGCCATCAACACGCTCAGCAAAACCTGCTGCGGCTACGTTTTCGCGCATCACCGCCAGCTGCTGCGGTAAATCCATAATGGTCACGCGTACGTCGTCGTCATAACGCACACAAGACAGCGCCCACTTACCGGTATTGCCACCCACATCCACCAGATGCTTTGGCTTATCTTTAAAGACAACCGGCAGCACTTCCGGGAAAGAGTGATCGGAATAGAAATGATCGAAGTCGAACCAGCTCTTACGTGCGTCTTCCGGCAAAGAGGTTAACGCCGGGTAAATGGTTGGCCAATCGCCAAATACTTTTAAGCCTTCTGGTGCTGAATTTTCAATCGACTTCTGCAGATCAGCCAGACCGTGGTAACAAACGTCATTGGTGAAATCCAGATTGATCCGGGCCATCTGGTCACCCAGCAGGAAAAAGCCGGTTTTATCGAGAACGTAAAACTCTTCATCTTTAAACCAGACCACATTCATCGACAGCGCCATATCCAGCAGTACTTTTACGCCGTATTCAGACACACCGGTTTTTTCACTGATCGCAACTGCATTGATGCCCTGGTTACCCGCATCAGAAACCACTTTCAGGATGCCGGTTTTAGTAATGGCAACCGCGGTTTGAAACGCAAATGGAGCGAAAGCAATTTTCTGCGCCTCCAGTTTTGCATCAACGGCACTAATCTCTTTGGGTTGCGAATACAGCGTCATTTATATGTCCATGGCGAATGCTGATAAAGGCCGGCGATAATGCCATAAAGTGGTGATTTATTGAATCGTTCTATTGTCAGATCTCTCTGTTCCAGAATTATCAGCTATGGCATAATCGCGCACGTTTTTTAATGCGTTAAATAGTGAGATGGATCGTGAGCAACCCGGATTTAATTCAAGAAGTAAAACAACTGATTATTGATGAGCTGTGCCTGGAAGATTTAACTCCAGCCGACATCGATGCAGACGATGCTCTGTTTGGTGAAGGCTTGGGTCTGGACTCCATCGATGCACTGGAACTGGGTGTGGCGATCAAGAAAAAATACAACATCACGCTGGATGCAGATGCTGAAGAAACGAAGCAACACTTCGCTTCTGTTACTGCATTGTGCAAACTGATTGAATCGCACGCTTAATGCGTTATTGCTTCCTGATTCCGTGCTACAACCACGGCCAGCAACTGGGTAAAGTGCTGGCCGGGTTGAGCCAGTATCAACTACCGATATTGGTGGTTGATGACGGCTCTGAGCCGGAGCAGGCCAGCCTGATCAAACAAGCGGTAGCCGAACAACCACTGGCACAGCTGCACGTAAAAGCAAACAACTCGGGCAAAGGCGGTGCGGTAATTACCGGTTTCCGTCAGGCAATGAAATCAGGCTTTACCCATGTACTGCAGGTTGATGCCGATGGCCAGCACGACTTGCAGGATATACCGAAGCTGCTCGACGCTTCAGAAAAAGCCCCCCATGCTGTAATCAGTGGTCAGCCACAATACGATGACAGCGTACCGAAAAGCCGCTTGTATGGCCGCTACGTCACTCACTTCTGGGTATGGGCTGAAACCCTGTCGTTCGATA
>Ga0181593_10004799_pt1 | contig 12287 bp, 10 predicted proteins | sample 071ome_19_FD_133756 | JGI IMG/M metagenome (GOLD analysis project Ga0181593, IMG submission 133756) | Coastal salt marsh microbial communities from the Groves Creek Marsh, Skidaway Island, Georgia - 071413AT metaG (megahit assembly) | ecosystem: Environmental > Aquatic > Marine > Intertidal...
CGCTGACCTCGACCTCTATACTGCCAAACGGGCTCACTAAGGAGAGCGAGTAGCGTGCGGTCCCTGGGTCACGCGCCAAGGGCTGATCTGATCGGGCGACCATGAAGCGGGAGCCTGTGTCTAGATAACAGCTCCGCTCCTCTTGATCTAAGCGCACCGTGAGGTGGATGGGGGAGCGAGACTGTGCGCTCAAGGGGCTGACGAGGTGAGCTTCACCTCGCTCAACACGGCGCCTAGACTCTACGCGAGCCTCTTCACCTAGCAGGAGCGCCCCGCCGTCAAAATCGAAGAGCACATCTCCATGGTGAAGCAACGCGCTGAGGCCGATGAAACCCTCAATCGGTACACCTAGACGCTCTCTTAATGGCGTTAAAGAAAACGGAGGGCGCTTGAGTGGGAGCGCTCGCTCAAGCCACGCCCCCGCCATGAGCTCCCGCGCGTCCTCAGGAAAGGAGAACGGGCAACCCGTGTCGAGCAAAAATAAACGCTCCCCCAGCTCCGTCATGAGAGACAGCACAGGGGCGTTCAGGGGTCGATAGAGTGGACACCTCACCGTGAGCACGCTCCTCTCTATTTAATCAGCCTGAGCTTACTCCTCAGAGGCCTCTTTGACCGACTTCCACTCCGCCTCAGGGCGCGCATAAAAGAGGATCTCAACGCGACGGTTTCGCTCACGGTTACTCTGGCTAATGTTAGGGGCGATCGGGCGATTTGGACCAAAAGGCGCAGACTCAAAGCGGTCCTCGGTGACCTTAGCCATGCTCTTGAGGTAGCCGATCAAGGCGACGGAGCGCGCGGCAGAGAGGTGGTCATTTGAGGCGAACTTCGGGCTGTTACGGATCGGGACGTCGTCTGTAAACGCGCTCACGCGCACCTGAGAGTTATTGCGCTCAATTTCTTGCGCGACGTCATCGAGCATCAAGAGGATCTCGTTTTTGAGATCTGCGCTACCGCTGTCAAACATACTCTCATAAGGGATCGTCATGACAACGCCGAGGTTGTTTTGATCCACCTGGATGTCTACCTTCCCTTGAGGGGAGCGGCTCTGTTGACTTGAGACGATGTTCTTCAGCTTATCAACGGTCTGCGAGGCCTGAAAAGGGAGCGAGACGTGTTGCATGATCGGGCTACGTCCATCCTCAAAGGTCTGCCGAGGGGTCACGTTTTGGACACCAAAGGCCTTGAGAAGAGATTGACGAGCCGCCTGAAAGCGTGATTTCTCAAGTCGAGAGAACGACAAGAGCAGGATAAAAAAGGTGAGGAGGAGCGACATCATATCGCCGAAGGTCACGACCCAACCAGGGGCCCCCGGTTCGCATTTTGTCTCGTCTTCTTCCATCTTTGGCTCCGGTTTAGGGCCTCAAAACACGTCAGCGGTTGAGGTTTTGGGTGGGGGTGACGTAGATAAATTCAACGGTCGAGACGCGCTTCTTACGGCGCTCCTCTTTGTTTAAGAAGCTAGGTGGCGCGGTCGCGCGCCCGACAGGGATGATCCTTGAGGGGTCAATGCGACCATTCTTTTGCATGTAGCCTGAGACCGCGATGGCCTGAAAGGCGGTGAGCTTCCAATAGTTGCACTCAGCGTTCTCAAGGAAGGCCGTGTCGCACTTCGCATTTGGCGTGCTCCGCACCTCGATGGCGAGCTCTTTGTCACTCATGATCTCGCGAGCTTGCACCGCGAGCAGGTCGAGCATCTCATGCACCTCTGGGCGGATCTGGTCTGTCCCCTCGACGAACACGTCGTCTGCGGGCAGAGAGACCTTCACGCTGTTCACGCTCTCGAACACCTCGAGCGCGCTCTTCGCTCGGTCATTGACCGAGGTCGCCTCGATCGCCTCTACAAGCTGTCGCGCCTCAGCGCCATTCGATCGGGTGCGAGAGTTGTTCGTCGCGCGCTCACGGATCTTGATCATGGTGTCGCGCTTAGGGATACGCTTAGATTCTGTCTTTGTGATCACCCCAAAGCCGTCACGAATGACGCCAGAGAGCTTATCAAACTGAACCTTATCGAGCGTCGAGAAGGACAGCAGGAGGATAAAGAAGGTGAGGAGGAGTGACATCATGTCACCAAAGGTCACAACCCAGCCAGGGGCGCCCTCTTCACAGACGACCTCCTCACCAGCGGTCTCCTCTTCGACCTCTTCTGGCTCAGCTACGGGTGCCTCTTTTTGTGCTTGCTCCACGTTGATCTCTTTCTGCGCGAGAGTCGCCCGCGACGCCAAGCGTCACGGGGTCCTCATGAGGAGGCTCTTAGGCGCCAGTCTTAAGCGCTTCACGCTCAGCAGGGGAGATGAAGCTGTAGAGTGCCTCTTCAAGCATACGAGGGTTCTCACCGCGGTTAATCCCAAGGATCCCTTCGATCATGAGGGTCTTGGTGTCAAACTCGACCTCACTCTGGATCTCGAGCTTATCGTTCAATGGGATCGCGAAGAGGTTCGCGATGACCGCTCCATAGAGGGTGGTGAGGATCGCGACCGCCATCGCGGGGCCGATGCTCTTTGGGTCATCCATGTTCGCGAGCATGTTCACGAGGCCGATCAAGGTACCGACCATCCCGAAGGCAGGCGCAGAGACCTCGGTCGCCTTGAGGAGCTTACGGCATGACTCATGTCGGGCCTTCATATATTGAACCTCAGCGCTCAAGATCCCCTTGATCTGGTCCGTCTCTGCGCCGTCAACGCAGTAGTTGATCCCCTTCGCCATGAAGGGGTCCTCTACCGTGACACGCTCGAGCGCGAGGAGCCCATCCTTACGTGCGATCTGCGCGAGTTGAACAAACTCTTTAATCACATCCGCTTGCGTGTTCTCCTTCAAGAAGAAGGTGTGCTTAATGATCCCGAAGATGGAGAAGGTCTCCTTCATCGAGAAGCGAATGAAGAGGGTCGCCAAGGTGCCACCAAAGACGATGAGGATCGAGGGGATGTTAATGAACAGCTCAATTCTCGTAGGGTCGATCCCCCAGTCATCTGTGAGGAGGATCGAGAGCAAGATAAAGAAGGTCCCGATGAGGAGGCCTAGGAGTGTAGAGATATCCATATCGCGGTATGTCCTTGAATCATCCGTGAGGTCGTTGCTCTCTTTGAAACATGATTTGCGCGCTTTGTAAAGAGCCTACGAGCCCTTATCTGAGCGTGGAGCAGAAAGGTCAACACCCCGTCGATTTTAATCGGTAAGGTTAGTGTTTACGGGGCCTTGAGGTCCACGTAGCGCTCGATCTTCGATGAGGATTTGAGCCGTTGCATAAAGAGCGCTTTTTGTCGGCGAAGTCGCTTGCTGTTCAGCTGTTCGCTGAGCTCTGAGCGCACCTCTTTTAAGGTTTTTGTATACCTTGGGATGCGTCGCTCAACCTTGAGGATGTGCCAACCCAATGGAGAGCGGATCGGGTTGGAGACCTTGTTTAACTCAAGACTAAAAAGAGCCTCTTCGACCTCTTGGCTAAAGTGTGGCTCTCCTCCTATGTAGAAGGGGCCGATGTCCCCTCCTCTAAGCCGAGAGCTCTTGTCATCGGAGCGCTTTCGAGCGAAGCGAGTGAAGGCGCTTGAGCGGCTCCCCGACGTGCTGAGCTCATCCTTAAGCGCTTGGTATAGCGCCTGCGCTTCGCGCTTTAGGGCCTCTCGTTGTGCGCGACTTGCCCCCTCAGGCGTCGCGAGCAAGATGTGGCTCGCGCGCACCCGCATTGGGCGAGCGTCAGTGACCAAGACCACGTGGCTCCCCTGAGCGCTCTGTAGCACCGAGAGGTCTCCTCGCTTGAGCTTAAAGACCCCCTCTTTGAACTGCTCACCAAAGCGGTGAGGGCTCTTGGGGTGTAAGAAGTCAATGTCTCCACCGCGCACTCGTGACGCCTCATCCTGTGAGGTCGCCCTCGCGAGATCAGCGAAGGGCTCCTTGAGGGCGCGCTGAGCGAGTTCTTTGGCTTTGCGCTCCATCTTTGGACCCTTGAGCAAAATTTGGCTCACCCTCAGCTGTTCAGGCTGTCGGTCTGTCACCTTGATAATATGCCACCCCTTTGGGCTCAAGACTGGCTCAGAGGGCACATGAAGGGGGAGGGTTGAGGCGACCTGCTCAAACGCCTCGCTGAACATCACGCTCCCCTTTCTCTCAAGCACACCCAGGTCTCCCCCCCTGAGCTTCGTCTTTGGGTCCTGAGAGCGCTCTTTGGCGAGCGACTCAAAGTCAGCGCCCTTGGCGCGAGCCTCCTTAGCGACCTTGAGCGCGTCTCGCTTCGCCCGAACGACGTTCTTCTTGGGAGCGTTTTGAGGGAGCGAGATCAGGATATGACGCGCCTTGACCTTCTCAGGGGTAGTGTAGCGCGCCTCTTTTTGTGACTCATAGCTACTGATCAGCTCCTCTTCGGAGATCGACTGGGTCATATCTCGGGCGAGGAGCTTACCTAGGGCGGCCTCGAACCTGACTTTCTCTATGATGTCCTCTTGACTCTTGTTGGACTGCTTCAGGTAGCTTTGAAAGTTTTTCTCTGATCTGAAGCGCGCCTTATAGGTCTTGATCGCCTGGTTAAGCTCGTCCTCGGTGAGCGTCACGCCTGATCGCTTCAGCTCTTGTCGTACGAGGGTGTCGTTAATCAGCTGGTTCATTACGGAGAGCTTATACGTGTGCTCAAGCCTTGGAGGCACCTCTCGCTTACGGACGCGATATGTCCTGACCCGCTCCTCATATTCTCGAAGGAAGTCGGTCTCTAAGATGCCCTCACCGTTCACCCTCGCCACAAGGGTCTGTCGCTCTGGATCACCCTGGGCTGGGCTCTGAGCCTCGCCAGACTTAGCTTGTTTACCCTCGGATGTGAGCGTGGATGAAGCCTGTGGGCTACCCTCTTGCGTTGACTCCTTGGCGTCATCGGAGCCAGGGAGGAGGTGACAGCCGGACGCATAGACCAGCGCGACCAAGAGCGTGAGGTGCTTTAGGGTCCAACATCGTCTAACCGCTCGGATTAACAGGGGCATCTTTATCTCCACTCTCAGCATATATTAAGGGTCATCCATCTCGGTGATCATGAACTCAACTCGGCGGTTCTTGGCGTGCGCTTCGGCTGAGCGCCCGCTCACGAGGGGGCGGGTTGAGCCATAGCCTCTGCTCGTGAGCCGGCTCGACTCAACGGCGCCGTCTTCAATCAGGAACTCCATCACCGTGCGCGCTCGATCCTCAGAGAGCGTGAGGTTCGTGTCGGCTCTCCCTGTCGCGTCGGTGTGGCCCTGGACCTCGATCTTGAGAAGGTTGGGGTGACGATTAAGGAAGATCGCGACCTCGAGTAAGAGCCCATGACTTTCTTCGCGGAGCTTCGCTTTGCCCACCTCGAAGAAAACGACCCCTTTCACCTCAAGGCGTCCTCGACCAACCTTGATTTTTTCTTGAGGTCCATTCCCCTCTGGGCAACCGTCTTGGTCTTCGACTCCATCGAAGTCCTCAGGGGTGTGAGGGCAATCGTCACGGATGTCTAAGATCTTATCGCCATCGTTGTCTGTGTCAGGGCAACCGTCCTTGTCTTCATGCGTATCAAAATCCTCTGAGTCATCAGGGCAACGGTCTCGCTCATCAGGGATACCATCCGCGTCATTGTCGCTCTCTGGACAGCCATCCTCATCTGCAAAGCCATCATGATCTTCAGGCAGGAGATCACACTCGTCGATCCGATCTGGCACCCCATCCTTGTCTAGGTCACGGTCGTTGTCAGGGCAACCGTCCTCGTCTTCGAACTCATTGATATCCTCAGGCTTAAGCGGGCATTGATCATAGAGGTCGGGGAGCCCGTCATAGTCATTGTCCGTGTCTGGACACCCATCTAGGTCCTCGTATCCATCTTGGTCTTCTGCCTCACGTGGACATTGGTCCTTTGAGTTCGGGATGCCGTCCTCATCTTGGTCGGGGTCGGTAGGCTGAAAGGTGATCCCCATAAACAGCCGGAGCGCGGAGGCGCTGTAGGCGTCGACGAGCGCCTTGCTGACCCCTAAGGTGAGGTGTGAGCCACGATTAAAGATGAAGCGTAGCGCGGTGAGGAGCTCAAGGCGGTCCCCACGAGCTCCTGAGCTGAGCGGGTGAGCGCCTGACAGCTCTACGCTGTGATGTAAGCTCCCGGGGATATATCGGACAGAGGCCCCCGCACGATATGCGAGCTCTGGTCCAAGGATGACAGGGTCGATGGGAGCGATGATCGTCGGGGGGGCGTCCTCGTTGAGCGTGACGCTGATGGGCTCATCTAGCCGACCCTCTCCCCGCATGACGTACCCTACGTTACTCGACAGCGCTAGGTAGCGCCAATCGCAGTCTAGGATCAGCCAGGGGGTTAGGAGAGGGGTCTGCCCTTCACTCGTGAGCGGGTGCGTCTGCGTGAGGGCGAGGTCGGCGCTCATCGCGAGCGCGACCCCAACCGGCCAAGATCGGCTGTCTAAGAGCACCGCCTTGAGCATCCCTCTCGTGTCCCCCAAGCCGTCTGTGGAGAAGGCGGGCTCATCACCGGGGCCATCGAGGTCTCCAGTGATAATCAAAAACGGCTGGGAGACCCCAAGTGTAAGGTGACCAAAGAGGCCGAGCGAGAGAGACAGCTGAGCGGTCGTGTAGCGGTTGATTAGGGTCGCGCGCTGACGCGCTCCGTTCACCTCAAATGTCTGCGTGAGGGGGGAGAAATCGAAGTCTGTGATCAAGCCAAAATTCAGCTCACCTGTCTCAAGTCCCACCGCTCGCTCCGTGACCACGAGGCTCTGTGCGTCAAGGGTTGAGGAGAAGCTACGGACGTTAAAGGGGGTCACGCTCCGCTGAGCCTTAAGTGGGCTTGTGGAGAGGCAACAGGCGAGCGAGATGAGACAAACAGCGATGTGATGAGAGGAGCGCAGGGCTTGATCACGCTCAGCCCATAAAGGTCGGCTCCTCAAGGCTGCTCTGATTGGCCATCATCAGCAGTGGCCTCACCGTCACCCTCGGCGTCATCCTCCGCCTCGCCCTCTGCCCCTGCCTCGCCCTCTGCCCCTGCCTCGCCCTCGCCCTCTGCCTCTGCCTCCTGCTGTCCTCCGTCGGGGTCATCTTGCGTAGCTGTGCCTTCGCCCTCATCCGTTTTATCTTCGGTGTCACTAGGCGCCTCAGTAGCGCTACCTTGCGCTCCCTCTTCACGCTCCTCAGCGCTCAGCTCTTCGTCGCCTGCGACAGGAGAAGCTGGGCCTGTAGTCGACTTACGTGCGCCCGTTCGATCGTCACCTTGAGGCTCTTGGGTGTCTCGCTCTGTGGGCGTCTGTACACCAGATGAAGAGGCGGGGGGTAATGGAGATGAGGACGGCCCTGTGCTCTGCATAGCGAGCTGACGACTCGCGAACCACGCGACCGCTACGGCGACGATCATGATGAGGATCGGTTTAAGTTGAGACGACTGATCAATCGCGACGTGCTCTACGTCTGCAGGGTTGAACACGTATGGGTCACCTGGCGCAACAAATCGAAGCTTGACGTGTCCAAGCGTGATGATGTCACCCGTCACGAGCTTCGCAGCTCTGAAGGCGGAGCCGTTGACGAAGATCCCATTTGAAGAGCGGAGGTCTATGACAGAGAAGACCCCATCTCGCCAGACGATCTTGGCGTGGCTCCTTGACACGGACCTGTGGTGAATCACCATGTCGTTCTCGCTCGGCTCTCTACCGATAATCAGCTCACGTTGCTGGAGTGGGTACTCTTGACCCGCCAGGTTACTGGACACGGCGATGAGCCGAGCGTGCGCTTCAGGCGGGAGAGGCTCTACTGGCGCAGGGGCGCTCTCAGCGGTCGAGGCGCTCTCTGGGCCCTCGAGTGAGAGGATATATCCTCCTATCTCAATGTAGTCACCTTGACGAAAGGTGCACTGGCCTGCGACCCGCTTACCGTTCAGCTTAATGCCAGTGAAGCTCTCGAGGTCTCGAACAAGCAGTGACAGCTGATCGGACTGTAAGGTCATCTGGGCGTGTCGTCTAGAGATGTCCCGCTGAGTGAGGCAGATCTCATTGGCTTCGTCTCGGCCAATAGAGAGCTCTTGGTGGATGAGTGGGTAGCTGGCTTTACCTCCTGCGTCATCCTCAATCCAGAGCTTTAGCGTTGAGGCTTCAGGGGTCGGTGTCTGCTCGGTCATGCTCATACGTTCATCCTCCGCTCAAGACTCGGTCACCTTCGTTGTTTTGCGTTGAACTTGTGACCTTCGGGAGCCGATGCACCTGATGTCTTATCATACTCATCAGGCAGACAAAAGAGCTCTAGAGGGTTGTTCACTGAACTCACTCGGCCCTCAGAGCGCGATCTCCGATGCGCGTAGCAACCACACACCCTTATGGAGGGTGACCTCTGTGAGCCACGCGGTGAGCGCTCGCCACGCGTCTTGTCTAAGAGGAGGGACCCAGAGGGTCGCGTGACCCTCGAGCACAAGCGCCGCCTCAACACCTCTCAGCTCTTCAAGCAAGGTCTCTAGCTCATCGCTGAGGGAGTGGGTCAGCTTAACGCGCCTCACACCCCTCGCTTGAAGCACAGAGCGAGCGAGCTGAGGGAGCCCCTCAACCGGCTCAATCACGGTCACCCTCGTCGCTGTGAGCTCATCGGCGAGCGCCTCGATATAAGGGACATCTTGGAAGAGCAGCGCCTGTGTTGGGAGCTTTACGCCACTCAGCTGAGGGTAGGTGGTCAATTGCGAAAGTTGAGCTCTCCAACGCGCCGCGAGATCAAGGCGCTCATCGCGCTGTAAAGAAGCCGTAACCCCTCTGTTAAGCCAGTCGTTTGGGGATGAGTTCAGGATCAACTCACGCCCTGACGCGCTGAGGTAGTCATAGGTCGCCATGACGCCTGGAGCATTGAGGTCTAAGGCAAACGTGAGCTGGTCTGGGAGGCGTCGTAAGAGCCGAGGAGGCACTTGATCTGAGGGAGGAGGGCTCATAATCACGCTGAGCCTAGGCCCTGAGGGGAAGAGGCGGAGCGCTAGCGCGGGTCTACCATCATAGCTGACCCCCGCGAAGATCGGGCGCCCCGGTCGCCACGCTCGCTCCGAGGATATGAGGCGGTAGCCTACCTGCAAGAGGGCTGGAGTGAGGCTGTTCAAGGCCTGATCTGGGCTCAGCTGTGGTGGACAAGGGCTACTTAATAGAGGGAGGGTCTCACCTGCCTTCGCTTGATCATGTAACAGCGGGAAGCGCCCGAGCTGTATTTGAGTTCGCGGGACCCCACGCTGACTGAGCGCCTCGACGAGGACCTCGATCGGTGGCCCGGCTTCAGCGAGTGACACCTGTTTAGGCTCATTGGCTAAGCTACACGCGCTCAAGAGCACGTGTAGGCACAGGGCGGGCCACAGGCTCGGTTTAGGTGTCATGGTGCCTCCTCTTGAAGCGGAACCTCATCAACATAGCGCCTCGGATAGATCGGTCGCCTCTTATGTCTGAGCTCAAAGGCGAGTATCCCGTCCTCCCGTGCCCCGCTCAGCTCACCGAGGAGGCCTTGTCGCTTTACTCGGTCGCCTACCTTCACGCGAGGCTGAACCCCCGCATAGACGCTCGTGACCTGCTTGAGCCCCATAAAGCCTTGATGGGAGAGGATCACCACCTCACCACGGTTCCGTAGCCACCCTGTGTAGATGACCACACCCTGCTCAACAGAGAAGACAGGCGCCCCATGATGACCCTTGATCTGGACGCCGTGTCCATAGAGCTTGGCGAGCTGACGTCCACGATAGGACTGGAAGGTGTCCCTCCACACTCCTAAGGTCGGGGGGAGGAGCCTCGACTGATGATCGTCCTGATCTAAGGTGATCAGCTCAGGGTTTAGGAGCCTCGCCTCCTCTGCCCTAATGCTGAGTAACTGCTCCACCTGAGAGGAGAGGCTCGCGCGGAGCTGGCTCGCTTCATGCTCACGTTCTCCAAGCACGCGCGCGACCTCATCAAGGGAGCGCTGAGCGCGTGTGAGCGCGTTGAGCTGGCTGACCCCAGCGTTGAGCGTGGCCCTCAAGCTCAGCTCTCTCCGTTTAAGCTCAAGTGGCCCGTTCGCGCTGAGCAAGAGCTCTGCGATGCGAGCTCCCTTGAGACGCCTCCTGAGCATAAACGCCTTTGAGAGCGCCCTACGCTTCAGGTCTACTTCGCTCGATAAGCGCCTCAGCTCAGCTCGCTTGAGGGTCAGCTCAGGCTTAAGCTTATCGAGGGCAAGCTGCACCTCTTCTCGACGCGTAATCAGCGTGAGCACCTGTCGGTCGAGCTCATAGAGCCTCTCGTTCACCTCGCCTTGAGGCGCTTGATCTGTGTCTACCTGATCGGAGGCGTGCTCATGGTCGTGTTCATGGGGTCCCGCTTGAGCGTAAGCCTGACGGGCGCTCAAGAGCATGAAGAGCGTCAGGCATACGAGACAAAAGGAGAGGGCTCGCGTCGCTTGAGGCATCTGTAGCTCGCTCCTCAACGCCCAAGCCTCAGTGAGGTTCGAGCTACTCTAAAGCTCGCCAACGCGCCCAACAGCGCCGCGCTGATCATGAACAAGGCTTGACCCCACTGAGGGAGTGGAGAGAGCTCAAGGTCGAGGAGCCGTAACGTGCCCGCGCCTCCGCTCGTGATGAAGCTGAGCGCTTGATTGACAAGCTCAAGCGCCACCCACGCCCCTAAGCCTGTTTGGATCGCAGACTCGATCATAAGAGGCCCGATGATTAAGAGCTCATTCGCCCCAACCGAGATCCAAATGTCGAGCTCTTTTTGACGCTGGAATAGGGTGAGCTTCACGAGCTGAGTGATCACAAAGGTGACCGAGAGGCCCACCCAAAGCCCAATCACCCACAGCCACCCCTTGAGCGCTCGCCTCAGAGAGTACAGCTGGGCGAGCAGGCCTCCCCCGTCTGTCATGGACTCGACCTCGGTGACCCCATCTAGCTCTAACAGTTGAGCTCTGAGCGCGCTCAGTAACGGAGCTTGATCAGGGTCGATGGGGCTGAGCTCTATGGTGCCTGGGAGGGATTGAGACACCTTGAGCTCTTTGAGGTCACCTTGAGCGCTGATCCCTAGCGCCTCCTCAAGCTCACCCTGCGCGTCACTGGGCGTCCGAAGGGTGACCTCCCTCACCCCGCGAAGCGATTGGGCCTGACGCTCAAGCTCATGATAGCGGGCGTGGGTGAGCCCTGGGCTGAGGACCACGAGGAGCTCTCCCCCTTCCCCCCAGCGTTGGGAGAGGCGCTCAAGGTTCATTACGATCGTGAGGCTCACCGCCATTAAGCTCGCGCTGACCGCGATCAGAGAGACCGTGATCAGCTGAGACAGCGGAGCTCGTGTTAAGCCTTTAAAAGACTGCCTTACGAGCGCGCCGATCATCAATACCCCCTCGTGAGCCGTACTCGACCACCTTCAACTGAGATGACGTTGGTTCGATCTCTTTGGAGCTGTGTGTGATCGTGCGTGCTGACGATGACCGTCGCCCCTTTGAGGCTCTGCATAAACAAGAGGGTCATAATCTCTCGACTGAGCTCAGGGTCGAGGTGAGCTGTGGGCTCATCCGCGATCAAGAGCCGTGGTCGTAACGCGATCGCTCGAGCGATCGCGACGCGCTGACGTTCCCCGCCAGAGAGCTGATCAACCCGAGCGCGAGACGCGTGTCCAAGTGAGACCTCATGTAGTGCCTGATGCACGCGCGCGCGTTGTGCTCGCAAGGGCATCCCTGAGGCCTCTAGGGGCAGCGCGACGTTATCAGCTGTGCTCGCGTGGGGGAGAAGCTTAAGATCCTGGTGTACACAGCCTACTGCCCTACGATATCGCGCCCGCTCAGCGTAGGTGAGCCGGTGCACAGCCCAGTCTCCAACTAAGACCTGTCCTGAGCGGGGGCGCTCTTGGGCAAAGATCAACTTTAACAGCGTGCTCTTACCTGCCCCAGAGGGGCCGATTAGATAAGAAAATGAGCCCGCTGGTAGGTCGAGTGAGGCGTCTCTTAGAGAGACTTGGTCGGGTGGATAGCTGTGCTCCACATGAAAGAGCTGAACCCTCACGGCTCGCTCCCATTTGAGTGAGGAGGATCTGAGGCCACCTCAAGTTGAGCGTGTGGGTCAAGGACCTGACGAGCGCGGGTCTTCAGCTCAAGGAGTTGAGCTTTGAGCTCAGGATAGGGGCGTTGAGGCAAACACAAGAGCTCCGGTAACAGCTCATCACGCCCGAGCGATGAGGTCCCTCTCTGCACCGAGCTGACTTCACGTTGATGTGTAGACAGCGCTGGTGACTTGATCGCTTGATGAGGCGGTGGAACGGCTAGAGGGGAGGGGGGAGCAGGCGTGGGGTGAGGTGGGCCCTTGAAGGGGGCAGCTTGACGTGCTGAGCGCGTCC
>Ga0181593_10004803_pt1 | contig 12278 bp, 13 predicted proteins | sample 071ome_19_FD_133756 | JGI IMG/M metagenome (GOLD analysis project Ga0181593, IMG submission 133756) | Coastal salt marsh microbial communities from the Groves Creek Marsh, Skidaway Island, Georgia - 071413AT metaG (megahit assembly) | ecosystem: Environmental > Aquatic > Marine > Intertidal...
AGCACTATCCTTAGCGAGCACTATCCTTAGCGAGCACTGTGCTTAGGTAGCACTATCCTTTAGCGCTTGGGTGTCAGCTCAAGACTCGCTCGGTATAGTATCTGGAGCTACGGTAGTCTCGGCAGTAACCTGTTCCGAAGGTTCCAAAAGCTTGCGCGGAACACCAAGTCCTTCTATCCGAATGCACCTATTCGAAAACAAGATGTAGTATCCAGAATTATGATCAACGGTTACATCAGTGAGAACGTCAGAATCTGCATTTTTCTTCGCTTTCGAAAGTGCTTGAGCTGCGCTGGCGGAGGCATTAAGCGGTAGAATTCCTAGAAAACGATACTGGCAGTCTGAGCCTTTTGCGGGAATAGTGCCTCGAATCCCCGGCTGAAGTGGGCTCGTAGAAGTAATCAGACTTCCACTCGATGGATGACTTGAACAGCCACTAAACGCGAGGATTGGTATCGCAAGGAGGAGAACAAAACAACATCTAATCATAACCGCCCTTTTTTATCTTAGTTTCTCCCATTATTCTTTGCTTCTAGAGCTCGGGCAAGATCCCTATCGGATCTTTCTGTGTATCTCATGGTTATTCGTACATCACTGTGCCCGAGTGCCTGCGCAACAAGCCGTACGTCTTGTGAGGAGTTTAAGAGGTCTGTAGCGAAAGAATGTCTCAGGAGGTGAGGATGGAGGCGGATGGAAGCCGAGAGTTGGTTGATCGCTCTCCAGATAGACTTCGAGCCCATCAAGAAAGAGTCTGGATCTAACGGATTCACCCGATATGTACTGATGAAAAGCGGGAGCTTTTTATCTTGACCGATGGTGAGCTCGGGGAAAAAGCGGCTGAGCTCTCGTCGACGTTCATCGAGATACTCTTGGAGTCTGATACGAAGCCCAGAAGAGATATACACATTACGGAATTTTTTCCCCTTCGTCCTCACATTTTGAATCCACTCTATTCCTTCATCCAGCTGACCGAGTCGTAGGAGTCGCACTTCATCAGCTCGAAGACCTGTCTCGATCAAGAAAATGAACAACATTTCGTTTCGACGGCGTTGGAAGGTGTCTCTTTGTGAACGTCTTTCTTTTGCATTTTCCAGAGCATCATGCACTTGTTCAATGGTCAGCGCCTTGGGCCGGTGTGGCTGAATTTTAGGAGGCTTCACTTCTTTTGCTGGATTTGTAAAGTTTGGAACACGCTCTGCCAGCGTTCTTCCCATATGTTTTATGGTAGCAAGTCTGCGAGAAACGGTGGCTGGTGCTTCACCCCGCGACAGGCAATGTTCAATAAAGTTTTGGACGCTTGAATGATCCCAATGCGCAACTTCAAGCTTAGAATGATCTCTTACCGCATGATAGTCCACGAGAAAATCGAGAAATTGGATAGTGTCATTGCGCTTCGCTTTAGCGGTATGCTTGGAGCCCGAGGCATAATAATCAAGGTAGCTATCTACAACTCTTTCGAGTTTGAGTCGTGAAAAACTCTTGTTGCGAACAATTTCCTCAAGAGTTTCTTTTTCTTTTGGGGCACTGGCTTCCATCCCTTAAGAATTTAACGAGATGGGGTTGATGTCAAACGAATTATAATTTTCTTTTCGTGATATAGTTGAATGAATCTGCGTTGCTCTTCTACTCTCCTTTTTCCGAGAAAGCGCGATTATGTTTTTAACCGCAAGGAAGCGAGCAACACGAGGAGCAGTCCGCCAAGTAGAGCCAGAGTGAAACTCCAGTAGAGCCAGAGTGAAACTCCAGTAGAGCCAGAGTGAAACTCGGAGAGGATAGGCTGAATGTATGAAGTGTTTAGATGAGCTCTACTTCATCTACAATAGCGAGTACTTCCTTGGTGTCGACGATTCGTAACAACTCGTCCCACGGCACTCGAGTTCCAGCATGACGTCCTACGAGCACGGTCGCACCAAGAGGAATGCCACTAATATTCGTTTCCTCATCTGTATCTGCATCAATGGCACTGGCTACTTCGATAACTTGAGCCAGTAGACTCTCTTCTCCCCGATCCTTTGCATTTTCTGGTAGGTAGAGTCCCCCATCTGTTTTTGAATCTGCTTTTTTTATTTGCACAAGCACGCGCATCCCGAGAGGGTGCACTTTCCGGACAGAGCGATTGGCATCGCTAAAGTGTTCAGATAAATCTTTCATAGCAGGAAGCTTTTCACCTTTCTTGTTACTCATCTAGTTGCCTTGAGAAGTGAGCACCAAGTGTACCTGAATTTTAGGCTTAGAGCGAGATGCTGTTCTGGAATGAGTGCTGATACGAGAGCGAAGAAGTCATCTTGCTCAGGGAGGTTACAAATGATGACACGTTCTTTCGAGCCATAACTACTTGATTTATTTAGTAAGCTCTTCCGATAATCTTGCGCTCAAGAAATGAGTATGAGCCAGACAGGGAAAGACAGCGCCTGGTCATTTTCAAGAAGCGGAAATTTGATGGAGAGTTTCCAAAAATCGGTGTATTTTCTGAACCGTTTCTGGCAAAAAACTACTCATACTAGAAAGTTAGGGTATTCTCCCGAAGGTACTGTCAAACACACTACGACAAAAAAGGTTAACCACATGTCCGACAAGAGCGTCACCGTCAATTTCCCAGAAGGAAACTCCATTGAACTCCCAGTAGTTCAAGGCTCAGAACAAGAGAAAGCAATTGATGTCTCAGCGTTGAGAGGGAATACGGGATATATCACTCTTGATCCTGGATATGGAAATACAGGCAGTTGTAATAGTGCGATTACCTTCATTGATGGAGAGAACGGGATTCTTCGGTATCGGGGATATCGAATTGAGGATCTTGCAGAGCACAGTACGTTTCTTGAAACATCATACCTATTGATCAATGGGAAGCTTCCCTCAGCAGAGGAGTTAAGTTCATTCGAAGCTCAGATAAAGAATCACACCTTATTACACGAGGATGTAAAAAGTTTTTACGATGGATTTCCAAGAGATGCTCATCCAATGGCGATCTTGGCGTCGGTTGTAGTTTCTCTCTCCTCCTTTTATCAGGACGAGGTGGGAAGCCCAGAAGAGGTTTCATATCTGAACAGTATTCGTTTAATGGCGAAGCTTCCGACGATTGCCGCATGGGCATACAAAAAGTCTGTAGGTCACCCTTTTACTTATCCAGATAACAGCCGGAGCTATGCGGAAAACTTTCTTTACATGATGTTTGGACTTCCTGTAGAGCATTTTGAGGTTGACCCGCTCGTTGCGGAGGTCCTTGATACGCTGCTTATTCTGCATGCAGATCACGAGCAGAACTGCTCGACTTCAACGGTAAGAATCGTTCGAAGCTCAGGGGTTAATCTTTTTGCTTCAATTGCGTCGGGGATCTGTGCACTTTGGGGATGGCGCCATGGTGGGGCAAACCAGGAAGTAATCGAGATGCTTAATCGAATCCGAGAGGATGGCGGTGATGTGAAGAAGTATATTGAGATGGCGAAGGATAAGGATAGCGGTTTCCGTTTGATGGGATTCGGTCACCGGGTATATAAAAATTATGATCCTCGAGCGAGTGTTATCAGGAAGAAGTGTGAGCAAGTTCTGACCAAATTAAATAGCGATGACCCAACCCTGGAAATCGCGCGCAAGCTCGAAGAAGCCGCCCTAAACGACGATTATTTTAAAGAGAGAAACCTTTATCCGAATGTCGACTTTTATAGTGGCATTCTCTACAAGGCAATGAATATTCCAGTCAACGCGTTTACTGTTATGTTTGCGCTAGGGCGACTTCCAGGGTGGATTGCTCATGCAAAGGAATACTCAGAAGATCCGAAGAACAGGATTGGTAGGCCACGACAGGTGTATACTGGTGAGACAGAGCGCAAGTATGTCCCAATCTCTGCACGTTAGAGTCTCTGCACGGTAGAGAGTCGCAAAACAACACAAATTTTTGAGTTTCTACAGAGCGTTTTTATAAAAAGCTGCTGTGGTGACGTAATGTTCAACACCTGAGCGAGTAAATTCCCGCTCGAGTTCATTCACTTCACGAAGTACCTGTGCTGGAACTCCGGCTGCCATCATCTTTTTTGGTACATGCATTTTCATCCGTACAAGCGAGTTGGCTGCAACCAGGGCGTCTTCATCGATAATCGATTCGTCTAGAACGGTAGCCTGCATGCCAATGAGTGCTCGATTTCGGACGTGACACCCATGGAGGACCGCACCGTGTCCGATGGTAACTTCATCCTCTACAATACAAGGCCCAAGTCCTCGAGAGGTATGTAAGACGGCATGTTCTTGCAGATTTGTCTTAGCGCCAATGATGATGGGATTTATATCTCCTCTAACCACAGCACCGAAGAAAACAGAGCTACCTGATCCGATTTCAACATCTCCAATCACATACGCATTAGGCGCAATGAAAACATCATCTGCGATTCGTGGAGTTTTATCGTGATACGATATGACTGGCATGACAGCAGTTACCGAAGAACCTGGAGCGCAGCCTCGATGCACCGATCCTTCGACGGAAGGATTACACTTTCTAAGCTCTTCGAGTACGGCATCGGTACGTCCAGACTTGAAACGAGCCCCACTGGTGCATCCAGTTCATCAAAGATGCGTGTGCTAATCAGGTGGCTAATATAGGCTCCGAAACTTGCCATTTCATGTTGTTCCTGAATGATCAGCACTCGATTTGTTTTTGCAACCGATGTAAAAATTGCATCTTCGTCAAGAGGTCGAAGAGTTCTCAAATCAAGCACCTCAGCCGATATCCCTTGTTGCTCGAGAGCATTTGCAACCTCGAGGGTAAGAAAGACATTTTTTGACCAAGAAATCAGAGTTATATCACTTCCCTCTTTTTTTACATCAGCAACACCAAGAGGAATGGTGTATTCGCCCTCTGGAACAGGCCCCTTCATGCTATAGGTCAATTCTGACTCGAAAAAACATACGGGATTATCATCACGGATACTAGACTTGAGTAGGCCCTTCATGTCGTAGGGAGTAGATGGACAGACAACCTTGAGGCCTGGAGTATACGCATACCACTGCTCGAATGAGTTCGCATGCTGCGCACCAAGTTGATAAGCAGCGCCTCCAGCTCCACGAAATGTTATAGGAACCGAGAGTTGCCCGGCAGACATAAGTCTTGCCTTCGCCGCTGTGTTTATTATCTGGTCGATAGCCACCAGCGAGAAGTTAAAAGTCATAAACTCTACGATGGGTCGAAGCCCGCACATTGCAGCTCCGATGCCAACTCCTGCAAAGCCATTCTCTGCAATCGGTGTATCAATAACCCGCTTGCTACCAAACTCATCCAACATACCCTTCGAGCACTTGTATGCTCCGTTGTATGCACCCACCTCTTCTCCGAGGAGAAGGACATTTTCATCCAAACGCATTTCTTCTGACATCGCTTCCTGAAGAGCGTCTCGGATTGGAATTTCTCGAACAGTCAGTCCTTCATTCACGGCGCTTTCTCCCCCTTGATGTAGTGATTCCACGGCAGCCTCTTAACTTTCTATATAGGTATAATTTGTTGCGGTTGCAGGGTCTGGAAACGGAGAATTCTCAGCAAACTCCACCGCTTCTTGAATTTCGTTTTCAATATCAGCCTCTATCTGCGCTCGTTTGTCTCCCATTTGCAGTTCATCCAGCTTCTGTCCAAGGAGAAGGATCGCATCACGTTGTTGGCGCTCCTGAACATCTTCACGCGTTCGATACTTTTGTGGATCTGCCATCGAGTGCCCTCTGTATCGGTACGTTTTTACCTCAATCAAGGTAGGTTGGTTATGTTCTCGAGCCCTCTGCACTGCTGTATGAACTTTTGAGCGAACGTCAAAAATATCATGCCCATCAATAGTTTCACGCGCCATCGCATAGCCAAGTGCACGGATTGAGAGGTCTTCTGTAGGAGCTGTCTTCTCAAGTGGAGTGCCCATTGCGTATTCGTTGTTTTCAATGAGATATACGACTGGAAGTTCCCACAGTGAAGCGAGCGAGAGCCCTTCGTGAAAAGGACCAATGTTGATGGCACCATCGCCGAGGAAGCAGAGTGTTACCCCATTCTCCTCTTTATACTTTTGCGCGAATGCTAGACCGGCAGCAAGTGGCACTTGCGCTCCTACAATACCCCATCCACCATAAAAGTTATTATCGATGTCATAAAAATGCATTGAACCACCACGGCCTTCGACACATCCTGTGCCTTTACCGAGGAGTTCGGCCATACCTGCTTTTGAAGAGCCTCCTCGAGCCAGGTAGTGTCCATGACAGCGGTAAGCAGTTATGACCTTGTCATGTTTTTCGAGCACTGAAAGTGCTCCAACAGCCACTGCTTCCTGACCGATGTACAGGTGGAGAAAGCCACCAATTTTTCTTTCAGTGTAGAGTCGAGCTGCCTCTTCTTCGAAGCGACGGATTCGAAGCATTCTTTGATAGAGTTCGCATAAAAGTTCATGATCCATAGGAGACCTGTTTAATATCGAGGTTTAGCCCGTAAAAGTAGTAATTACCGCACAAGAAGGCAACTCACTCGATTGTTTTGATGGGGTAAAGGTCGTACCCTTGGGGGAGTAGGCGTGAGTTTCGTATCAAAAGAACCGAGGTGAAGGTCTGATACAGCTTACGGGTCAGATTATAAAGCATTGAAATGACACGACTTTTTGCGGTAGATCCAGGTCTTCTCTGTTCAGGATGGGCACTTTTCAAGGCTCAAGAGGGCTCAGACCCTTTCTTACTTGCTGTTGGTAAAATATCTCCGCTTGGATCAAAGCATCCAATGGCTCACCGCCTTGAAGACCTGCAGGTCAAGTTCAGGGAGATACGGGAAGAAGCGCGGCTTGGATCGAACGATATTTTAGTTTGTGAGGCTCCCACAACCATGCGAGACCCACGCGCTGCTTTGGTGGTAGAGCAGGTACGGGGGGTCTTTGAAACCGTTGCTCGTGAAGCAGGAATGAGAGTCCCTGGTCGGGTTCATCCCCGTTCAGTGCAGTACGAGGTAATGGGTCTGAGTGGCAAACAGCTTCCTCGTGAGGTTGTAAAGTCAACAGCGATAGAGGTTGCAGTTCGCCTACATGGAGAACGGCTCAAAAACTTGGGATTATCGATTCATTCGACGCCTAAAAAATATCAGGATATTATAGACGCAGTATTAATCGGAACATACGGTCTGTCAGCGATAGCGCAGGCGGAACAGGTTGGAGAGCCGTGGGAAAAGTTTTTTTCCCAAAATGAACCGAGAAGGAACTCGCGTTTTCGGCTAACGGAGTCAGGAGGGATCAGGTAATGAAAAAAATATTTCTTCCCTTAGGTTGGATCTCTGCCATAGCAATTTTAGCGTGCGGGGTACTGCCGGCAGAGCAGTTATGTGCTCAGGCAAATGATCGAACAAATATCCTCGAACATTCGACGGATCCTCGAGGTCTCCCTGAGGTGGTAATTTGTTCCCAGAATCTAGAGAACTTCGGCGAGCTTGCGCTTATGAAAAGGCGGGAGGAAGCCGAGAATGAAAAAGAACGGGAAGCCAAGATGCATGCTCTGGTGAAACGTTTTCAGAAGGCAGGATGTACGATTATTGCCGTTCAAGAAGTGCTCGGTGCAAATTCGAAGAAAGCACAAAAAGCATTAGACGAGCTTGCGTTACGGTTACGGCATTACACGAATAAGGAGTATGTAACTTATATAGGACCATCGAACGATAGAATCTCTCAGGTAGGATTTATCGTTGAAAAAGAAGGGATTGAATTTAATGGCCTTACCTCATTCGCCAAGGTCGAGCTCCCTAAGGTCTCAGAAGGTCAAGAGCCACGCTTGTTTGCGCGAGGACCACTTCAGCTTCGACTGGTTGTCAGTGGTAAAGAGCAGGCTGCTTCCCGTGAGCTGACCCTTGTGACCTTTCATTTTAAATCACAGGCGTTTAACAGCGGAGATGGAGCAGATCTTTCTTGGGAGACCTATCGAATGGAGATGGCCGAAGCGCTGCGTCGCGTGATCGTTCAGAGGAATGAAGAGCTCTTAAAGGGAGATGGGAATCTTTTAGTTTTACTCGGAGACCGAAATAGTCACTTTGATTCTGCTAGTGCTCGGCTCCTGACAGGAGAGGTGATTCTTTCCAGGTTCCAAGGCGAAGCGCCGTGCAGGTTAAGTAAAAGGGGTGTCCCACTTTGTAAACCTGGTGCCGTTTTGCCCCCGATCTTCACAAGTGTCCTAACCAATGATCCTCAAACGTTCCAGTCATCAGGGACGTATTTGTATGGAAATACTTTTTCATGGCTTGATGAAATTCTCTTGCCTGTCACTAACTTGCAGTATGCGTATGAAAAGGCGGGCGTAGAGGGCGATTACGATAGTGGAGTGATACGAGAATTTGAGGAAGCCTCGGATCATGGGCTCGTTTATGTGCGCCTCAACTGGTAGGAAGCCAACCTTTATAACTCCTGAGAAGACTGCTTCGGATCTTCTAACATATTGTGCAGCAGACCTGGCACACTCGGGGTCATGTGCGCTTCAATATAAATCTGATAGGAGAACAATCGTTTGGATATCGAAATACCAATACGGTTGAGTGCAACCAATAAGCGACTGATACGACCTCTTTTGAGTACAAGAGGAAATGGCGCAGGGATCCCTTCGCAGCGTGAAACGACATAACCACTTTCCTCCAAAAGACTGATCAGATTCTTAAAGTTAAAGAGTCTCTTGTGACCGATATCGAGTATTCCTCTCGGACCATAGTTAAATTGACCAACAAGGTGTGCTAGGCGAAGGATAATAAATCCGATATTTCCTGTCGTAATAATTACTCGCGGAGTCTGTGAACCGTAACAGTCTCTTAAGTGATCAAGAAACTGCTCAGGATTATTGAGGTGTTCGATGATGTCCAGCAGTAAGATTGTGTCGAATGCATCGGCTCGCAGTGATTTGCTCGGCTTGAACGTATTCAGATCCTGTTGCTCAAAATGCTTAGCAAATCTCCGAACCTTTTGAATATCTCTTTTATCCACACATGAGACTTGGCACCCCTTTTCGCTTAGTGCACGCGCTACAACGCCTTCCCCACATCCAAGGTCGAGGACATTCTGCGGCTCATTGAATGCTTCAACAGTCTTAGAATGAGAAGAATCAAAATCGAGTTTTGCCTCATACGGCTCAGCTCGAAAATTCACCCCTACATCAAATTTTCTTCTATAAAGCAGGCCGAGATTCTGTATACGACTCATGAGAGTGGCACGAACTACATCCAATGCATATCGAAAACCATTCACATGACACACTTCATCACCATAGTGTGTTGGAATAGGGATCTCAGAAACTCTTAACGATTTACGAAAGAGCTGGATGATAATCTCTGTATCAAAGTGAAAATCATTTGTATTTCTCTCAAATGGAATCTCTGAAAGAGCGCTTGTTGAATACGCACGAAACCCACTGTGAAATTCTGACAGATGCGAACCAAGACAAACGTTCTGAAAAGCCGTCAGCACCTTATTCCCGATAAATTTGTAGAGTGGCATACCTCCCTTGAGAGCATCTCCGCCTCGCATCATTCGGGAACCGAAGACAGCATCGCTCTTCCCAGCAAGGATAGGGGCTGAAATATCACTGATCATTTCAGGGGGATATTGCCCGTCACCATGCACAAGCACTACGGCTTGAAAGCCTTTTTCAATAGCATAGCGGTATCCCAATTTTTGATTCCCACCATATCCCTGGTTTATGGGTGTGCGTAAGACCGTCAGTTTGATGCCTTCTGGCAGATCCTGATATTCCAGCCCTACTTCGTAGGTTTTGTCTTTTGATGAATCATCAATGACGAGGATCTCGTTTTCTGGAGTAAGAAGATCTCGGGGAATCCGATCGAGTACCCAAGAGAGAGTGCTCTCAGCATTATAGGCGACTATGAATATGAGAATTTTTTTTTGCATGACTGCCGAATCATTAGTATTCCGCATTACTATAGGGAGTCAGTCTTGCGATAGCAAGGTATGGCATGTGAAGTAAGACGAGGAGACATTAACTGGCTTTTATAAATGATACGACACTATCGGTATCACTTAAGTCGGATAAGAGAAGTGTCGGGGCACATTTCGCTGTAAACGTTTCGAACGTGATGCCGCCCGTTGAGACTCCGATCGAGCGTGCAAAGTTTGCCTCTGCCGCTAGAATATCATTGACAGAATCGCCTATAACCGTGACAGAAAACTCTGTGGGGAAAGCGGACTGTGCTTGAATACGTTCAATGGCGATACGCACAATTTCTTTTCTATCTCTTGAATCACTTCCATATCCTCCCGTTTGAAAATAAGAGTGGATATTTCCTCGTGCTAGCTTCATGTGTGCTGTAGGTTGCAGGTTTCCCGTTTCTATTCCAAGAACAATATCTTTCTCACGAGAAAGTGTTGTGAGTAGCGACTCAATGCCTGGTAAGAGTGTAAAATTTTCATGATGGGTAATCATGGTCTGAAAATGCGCAATAAACCGTTCTTGAAGACGCTCATTCTCACGGCTCGTCTGAGGTTTACCATTCATCAAGTGACAGATTTCATCGATAATATCCGGATCTGTCCTTCCATTTAAATTGATTGATTCCCACGAGGGTGTCATCTCAAAAACATCTTGGAATGCTTTTTCAAAAGCGTTTTCTCCGATCCCTCTTGCTCTAAGCAATGTTCCATCAATATCAAAGAGAACAATGTGTTTCATGATTTGTCATATATTCTATTAAAACGAAGAGAGCCTATGAGTTCGCTATTTTCTGAGAAAGGACTTGTAGACCAACGGTACTCGACTCTAATGCACGACCCTCGCCTAACGCGTGCTCATAACAGCCATAGCACGCAGGAAAATACTTCTCCTCAGCTCCAAGATCAACGGAAGGTCCTTCAAGAGTCGCTATTCCATCTTTATGCTTCAGATTCATGATTGCTTTCTTCGCACAGTATGCGCATGTGGTTTTAATCTCTTCAATACTATCTGCCAGCTCAAAAAGTCGCTGTGAACCAGGAAAAGCATTTGTTCTGAAGTCTGCCCGAAGACCATAACAGATAACAGGAACACGCATGTGAGTTGCTACATGTCGCAACTGATCAATTATTGAGGGCGCGATAAATTGGACTTCATCAACAAGGATGCAGTCATAGCGGTCAAATTGTTTGAGTGGAAGTTCCGTGGTGCTATCAACGAGCAGATCTGCTGTCTGTTCTAATCCGGCTCGCGACTTAATCTTCTTTTCACTAAATCGAGTATCCAGCAGTGGTTTGATAAGTAGGATATGTTTGCCCTGCTGCCGGTAGTTATGTGCAACAGCGAGAAGATTAAGTGTCTTTGCGCTACTAACGGTTCCATATCGAAAATAGAGCTTCGCCATCTACTGAGTCTCCCGTAGTACGTTTTTCGATGAGCATGGTTTGTAGTTTACTTTGAGGAGGAACTCAATGATTTTCTCTTTTTTCGGAAGGATTGAAAGCGGGCAGCGATTTTTTGCGCGGGACGACGCATTTCGCACGACCGTCGTATTGTCTGTTGCCCCTAAGCTGCTCCTAACTCTGGTGGGGCTCCTCACTCTGGTAGGGCTCCTCACTCTGGTAGGGCTCCTCACTCTGGTAGGGAGAGTCCTTTTGGGGAAAATCGTGCGAAGCCAGATTTATCATCCGAGGGAAATCACATCTCTCATCTGTCGATAATTCTTTGCTCAAGTCATATCTCGTTGGAGCAATTCGATTTTTCTCAACAAGTTTTTCTAGAACTTCTTCAGCCTCCATCTTTGGAGAATACTGTGAGCGATCCCCGTTCGCGTATCGCTTTAATCCTCGACTATCAATAAATTTAAATTTTTCATCCCAGCGATAGACTTCCTCAAATCCTCCTCGGAGAGGTTGGCTTTCGGGTGGATAAGAACTTACGAAGACGAGATAGAGTCCTTCTTGGTCAGTTTCTACTGTGAAGAAGTTGCGATGCAAAAACCTCCCAACGAGCAGGGACTCCCCTGTCTGGGGGTGAGTGAGAGCGGCTTCAAATACTTGAGCAACCTCTCTTACCGGTCCTTCATCTGGCCAGCTTTCTTCCCTTTGAGCCTTTTCAATCACGTCTTTCTCCAGAACACTGTTATGAGATGCGTTGGAACACTATCGATTCCCTCCTTGGGTTGTCAAGCTATGGCCGTTTTCTGCAGCGAATATCAGATTGTTAAGTGATTGATTCCAGACTGATTCTCGTTCCCTGACCTCGACACACTGACTGGAAAGTGAAAAAAACCCCCCTGAATGGAAACTTTCAATTCCTCACTACGATACTCCGAGTGTGAAGGGAGTGTCGTAAGTCAAAAT
>Ga0181593_10004812_pt1 | contig 12261 bp, 6 predicted proteins | sample 071ome_19_FD_133756 | JGI IMG/M metagenome (GOLD analysis project Ga0181593, IMG submission 133756) | Coastal salt marsh microbial communities from the Groves Creek Marsh, Skidaway Island, Georgia - 071413AT metaG (megahit assembly) | ecosystem: Environmental > Aquatic > Marine > Intertidal zone...
CGAATGACACCACGACACTTGCTGGTGTGAATATCACCTTCGACAGCACAGTTGATGGTGCTGCTGCGGGAATGCAGGAACTGGTAGTCAACGCCACCGGAACTGCCACCTTCGGTGATGGCACAGGTGGTGATGAGGTTGGCGGTGAGTTCGCACTGGGCAGCCTCACTACTGACGGCATGGTGGCTGCGTTGGGAACAACGCGCATCAATGCAACCAGTGTAACCACGGTTAGCACTGGCGGTAAGAGTGGTGACCAGACCTACAACGATGCGGTTGTTATCGGTAGTAACGACATCGGAGGTGATGTGACGACCTTGAATGGTGTCAACGTGCTCTTCAATTCGACCCTCGACGCAAGTGCCGCAGGTGCTGATGAGTTGATTGTAAATGCGAGTATGCTCACCCGCTTCGGTGACGCCACGGGCACCGACCTGGTTGGTGGCGCAGCGCCTCTCGGCAGCATCACCACGGATGCAGCCGGAACAACAACCATCAACTCGGTTGCCGTAACAACCAGCAGCGCGATGGGTAATTCCGGCGATCAAACCTACAACGATCCCGTTACCTTGGGACATGACCCGGTGGTAAGCGACTTGACGACACTTACCGGTGTAAACGTGTTCTTCAACAACACCCTCTCTTCCGCAGGAGACGGTACGGACGAACTGTTAGTCGTGGCGTCGGGAGTCACCCGATTTGGCGATGGAGTCGGAAACGACACCGTTGGTGGGGGTGCTGGACGCCTTGGTTCGATTACAACTGATGCTCCTGGCACTACGGTGATCAATGCGACAACGGTGGATACAGCCAGTGTTGGTGGCAACACAGGTGACCAGACCTACAACGATCCTGTGACAATCGGCAGCAATGATACCGGAGGTAACACGACCACGCTGACGGCCGTAGACGTGAGGTTCAACTCCACGGTCGATTCCGCCAGCCAGGGCAGTGACAACCTGATCATCAATGGTTCCGAACTCACCATCTTCGGCGACGGAACTGGTGATGACCGTGTGGGTGGAATCTTCGCCCTTGGCAGCCTCATTACTGACGCACCGGGAACGACAATTATCAACGCCACCAGCGTGACGACTTCGTCGGCCGTCGGTGCGACAGGAAACCAAACTTACAACGACGCAGTCATCGTGAGCAGCAATGACACTGGAATGAACCTGACCACCCTCACTGGTGTGGACATCTCGTTCAACTCAACGGTGGATTCGCCTGCTGTTCCTGAATTCGTTGTCTCGACGCCTGGTAGTGACGAGTTGATCGTTACTGTTTCGGGAACGGCACTCTTCGGGGATGGTGTCGGACACGACAGAGTCGGTGGACGTGCCGCACTTGGTGAGCTGACGGTCAATGGAACGTCATTTATCAACGCGACCTCTGTGACAACCTCCTCCGCCCTCGGTAGTGACGGAGACCAGAACTACAATGGTGCGGTTACTGTCAGTGACAATGACAGTGGAGGTGACACAACCACCTTCACCGGAGTCGACATCTTCTTCAACGGAACGCTTGATGCGACCGCTGATGGTAGCGACGACGTGATCGTCAACGGCACTGGAGTGACACAGTTTGGTGATGGAGTGGGTAACGACAATGTTGGTGGAACCTTCCCGCTGGGCAGTCTGACAACAGACACGACCGGTGAAGCAGGAACCACGATCATTAACTCCACGATCGTGACGACAAGCATTACGGCGGGCAACACGGGTGATCAGACTTACAATGATCCGGTCTTCATCGGTAGTAACGACACGGGTGGAAGTCTGACGACCATCACGGCAAATGATACCACCTTCAACCGGACGCTTGATGAGCGCCTCGATCTTGCCGGTGGAACGCAGAGCCTGACCATCAACAGCTTTGTCAACGGAGCTGATCTTGGCGACACCACCTTCGGTAGTGCCGCTCTCGATGGAACGTCCGACAATGTGGGCGGGCTGAATCCGCTTGCTGCGCTTCTCACGAATGCTGAAGGACGCGTCATCATCAACTCGGATACGGTTACAACAACCATGAGCCAGACACACAACGAAGCTGTGTTCCTCGGAACAAGCGGAATTGGTAACACGGTAACCACCATCAATGGTCTGAATGTGACCTTCAACGACAGTGTTGATGCCTTCGCGGCTGGAACACAGGGATTGATCGTCAACGCAGCCGGAACGACCACCTTCGGTGATGGAGTCGGCAACGACTTCGTGGGTTCTGGAAATGCGATCCTCGCTGGTTCAGGAGCCCTGACCTACCTGGTTACGGATGCCGGAACGGTGGCTCCCGCAAATGGGCCTGGAACAACAGTTGTCAACGCTACATCGGTGACGACGATTCCGACCGGTGATCAGCTCTATAATGATGCAGTCGTCATTGGCAGCAACGACATGAGCACCACGACGACCTTCAATGGTAATGACATTACGTTCATAAGCACGTTGGATGGTACCACAGCGGGCGCTGAGGCGCTGGTCGTCAACACCACCTCTGGTGTTGGAGAGATGGATGTCACCGTGGGTGTTGACGGAATCCTCGGAACGTTGGACGACGGCCTGGTCGCTGGTGATGACACCGGAACGACAACGTTCGGAAGGACAGGGTTCATTGATGGAACCGACGACAATGTTGGCGGGGTTACTCCGGTTGCTTCGATCACGACCAATGCTGATGGCTTGACGGTCATCAACTCTGCGGTTGTTACGAGCACAGGCTTCCAGACATACAATGACAATGTTCTGGTGCTTATCAGTGGTATGCTCTTGCCGAGTGGAGATCCCAATACGACAACGACGTTGAATTCCACCATTGCAGGCGACATCACCCTTGGCTCGATGCTGACACAGTTCCTAATGGGAGCTGACAATGTCTATGATGAATTGGTGGCCAATGTTGCCGGTGGCAATGTGAACCTGATCTCGGCCATCAGTAACCTCTACAAGGTCAATGGTAGTGCTGCGTTCAGTTTCATTGGAGGTAATCCTGACAACACAGGCATCAACCTCTATCTGTCGCAGCCAATTGCACCGCTGGTTTACCTCTACACAGCACCTCCTGCCCAGTATCGTGGTGGACTCCGCCTGATTGATGTAGGCACACTCCTCTGGAGGGACGTCCAGGGTCTGATCAACTACAAAAACGTTGATCGTCCTCTGGTCGACCTCGACATGAGCAGTCTCATCAGCGGTTCGTCGAGCGAAAGAACGGGCGCAATGGAAGGTGACTCGATCATGTCTTCCTTCGATCTCCTTGAGATCGTTGAGGAAGAACGAGAGGAGAACGAGTAATTCAAAGACTTGTTTCCCAATGCTTATAACGCTAAAGCCCAATAAATCTATGCGATTCAAAAAAACATCCGCCGGTCTGGTAACCTTGCTGGTTCTTGGCATGGCAAGCTCGTCGCATGCTGTTGACTTCGACAGAATAGCACCGAAGAAGAGTGACGGAACCAACAAGGCAACGGTCAGTACACCGGGAGTGCCGGCAGCAAAGGAGGCTGGTGCCGAGGATCCGAGGGCTCCAAGATTGGGCGCCCTGATCGTTGTTGGATCCCGGTCAGCTGTGAAGGGCAGCGGAGATGTGTCAGCCAGCGGAGTCAAGGTTGGGACTAGTCCCGCCTTAGATATTCTCAGGGGACCTGATTTCGACTATCTGATGTCCGGATTCCTGGGGATGAGGGTTTCGGAAGCCCTGTTGGCAAATGTTCAGAGAGAAATAATTCTTTATTATCGCAGTCGAAATCGCCCAGTGGTTGATGTCGTGATCCCTGCTCAGGAGTCCATCGGAAAGGGTGTGCTTCAGGTCTATGTCATTGAAGGCAAGCTTGGTAAGATTGTTGTCGAGGGCAACAATTGGACAAAAGAGGAGAGAATCAGGAAGAACGTGAAGTTGGAAGAAGGTGGAGCTATCGACACCTCTGCCATCCTTGACGGTGTGGATTGGTTGAACACCAATCCGGGACGAATGATCAATCCTTCACTTCGTCCAGGCAGCGCGTTGGGCACTTCTGACCTGGTCCTCAACGTGGATGAGAAGAAGATTCCATGGGATTTCTATATCGGTGCTGACAACACCGGACCCGAGTTGATTGGATCAGAGAGAATGTTTGCCGGATTCAACTGGAACAACGCATTCGGGTTGGACCATCGCCTTGGTTATCGATATACAATGGCAATGGATGTCAGGAGTTTGATGGCGCATTCGCTGTCCTATGACATTCCTCTTCCCTGGAAACACACCCTGAGTTTCTACGGCGGCTATGTCGATGCTGAAAGTGATTTCGGTGTTCCCAATGGTGCAGCGCGTCAGTACAGCGAAAGCTGGCAGGCTAGTGTTCGCTATAATTTGCCTCTCCCGCAAATCGGGAAATACAATCACGATTTGGCAATCGGCTTCGACTACAAGAGATTTGACAGTGATCTCCTATTCGTTGGCGCACCGACGCTCTTCATTCCTGGCACGACGCGTAGCGACATCGTAGTAGCGCAGGTTGCCGCACAATACCGAGGATCCATGACTGACAAATGGGGTGGGACATCAATTGGCTTGGAGGGCTTTTATTCTCCAGGAGGAATCGGTGATTACAACGATGATGCATCTTATGCCGCGCAGGAAGCAGGCTCTACTGCAAATTACATGTATGGGCGTGCATCGATACAGCGCCTCATAAAACTGCCAGTGGATCTCAGTGCCCAATTGAGGGGCTTGGTTCAAATTGCAGAAGGTGATCTTCAAGGCAGTGAGAAGTTCGGTTTGGGTGGTGCTCAAACCGTGCGTGGTTATGAAGAACGTCATGCCAATGGTGATGATGCCTATGTTCTCAATGCCGAGGTCTACTCACCGGCGTTTTCAGTCGCTAAGCTTTTGGATCCAGAGGCAACAGATAGGCTGCAGTTCCTGACCTTCTTCGATTATGGCGTTACCTCGCCGCATCAAACGCACTTGCCTGGTGAGGATGCTCATTTGATATTGTCGTCATTCGGTTTCGGTATGCGTTACAACGTGAAACGATACTTTAGCTTCCGCTTTGACTACGGCTGGCAGTTGACCAATCCCTATGAGAGTGTTCCTCGTGGTGATACCTCGCGAGGTCACGTGTCGGCAACTGTGAGTTTTTAGGTTTTCTTCCTTTGCTCGAAACCCCGGATTGAACTACTCAATCCGGGGTTTTGTATTTCTCGGCCTTAAAGGAAATCGTGATCGCTACCGATTCAAATGTTAGCCTGCCTTTGTCAGTATGAAGCTCTCCGTCATCATTCCTGTCTACAACGAAGAAGAGACCGTTGTTGATGTCATTCAATCAGTTAGGAAGTGTGGCGTGAAAGACCTGCAGATCATTGTAGTGAATGACTGCTCTTCTGACGGAACGCATGAAAAGTTGGAGTCCATGCCGAAGAGGAAAGACCTGACGATCATTCATCACGAGGTCAACAAGGGAAAAGGGGCAGCGATCAGGACGGCTCAGGCGCATGTTGAAGGTGATGTCATGGTGATTCAGGATGCTGACATGGAGTATTCGCCTTCGGAGTTTCCAGGCATGCTGAAACCCATTGAGGACGATCTCGCGGATGCCGTTTTCGGTAGTCGATACTCAGGAAGGGAGATACTCGTTGATGGCTTCTGGCATTACGTGGCCAACAAGTTTCTTACGCTGCTTTCCAATATGCTTTCCAATATCAACCTCACCGATATGGAAACCTGCTACAAGATGATACGGGCCGACCTGTTCAAGGAACTTGTTCTTGAGTGCAACCGATTTGGAATTGAGCCGGAGTTGACTGCGAAATTGGTGCGTTCGAAAGTCAGGATTTACGAGGTCCCCATTGCCTACAAGGCGAGGCGATTTGATGAGGGCAAGAAGATCGGTTGGAAGGATGGGGTTGCTGCGATCTGGTACATCTTCAAGTACAACCTCTTCAGTCGTTGAGGCTTTTGAACCTATAGGTTCGGACGGCATTCTCGTAGGTGCGCCCCTTTCTCAGCGCATCATTCGAGAGGATCTCTTCGAAATGCTCGGCATGCTTTTTGACCGTCTCTTCGATCAACCGGTGGTGAGTCTTGTTCTTATCCGGTTCCATGGAGTCATCCAGTGTGATGATTGAGATTCCTTCCTTCTCGAAGATGGCTAGCACTTCCACCGTCGATTTTGCATCGCTTTGATAGTCGCTCCCGCTCCAATTGACTGTCGCAAACACCTTGCTGGATCTTTTAACGATGTGTCCCGGCCGATCTTCAGCCATGGCCACCTCACTGATGAACATTCCTTCGCCGCTTGCATCAGATGAAACGAAAAGAGTGGTTTGAACGGGATCCTGGATTGCCAGTCTTGCAGAATCTCTAAAGCCGAAACACTCCTTGGGCTTTCTTTCGAGCGGTTGAAGAACTGCAGCGGCGACGAGAATCAATGCCAAATGGTTGGGCTTCATCCCATGCTTCTCAAGACAACGAACCGTGTCTGGAAGAAACAGGAGCAATACGGGAAGTGCAATGACGAGGTGCCTGGGTTCCAAGCCGCATGGAATGATGGGTTGAAGCAACATGGTCGCGAGGAAGAAGCCAATTGCCGACGCTTCCAGGGCTGAGCATGAGGTTTTTAGAGAGCGGACCAAACAGATCAGGAGCGGGACCATCGTCGCCATGACGACGCCAGTCGTAAGAAAGAGCTTTTTCCAATAATAGGGAATCGCCTGAAGTGTAAATGCCAAGTTCGGACTTTGGGATTCCCAGCCTGCCTTTGCCAGGTTCAGCGTGGCAAGGGTCCAAGGAGCGCATAACAGAATGACGATCAAAGCTGATGCCCAAAAACCTGGCTTCTTGAGTAACGGAAACTTTCTGCTTCCAAGAACTCCGGCGAGAGGTACGAAGGCGAGAAACATTCCTGATCCTTTCGTCAGGATGGCACAGGAAGCCACCAGGCCGAAGGCGAGCGAGTAGCGCGTTTGCCCTGAGTTCAGATAGCGGGCGAAGAGGCAAATGGCCAGTGTGGCCAGGAATGCGAGAAGTGCCTCGGTCATCACATGGCTTGAGAATTTCTGCACGACAGGAAGGCTGCAGTAGATGAGTCCCGCGGCCAGGGCGAGGCCGTTGGGGCTTTGATGTCGCACTTCGTTGAAGATCAACAACGCGGTTCCTGCCGTGAGAAATGCCATGAAGATCATCAGTGACGTTCTGGATGGGCCGAATGGAATCGTCCATGCGGATTGTGCGATGTAGAAGAACGGCGGCCAGTTGCCAAGGGCAACCTTGGGATAGTGATCGTAGTAGTTGCGTGCAAACTTCATCGGGTGTTCCGGAATACCTCCTGTCAGGTAGTCCCGGATCATCAGTCCGGTTACATAGTGGGCAGCCTCATCAGGATGGCCTCCAAACTCGCTCTTGTAGGCGCCTGTCTGCAGCTGCCATCCCACTGTGGCAGCAAGGAAGAGGACCAAGGCCATGATGTCCTGCTTCCAATGCCTGCGTTTGAGACCGGCCAGAACGTCCTGACTGATGGATTTGGAGGATGTGATAATACCCTTGATCACGAGACTAGTATTGGTTGTATGGAGTCTTTTTGAAGGATTGGTTTCCCTGAATCAAGGGGACAGTTCGAGCGATGCCGAGATAGCCCGGTGTTGAGAAGTTCGGTCCTTCTCACTGACGGCCTTGAGGGTGTTCCATTTCGAGTTGCAGAAGATGTAGTCAATCCTCATCCAAGGCCCGAAGCCTGTCAGGGGATTTCTGGAGGTTCCGGGGAATGTGAATCCGAATCCCCGTCCCTTTTCCTCGAAACAATCGGTCAGGTGTTCGCTGGCCCGGTGGTAGCCTGCTCCATGGTTGGGAAAGTTGAGATCGCCAACGAGAAGGGAGGGTAGCGGGTCACTGGACACGATTGCTGCGAGAGCATCAGCTGTTTCAACCCTGGCCAACCAACTTTCGTGGTAGGCGATTCGCTTCTCCTTCAATGGCCCGAACCCGATCAGTCCCAATGCCAGTGGCTTTCCTGCCAGCGCCTTCAGTTGGTCTCTGGGTGAAGGAAAGTGTGTGTTGTAGATGGCGATCTTCTGGTTCTCCCATTCAATGAGAAAACGAACCGCCACTGTTTGATCTTCATAAAGGGCCTCATTAATTGGCCTGACCTCCAGGATGGGATGTCTCGAGAGCAGCGTGAACTCTCCGTGGGCGTCGACGTTCCAGTCTGGGTAGTCCCTTTCAAATGCCCCTTTTCGTCCAGCCTCCTGGAGGACCACGATGCTGGGGTTCACGTCAGCCATGAAGGGGCGCATGCTCTGTTTGTTGTTTTGCCCGACATTGTTGGACATCACGACAAGCGAGGAACCTTCTGGTGTCTCCCAGTTTCGCCACTGCCAATCCATGTAGATTCCAATCACGATAAGGGCTGAGACAGGTGCCACGAGAGCCCATCTGGGATGAATCAGGAGGTTGATCGGGACCAGTGCTGCCAGTGGCAGAAGCCACCCCTGGGGAGGGAGGTATAGCAAGAGGCAGAGCGTCAGATTCCTTTCCCCGTAGAACTCGAGCAGAAGAAGCACAAGACAAAGTGCCAACAGGTAGGAGACATTCAGGATGATGACTCCCAGCCTGCACCAGCGAATCAGTCTGTGATAGATTCCGTCGCTTTGTTTTCGGCTCTTCCAGAAGGATTCAAGGAAATCGAGAACCCGGTCGAGGGGTGTTCTGACCGCGGGTGGTTCTTCCTTAGGGTTGGAGTCATTCAATACCGGGAAGAGTGAAAAAGTGGAGCGGGTGATGGGAATCGAACCCACCTAGCCAGCTTGGAAGGCTGGAGCATTACCACTATGCTACACCCGCTCAGAGGCGAGGACGCATATTATCCAGTTCGCTTGCGTTGTCAATTCACCTGCCGTTATCTTTTCCGGAGATGAATGATTTGCTTCTCAAGAACGGTCGGGTGGTTGATCCGGGAAACGATTTGGATAAAGAGGTCGACCTATTGATCATTGGAGGAAGGGTGAAGGAGGTCGGGACTGATCTCAAGGTGCCGGAGGGGATTGAAGTTGTTGATGCATCGGGTAAGCACGTCATTCCGGGACTTGTCGATATCCATGTTCATTTCCGGGAGCCGGGACAGTCCAGGAAGGAAACCATCAAGACAGGCATGGCCTCCGCCGCGAAGGGTGGTTTTACGTCGGTTGTCTGTATGCCGAACACCACGCCGAGCATAGACAACCCTTCCACGGTGGCCCTTCTTGAGGATCAGGTTCAGAAGGTGCGGGAAAACGGGCACATTCATGTCTACATGACCGGGGCCATGACCAAGGGAATCGGGGGAGAAGATCTGGCACCCATCGGGTCACTCTACAAGGCTGGCGTTGTGGCCATTACCGATGATGGTCACTGTATCCAGAACAACGAGCTGATGCGGCGGGCGTGCGAGTATGCGCGGATGTTTGACCTTGCCGTGATGGACCATTGTCAGGACTACAGTCTCGTCACGGATGGGGTGATGCATGAGGGATACTGGAGTGCCAGTCTGGGACTCCGCGGATGGCCTGCTGCCGGCGAGGACCTGATCGTGGCTAGAAACATCCTCCTCGCAGAACAAACGGGAACCTGGATTCATTGTCAGCACGTCAGTTCAGCCAAGAGCGTGGAATTGATCCGAGAGGCGAAGGCCAGGGGAATCAGGATCTCCGGGGAAGCCTGTGCGCATCATTTTACCCTGACGGATTCCGCAATTGCTGGAAGCGATGTCTTCTGGAACGGGGATGGAAAGGTCATCTATGGAGATCGCTACACACCTGAGGAGCTGCCCCAATGGCCGAAGTACGAAACACGCTGCAAGATGAATCCCCCGCTGAGATCCGCTGAGGATCGTGAAGCCGTGATTCAAGGAGTGGCCGATGGAGCTCTGGAGATTCTGGCCAGTGATCATGCACCTCATTGCGACTATGAGAAAGAGGTGGAGTTCGACCATGCTCCCTTTGGGATCACGGGCTTGGAAACTGAATTTACCCTGAGTCTCATGCAGTTGGTGCATTCCGGACGAATGTCGTTCTCGGACATGGTCCATCGCTACACCGTCGCGCCTGCCAGGTTGTGCAAGCTTGAGGCGGGGAATCTTTCTCCGGGTATGCCTGGCGATGTGACGGTGGTGGACCTGAACAAGGAGTGGTCCTTCAAAAGGGAGGATACCGCCAGCAAGTCCTTCAATTCACCCTTCTACGACTGGCCCCTGAAGGGGAAGGCCGTCATGACCATTGCGGATGGTCAGATAATATGGCAGGACTAGAAGGCCGAATGGATCCCTTAAGACTGGAGAACATGATGAAGAGAACCCTTATCTTTCTGACCTTGCTGTTCCTGCTGTCCGGCTGTGACAAGCCATCGACAGGTCCAGAGGACCCAACTGCAACATCGTTGTCCTCGGATGAAATGATTTCTTTGGACCTCGCTTCAGTCGATTCGGGCACGGCCCCTGAATCATACGACGGAGGATGGATCACCGATCTTCCCGCTGCAATCCGGTTTGCGAAGGAGAAAAACAAGATGATCTTCATGGATTTTACCGGTTCAGATTGGTGCCCTCCGTGCAAGATGCTGCATTCCGAGGTTTTGACTTCATCGGATTTCAAGGCATTGGCGAAGGAGCATTTCATCCTGCTTGAACTGGATTTCCCACGTCGGATCGAACAGAGGGAAACCTTGAAGAAGGCAAACGAGAAGATTGCCTCGGCTGCTGGCATTGAGGGCTTCCCCACCATCATGGTTGTGGATCCGAATCTGAACATCCGTTTCAAGGAGGTCGGCTATGCACCCAAGGATGAATACCTGGCCATGTTGAAGAAGGATCTTGGGATCTGATGTAGGAGGATCCCCGATGGCTCCCTTCATCTCCATTCTTTTCTGGTTTTTTGATGGGGGAATGCGGGCCAGCAGAATCGTCATTGTCCTTTTGTCTTCCTTTGTCCTGTCAGGGAATCTGCTGGCGGCTCCGAGGTTGAACGTCCTTTTCCTGGCCGTGGATGACATGAGGGATTGGGTGGGGTGCCTGGGCGGCTACCCGGGCAAGGTCCACACGCCTCATATTGACCGGCTTGCAGATGAGGGAATGCTTTTCACCAACGCCCACTGCCCATCACCCAAATGCGCTCCTTCGCGTGCGTCCATCATGACAGGTCTCCGTCCTTCCACCACGGGGCTTTATGACAATGGTCACTGGTGGTTTCCCAATCTGGAGGGAAGGGCAACCTTGCCAACGCACTTCAGGAAGCAGGGTTATCACGTGGTTGGAGCGGGGAAGATCTTTCATCATACAGCCGGCAACAATCCTCCGAACCAGTGGGATGAGTTCCTGCCCCTGAGGTTTCGCGATGATCCGTGGTTTCGGGATGCAAAAATCAATTATCCCTGGTCGGAGTCCGGCCCTTTTCCCCCGGGCTTTCCCTTCAGTGGAGTGGATGGATTGGGGCACGAGAATGACTGGGGCAGTCCATTGTCCGAGAACCAGATTGCCGACGACGACAGAACCGTGGGGTTCATCGTTGATTACCTTTCCAAAGAGCACGGCGCTCCATTCTTTGCGGCATGCGGCATATTTCGTCCTCACCTTCCATGGTACGTTCCCCAAGAGTTCTTTGAACTCTATCCGATCGAGGAAATCATTGTTCCAGAGTCTCCCCGGGATGATTTGGACGATGTGCCTGAAGGAGGCCGGAAACTGGCCAAGGCGGGGAGGAGGGATCTTGATGCGATTCGTGAAGCGGGTCGAATACCGGAAGCCGTCAGAGCCTATCTGGCGAGCATCTCGTATGCGGATCATCAGGTTGGCAGGGTCCTTGATGCCCTGAAACAGAGTCGATACTCGGAGAATACGATTGTGGTCTTCTGGTCAGACCATGGCTGGCACCTGGGTGAGAAACAACATTGGCACAAGTCGACGTTGTGGGAGGAGGCGACACGAATTCCTTTCGTTGTGGATGTCCCGGGCCTTTCAGCGGGAATTTGTGATCAACCGGTGAATCTTCTGTCGATTTTTCCAACGCTGATCGAGCTATGTGAGCTGGCGGAAGTGGAGAAAATGGATGGGGTCAGCCTCAAACCGCTACTGCTGGCCCCCAATGCCTTTTGGGAGCATCCGTCCGTCGTGGAGTATGGAGAGGGCAACATTGCCATCAGGACCCGTGATCATCGCTTTATCCGCTACCGGGACGGAGGGGAGGAATTGTACGATCACCGAACGGATCCCAAGGAATGGAACAACCTAGCAGGGAAGGCGGAATACCAAGGGAGGATGGA
>Ga0181593_10004814_pt1 | contig 12256 bp, 7 predicted proteins | sample 071ome_19_FD_133756 | JGI IMG/M metagenome (GOLD analysis project Ga0181593, IMG submission 133756) | Coastal salt marsh microbial communities from the Groves Creek Marsh, Skidaway Island, Georgia - 071413AT metaG (megahit assembly) | ecosystem: Environmental > Aquatic > Marine > Intertidal zone...
AAGACCAAGCTTGATTTTCTATTTGTGGTCGATAACTCAAACTCGATGTGTGAAGAGCAGGCGCGTCTCGCCGAGGACTTCAAGCTGTTCTCCGCGTTCCTGTTTGATGAGCTCCAAGGCTCGGCGGACTATCGCATCGCGGTGACGAGCACAGACCTTGGAGGCGCTGGCGTCTCTCCACAAGGAGGTTATGAGCCTGGCGAGCTCCTTTATCTGCCCGCCATAGAGCCTCAAAGCTGTCAGGCTGAGGAGTATATTGAGTACATCCCAGACACGGCTGACTGCGAGCCTCCAGGGACAGCCCTCGCGATCATCAGCTCTACTCAGCTCAACGCGCTCACCGAGGCCGAGCTTCCTGCAGGTGAGAGCCGGTCAGCTCAGCTCAAAGCTGAACTAGAGAGACAGTTTCGATGTCGGGCGACGCTAGGGACCAGCGGGGGGAGCCAGGAGAAGGGCCTTGAGGCGATGAGGCGAGCGCTCTCTTGTCGTGGGCCTAACGCTGAGCTGTTCTCCACATGTTGTGTGAATGGTGGCACAGATGAGGCCTACTATAACCCCGCTTGCACGCCAAGCGCTGACAATGAGCCCGACTTCCTGAGGCCTGACGCGACCCTCATCGTGATCATCATCAGCGATGAAGATGACTGCTCAACGCCCTCCGACGCTCCGCTCGAGACAGGTCGGCTCATCTGTCGTGCAGGTGGGGTAAGCGACGGAGATGGGGATGGGGTCCCTGACATCTACTCTGAGCTCTGTGCCGACCCTCAAGACTGCTATCGACGTGAGTGTGGTAGCTTCATCGAGACGGGGCCAGCGACCTGCTATGAGGCCCGCTGTACCACGGACGCGCTCCTGTGTGATCAGACGCGTGGCGCGCTCAGCTCGGTGCGAGAATATAAGGACTTCCTATACAGCCTAAAGGCGCGCCCCTATGACCAGCTCCTCGTCGCGCCCCTAGTTGGCTTCCGTAGCTACACAGAGCTCGGCGCGCTTCATCGCTATGTCGAGGGCCCGCTCATGTCTGGGGACTGTGCTGACCCAAGCTCACCAGGCTACGGCACAGAGGCCTGCTGTCCTATGGGGATCTGTACTGGCCTCCTCTCTCCGATTGAGGCCTGCCATATCCCAGAGCAAAGCGTCCGAGCCTCAGCTGGGACACGTTACCTAGAGCTCGCTGATATGCTCGGTGTGAACGCGCTGGGTTGCCCAACAGGAGAGGAGCCGAGCTTAGACCCCGAGACAGGAGAATTTAACACCACCCCCTCTTGTCTTAACCTCTGCAGTGATGACTTGACGGCCCCGCTGACGGTGATCAAGGGCCGGGTCGCAGAGCTGATGAACACCTACTGCCTGGATCGAAGCCCACCCTGTATCGTCTCAGAAGAGGGGGGCAAGCGACGCTGTGAAGGGGCCTCAGAGCTCCAAGACTCGAGCCATTATGAGCTGGCGGTGACGATCTCTTGCTCACCAGAGCGCTGTGAGGAGGGCGTCATAAGCCGTACGCTCGACGACGCGGAGTGGACGCTTCGCATCGACACGACGGGGTGCCCCGCTCAGGTCACCCTCAATGAGCTTCCCCCTGCCGGCGCGGATGTGGTCATTGAGTTTATCTCCGCTAGCGACGCGCTGGTGAGCGAGCCATGAGTCAAGCTACAGGCGTCGAGCGCCTCGGCTACACCTCAACGGGTGAGCCTGTAGAGCGCTGTATCATTCAAGCTGAGGGGATCCGAGTCGGCCTGTTAACCTTTGGGGCTACCATCCAGTCTCTCCACGTCCCCTCTCAGCCCTACTCCCTCGTGTTAGGGTACCCAAGCCTTGAGGGCTACCTGACGAACCCAGCCTGCCTTGGCGCGGTCATTGGACGCTTTGCAAACCGTATCCAAGGCGCACAAGCGCTCATCTCTGGCGAGCGCTACACCTTCGACCCGAACCAGTCAGGGCGCCACTGTCTGCATGGAGGGCGAGAGGGCTTTCATCTCAAGCCTTGGACGCTCTGTGAGCATGACGAGCGTCAGGTGAGGCTCTGCTTGACCTCTCCTGCAGGCGACATGGGCTTCCCTGGTGAACTGAGCGTTGAGGCCTTATATGAGGTCAGCCCTCACCAGCTTAAGCTTACGCTGAGCGCGACGACTGACGCGCCTACCCTGTGTAACTTAACCTGCCACCCTTACTTCAACCTGACAGGGGCAGAGTCGCTAGAAGACCACCACCTACAGGTGTATGCTGACCACCTCCTAGAGGTAGACCCTGAGCTCATCCCCACGGGCCGTATTCTCCCGATCCACAAGACCCTCTTTGATCTGCGCACGCCTCGCCCCCTCGTCGATCGAGGTCAAGCCCTCTCCATCGATCATCACTTCATCACGCGAGGCCCTGATAAGCTCAAGTCGCTCGCGTCTCTTGAGGCAGGTGCGCTGAGCATGAGCATCTCGAGCACCTCACCGGGGCTTCAGGTTTATACCGGGGAGGGGCTGTCTGGGGCGAGCGTCGAGGGCCAGCGTTTTGCCCCTTTTAGCGGTGTCGCGCTAGAACCTCAGCTCTGGCCCGACGCCCCTAACCACCCTCACTTCCCCTCCGCGCTCCTCACACCAGGGGCGCGCTATGAGAATGTAATCACCTTTGGCTTCCGGCGCTCCTCTGAGCCCTCCTCCTCTTGATCGTCTAGCTCCTCACTCTCTTCAGGCTGGTCTTCAAGCAGGTCTTCAGGCAGGTCTTCAGGCAGGTCTTCAGGCAGGTCTTCAGGCAGGTCTTCAGGCTGGCCTTCAAGCTGCTCTTCAAGCTGCTCTTCCCTAGACGCAGGGACCAGATGCGCTTGAGCGACCTTCATAAGCTCAAGGCAACCTACTAGTGTCGACGCCCCCTGCTCAAAGGCGCGCTGATCTACTTGAGCGAGGAGCAGGCTCCCCTGGGTCGCGGGCCCCCACCGCACAACGGAGGCCCCCTCAGTCTCCTCTGAGCACACCCGCCACGCCCCCCCCTCTTGGATAAAATAGGCCTCTCTCTGCGCTGGGCAGGGCTGGAGGACCCTCCACATCGGTCGAATGGAGGACCGCTCAGCACACGCCTCAAGGATCAGGCTACGGAGCGCGACAGGGTCGATGTCTTTGAGCCCCCCCTCGATCGTCGCGTAGTGCATCATTAAGAGGGGCAGGTCAGGCATTGAGGAGGTCATCCGCGCGATCGCCCCACCAAAGCGCGGGTTGAGCTCCGTGGGATAAAAGCGCTCGTCATCCGCGACCCCGTCGATCGTAAAGACCCCCCTATAGTCGTAGCGCTCTCTAAGGTGGCGCGCGACGCGCTCAGCTGCCGACCTCATCTGCTGATGGACCTCCTTATTCGGCATCCAATGTACGGCCGCCCCATGATACTCAAAGCGTGTATTGTCTGCTTGGCTGACGAGCATCTCACACGGCCTTAGCGAGATTTCATGCTCCTCGAACACCCAGCCGTGAATGCTACATGGGACCCCTTTAAGGAACGGCATCACTCGGCCCTGATCACACTCTCGGCCAAGCTCCTTGGCGATCTTATTAAGCTCTTTGGGGGTGCGCGCCCACCGGGTGCGCGTCGCTCCCCCATGAAAGCCGGAGCGATTGTCACCCGCCACGACGACCCCATCCCCTCGGTCGAGACGCTCGCTCGCCTCAATGAGCGCAGAGAGGCTCAGCTCGACGTTGAAAGAGGGGGAGCGCTTGACTCCGACCTCATCCCAGAGCGCGTCAATGATCAGCTTGTCTTCAAGCGCCATCCACTCCGCGTTGCGCGCTCCAAACACAGGCCGACCAGCGAAGTGGTCACTGCTACTGAAGATCACCCGCACCGCGAGAGCGCGCCTCTCTGGATCAAAGCGGTTAATCACCTCAAGATGCTCGTCTGAGAGCTGATCGAGGAGGGCCTCTGCTCCTCTGATCCCGTCCATCTCATCTCCATCGAGGCACATATTCAAACAGAGCCTCTCGATCCCATCTTCCCCCTCATCAAGGAGCTCAGGGCTCCGCACCCCTGCGCTCACGCCCACCGCGAGCACCCGCTCCGCGCCTAAGGAGATGAGCTGTTTAGCCTGCGCCTCAGCGCCAGCGAGGACCGGGAAGGCGACGATCCAAAGGTGACCGCTGACCTGCTTTGATAGGGAGGCCCTACAAGCGCGCACAATCGGCGCCAGCTCAAGTTGCTCATCGCTCATGTTACACGCCTCCTCACCTACAGGTATGGCACAATGAGCCCTGAGCCTCTATTTCTTTTTCAGCGCCTCGTCAGGTGGCCTCTGATCTGAGGCCCCTCGATCGTTACTGTTCGCCTCTAGGTACGTCTCAAGGGCGTTGATGACCGGCCTCGCCTCCGAGGTTTTACGTCCCCAGTTCTTCGCTGGTCGCTTCATCTCTGCTTGGCGGGAGACTGACATGAGCTGTTGATCACGGCGATAGGTCGCCTTCCATGTGCCATCGAAGGCCGCGACATAGTCTCGAACAAGGTCTCCTTTGCTCTTAATATACCAGGTCTCTGCGAACAAGATCCGCTCTCGCTCCTCGCGTAAGAGCGCCCTGAGGTCTTGACCATCTTGGGCGTGTGGAGGGGGCGCGTTCACCGCCGTGAGCAAGGTGGGGGCGAGGTCAACCAGGCTCACAGGGCGCTCACTAGACGTGCCCGCATCAAAGCCCTCCCCCTCGATGATCATAGGGACTCGGATGCTCTGCTCATGCAGGTCGACGCCGTGGTACCGACGCCTCCCTTGGAAGAGCTCCCCATGATCAGAGGTGAGGGCGACCGTCAGCCCTCGACCCTGCTTCGCTTCGAGCGCCCTGATCACCTTGAGGGCCTTAAGGAGCCTCCCGACCTGCTGGTCAGTGAAGGCGATCTCATGGTCATATTTTCCTTTAATTCCTCTGCCAAAGCTCTTGAGACCCCGATGCTTTTGATTTGGGTCATGCGGGCCAAACAAGTGAACCCATAAGAAAAATGGGCGCCCCTTAGGTCGCTCGGCGAGCGCCTTGAGGGCGAGGTCGATTGTCCCTTTGTCGGTGCGCTTAAAGCGTGGGAGCTGATCAACGAGCTCATAGCGGTCAAAGCCTCGAGCAAGACCCATCTTAGGGCTCAGGAACTCACCGTAGCCATCATCGACCACCGCGACCGTGTAGAGCCCGCGCGCCTTGAGCGTCTCTGCGAGAGGCTCTCGATCCTCATCAAGAGGCATCGTGAAGCTGAGTCGGATCTGCTCGCCGTCAGGTAGGTTGGAGGTCTCTTGAAGCCTCACTAAGCGATACTTCGTCGTCTCATAGACCCGTGTCCAATGTAAGCTGCTCGGGTAGAGCCCACGCATCATTGAGGAGACGGCGATGCTCGTCCAGGCGCTCGCAGAGTAGGCTCGCGTGAAGCGCACCCCTCCCTCAGACCAGGCCTTGATCTCTGGGGTCGTGTCCTTGCCATACCCAAAGGCGCTCATGTGATCTGGTCGGAGGGTGTCAATCGTGATCAGGATGAGGCTCTGAGGGGGGGGCTCTGTTGGCATCTCCTCCCGCTTAAAGGTCGCCCGTTTTAAGGTCAAGTCACCCGCGCGACAGTTATCATCGACCCCGTTGTCTGGTAGCTCACGCGCGCTTGGGTGGATCTTTGAGTTAAACGGAGCGCAGTCCCCTCCCCCAAACAGCCCGGAGTGGCCATCTTGATCGAGGTCGGTCAAGGCCCTCACCCGCTCAAGCGCCCCCTGTAGCCACCCGCTCCCTTGTAGCGCGTAGAGGCGCCCATCTTCATGAGCAGACAGCGTAAAAAGAGGGGTCGCCATGAAGAGGGCTACGACAAGCGAGAGGCTACGCTTGAGCGCTCGTGGCACGCGCCGGGGCAGTGAGCTACTCAAGGCGCTCACGGCCCATAAGGTAGCGAGGAGCGCGCTGAGGCGAAGCCCTTGGTGAAAGGGTCCATAGATGCCCACAAACAGCCTCTTGTCTATCATCAGGGCGCCCATGGCGATGAGGAGCGCTAAGACGCTGAGCGTGACCACAGCGCGCCGAGCTCTTGGGAGACGCCCAGGGCGAGCTTGATGTGGGAGGGAGCCGTACGCGATCGCGAGCACGAGACCGCTGACTAACGCGGAGCAGATCGTCAAGAACGCGAGTAACCCATGCGGGCCATCTAGCCTCGTGAAGGCGTCAAGCCCCTCTGCGATCGACCACGCCCACGCGCCACCGAGCAGACAGTAGAGCGCCCACGCTAAGCGAGCGGGTAAGCGCGCGCTCACGAGGCGAGCGACAGAGAGGGCGCCCGCCATGATCAACCCAAGCCAGGCGCTGAGCCCGAGCCCATCAAGGACGCTGATCAAGTCATGACGCCACAGCTTCCCCTCAAACACCCCCCAGACACCAAGCGAGAGGGAGGCGATGAGCCCCTGATAGAGGAGAGCGCTCGACAGCGTGGGGGGGGGCGGGAGTTGAGGGGTGTCACGCATAGCGCCTCTCACGAAAGCTGACCGCTCTGACCTTGAGCGTGCCGAGATAAGACCTTCATCTTGTCATAATGTAAAGTGGAGAGCTTCACGAGCGTCATTAACCCGAGCTTGAGAGCCTTGAAGGCTTGCGAAATGGGTGAAACGCTGTCATAGCTTTGTCTCTCTTTAGAGCCCCCTTGTGTACCGACCATGCCCACCCCTCCATCGCTCCCTAAGTGCCCCTCTGAGGAAGAGCTCGCGCTGACATTAGGTCGTTGGCAGGAGCAAGCTCAGCGCTTCGTTGATGAGATGAAGGGGCTGGCCGATGACGTTGAGCTGAGCCTGCGTCACCAGTCGCTGAGGGGCTGGCGCTTCTCCGACCAACAGCTTCAAGCGCTGACCCCACCACCGCAAGGGGAGTGCTATATCCGAGTGTTTCGCGGTGGCCACACCGTCTGGGGTCGATTCCCGCTCTCGATGAAGCAGTGGCGATCAGGGATCACAGAGCTGGTTAAGGCCTTCCCTCCCAAATCTGTAGGGTTCTACCGGCCCCCTCAACCGATGACCCAGCACCCACAGCCGACGACCTTCGACCCCAACATGCACAAGATGCTAGGCGACCCGCTCCGTTTCCAGCGGGTTGCCTATGCGATGAGCGACAACACCTGGCATGAGGGGGAGCGCCTGCTAGGGATGAGCCACGTAGAGGGGAGCGTTACGCTTCATATCAACCACAAGGTTGTCTGTAACCTGCAAGGCGCGGTGACCAACAGCAAGGTGACCCTCGATGGTCGCGTCCGCATCAATCACTCTTATGAAGACGCGCGCCAGACGCTCTTCGCGCCCGCCTCATTCCTGCCCTGGGCGCTCTTAGGGTCAACCCTCTGGCGAAAGCGCTCCTCTCACCCGCAGGTCACAACGCTCCAAGCGGGCCCCTATCAGGTCATCTTGCACCCGCGACTCCTCGAGAAACTGCTCAGGGTGAGGCTCCCGCTTGTCTGTACATACAAGCACTTCGAGCCTGAGGCTCAGGTCGGCTCACCCTCCCTCACCCTCACACATGAGCCGAGGGCGGACGGGATGGCTGAGAGCGTCATGTTTGATGACCTCGGGAGGCCACGTGACCCTAGCCCTATGATCACCCAAGGGTCGCTTGTCGCCCCTTTCTCGATCGACCCGCTCTGCGCGGAGTGGTCTCCCCAAGGGCTCCGGCCGAGGCTCACAAACTTCTTTATCAAGCCAGGTAAGGTGTCTCACGCAGAGCTCCTCCAGAGGAGTCGGGCGACGATCCAAGTTGAGAACGCGCACATCGAGCCTCTCGATGAGCGTGGCCCAAACCACTTCACCCTTCGCATTACAGAGGCGATCACCACAGAGGGCCAGCTCCTACCCCCCGGGCGGTACAAGCTGTCGGGGACGGTCGCGTCAACCGCTGAGGGGCCAGGGCTCCTAGAGGCCTCCGAGTTCTCTAAAGAGGTGCTCGACACCAGCTCGGCGATCTTACCCTTCGCGAGGCTACCGCTCTACCTGCACCCTGCCTAAGTCCTCTAGGGCTTTGGTACGACTTGACAGCTCAACTTCTGCCTGATCAAATTGAGATCGCAGATCATTAGGCCATACGAAATGAACTGCCCTTATTGATCAACATCACACAGGAGCAGAGCGATGAGCAATCGACCTCAAAATCTGAGCGCCTCGGAGGCCTATGAGCGCCTTCAGGAGGGAAACCGCCGTTATGTCACAGGAGAGATGATCTCCCCAAATACAAGCGTCGATCACAGAAGCTCACTCGCGGGAGGTCAGTCTCCCTTCGCGATCGTGTTGACCTGCGCTGACTCGCGCGTCAGTCCAGAGTACATCTTCGACCAAGGGATTGGAGACCTCTTCACGATCCGCGTCGCAGGGAACGTCGTTGATGACGCGATCCTTGGGAGCATTGAGTATGCGGCGGTACACCTTGGCGTAAACCTTATCATGGTGATGGGTCACGAGAAATGTGGCGCGGTAGGCGCTGCGGTGGCGGGTGATGAGACACAGCTCCACATTGATGAGCTGATCCGCGCGATCCGCCCAGCGGTTGAGATCGCTCAGGCGAGCGAGCCCGCTGACCTGCTCGACGCGAGCGTCCGCGCGAACGCGAGCTACGTCTCGGATCAGCTCAGCAGCTCAGAGGCGGTTATGAAGAGCCTCTGTGAGGAGCACGGCGTCGAGGTGAAGGCCGCCTACTACTCACTGTCAACAGGTGAGGTGAGCCTCGTCTGAGGCTCACTCCACCCTCACACCTGACGCGGCGCTCTCCTCCTAAGGGAACGAGGATGAGCAGAGCGTGAGCCTGGGTCACCTGCGGGTAGATTGAACCCAAGGTCAAACGCGTTGGGATCATAGAAGGTTCAGCCCATAGGGTCATGTGGGTTTTACATGAACCCTATCGTCCCCGAGCTTGATATGTCAGGCTCTTATCGACAGCTCAGATCAGGTGACCCTCCGAAGGCAGGGCCAATCATGTACACATGCTCCTGACTGCGCGACTCACTCATGTATCACACAAGATCAAAGGCACAATGTGAGCCCACATCAACCTATAAGAACTTTACTCTTAATCGTACTCTATGTTTTTTGCGCTATGGCAGAAGGGTACGCGACCCCAACCTCCACTCAAGTTGAAGGTCAACCTCACGCGGTGTACGTCCCACCCTCTATGGAGCGAGACCTACCTCCTGGCAAGCTTGGAGAGACCATCCGTTATGGGCATGAGCTCTTGCTTCGCTTCCCTTATTACTTAGGGCCAAAAGGGAGCGTTGGGCAGTATGGAGGGAATGGGCTCTCTTGTAACAGCTGTCACCTCAACGCAGGTCGCGTACCTTATGGGCTCAGTTACTTCTCTGTGCACGCTCGTTACCCTCAGTATCGCGGTCGAGAAGCGAAGATATTAACCCTCTCTCAGCGTATCAATAACTGTATTGAGCGACCCATGAGCGGTAAGCCTATGCCCCTCGACTCTCCTGAGATGATCGCGATGGTCACCTACATGAAGTGGATGGCACAAGGGGTGCCGATCGGAGGCCGAGTTGAAGGGGATGGCCTAAAGGAGATTAAGCTCTTATCGAGACCCGCTGACCCTAAGCGAGGCAAGCTCATCTACGAGGAGCGTTGCGCGTCGTGTCATCAGTCTAATGGTCAGGGGGTCATGAACCCAGATGGGATCTCTTACCTCTATCCACCCGTCTGGGGCGTGATGTCCTATCAACCTGGCTCCTCAATGCATCGTGTCTTAAAGGCGGCTCAGTTTATTAAATACAACATGCCAAGGGGCGTGACCTGGGAGAACCCACAGCTCTCAGATGAGGACGCGATTGACGTCGCGGCCTACATCAACGATGACGAGCTCCACCCTCGTAAGACGAGCAGTCAAGGCTCAGTAGAGTATCCCATCCGTCGGGATAAGCCCGTCTCGTACCACAAGGGGCCTTTCGCTGATCCATTTGAGGATAAACAGCATAAGTTCGGACCTTGGCCCGCGATTATTGAGTGGCGGAGAGAGCACAAACACACCACCACTTACTAAGGTCAGCCCTCTGCTTTGAGCTCATCGGGCTTATGCCTAGGTAAGAGTAAGCAAAACGCGCTCCCGACCCCGAGCTGACTCTCGATATGCAAGATCCCACCGAGCAGGTCACAGAGCGACCAGACGGTAGAGAGCCCTAAGCCGTGCCCGCCTTGATCGAGGCGCGTGCTCACATAAGGCTCTAGGATCTTATTCCTCATCTCCTCCGGGATCCCGACCCCAGTGTCGCGCACCTCAATCGTCACGGCCTCATCACCGAGGTGATATGTAGCCCGCTCCGCGTCGGAGAGCGGGCGGAGGGAGACCGTGAGGCCCTCTCCTTCAAGCGGGCGAGCTGTGGCCTCGATCGCCTGTCGGCCGTTCACCGATAAGTTAAGGAGCATCCGCTCCACCCAGAGCTCTTGACCCCATAGGGTGACCCCCTCGAGCTCAGCCTCGATGATGAGAGAGAAGGACACAGGGCTGACGCTCCGTTTAAGGGTGCCCTCCATCGACCTCAACAGCGCTGAGAGGTCGAGCGCCTCTCGCCTTGGCTCCTCGGTCAGCTTAAAGTCGAGCAGGCTCCGTACGAGCCGGTCCCCGCTGTCACAGGCGACGATCCCGTCGGCGATTAATGCGCGGTCCTCGGGCTCAAGGCGGTCCTCATCAGCCTGCATCAGGTCTAGCGTCCCACGCAGGACCATTAAAATATTCTTCAGGTCGTGTGTCACCCGTTGCGCCATCTCTCCAAGCGCGCTCAGGGTTCGGCTTCGAGTGATCCGGCGCTCCATCTCTTGACGCTCAGTGAGGTCAGAGATCTGCGCGAGCACCGCGTGTGGGTCCCCCTGCTCGGTGTAGAGCATCGAGATCGACAAGAGCCCTACCCGTAGCTCACCCTGTTTGGAGAGGTAGCGCTTCTCCATCTGAAAGCCCCCTCGCCCCTTGGAGAGGAGCCGGTTCCCTTGAGCGACCTCAGCCTTATGATCGTCAGGGTGACTTAAGGCGCCCACCGTCATTCCAATCACCTCAGCTCGCTCATAGCCAAGAAAATCACAGAAGGCCTGGTTGACGTACGTGATCCTGCCTCCCAGGTCCGAGAGGGCCGTAGGGATCGGGGCGTGGTCAACCAGCTCAAAGTACAGCGCCCGCTGTGCGCGCTCCCCGCTCACCTCTTCACGTGAGCTCCAGACGAGCTCTCGGATCACCTTACGCAGGGGCTTAGGCTCCGAACGCTCGCCCGCCTTAAGGGCTTGGTCGCTTGTATAGCGCCCCTCCTCAAACCCCGCTAACAGCTCTGAGGCGCTCACGGTCTCCCAGCCTGTGTCTTTTCGGATGAGCCACCGCTGAGCGAGGGGGGGTGTGTGGGGTTGATCTGACATGATCCTCATTTAAGGCAAGGGAGTCACGAGTAAAGCTTAACCTGCTTGACACGTGAACACCACTCAGAGTCGCTCAAGAACCGACACGCTCACCAAGCAGGCGCGCTCCCAATCGCGATCACAACCACAGAGGCAGAGCTCGTTATATACGTGAGGGCTTAAGCGCACCTCCCAGCGTTGAAAGCGTTGAGGGGCGATGAGCGTCTTTAGATTCATGTAACCCTCATGGTATGAGGTCGTCTCACTCAACACATATCAGGAGACCGTATGAGCTGTCACACCTTAGCCCGCATAGGGCTCATCTGCTCGCTCTTTCTCACATGCTTCGCTTGCACGACCGCCTATAACGTCAGCCGTGTCTATATTCCCAAGCACAGCGCGGAACAGCAGCTTGAGGTCGAGGTGTCACCCTCCCAAAGTCACATCGCTTACTCTGTGACGGACAAGCTCGCTGTGCACCTCGGGGGGTTTTATTACTCCTCGAAGGAGAGCGAGTTCGACTTCTATACGAACACCCGAGAAAATATGAGCCAATTTGGTGGTGAGCTGGGCGTCCACTACACACACCCTTTGGCCTCCATGCTCAATCTGTCGCTTGGAGTAAGCAGCACCTTGGAGCAGTGGAGCGCACAGCATGAGAGACAGTGGTATAACTCTAACTCTGGTCGAAGCCCGATACAGAGCACTCATAAGTCATCAAGGGTGATCCGCCCTGCCGCTCAGCTAGCAGTGACCTTGTTTTTAAACCAAAAGAGCCCTACCGAGAGCAGGAGCGCCTTGACTCTGTTCACGAGGCTTCACAACCCGCTCTTTGGGTCACGAGAGATGAGCGAGGCGATCCCAGACCCTCTCTGGCTTGATGTGGGAGCTCACCTAGACCTCAAGCTGTCACAGCGGTTCGGGTTTTATCTTCAG
>Ga0181593_10004817_pt1 | contig 12253 bp, 16 predicted proteins | sample 071ome_19_FD_133756 | JGI IMG/M metagenome (GOLD analysis project Ga0181593, IMG submission 133756) | Coastal salt marsh microbial communities from the Groves Creek Marsh, Skidaway Island, Georgia - 071413AT metaG (megahit assembly) | ecosystem: Environmental > Aquatic > Marine > Intertidal...
CCTGATAAACCAGAATACATAGAAATCAGTTTCGAACAAGGCGATGCTGTTTCATTAAATGGCGAACAGCTATCTCCAGCAACCATGCTTAAGACATTAAATGATCTGGCGGGTCGAAATGGAATTGGGCGGTTGGATATTGTTGAAAATCGATATGTGGGTATGAAGTCCCGTGGGTGTTATGAAACTCCCGGAGGAACAATTTTACTTAAAGCTCATCGTGCACTCGAATCGATCACGCTTGATCGAGAACTTGCTCATTTAAAAGACGATTTAATGCCGAGATATGCTAAGTTAATTTACAATGGCTATTGGTGGAGCCCAGAAAGACAGGCGATTCAAGCACTTATTGACCAAACTCAAAAAACTGTGTCTGGGGAGGTGCGTTTAAAGCTTTACAAAGGTAATATTACGGTCACGGGACGTAAGTCAGTTTCCAATAGTCTTTTTAGTGAAGAAATTGCAACATTTGAAGACGATCAAGGTGCCTACGACCAAAAGGATGCTGAAGGGTTTATAAAATTAAATGCACTTAGATTGCGTATACAAGCTCAGGCAAAAAAATAAATACAAACAAAAAGATCTAATAATAAATTAAAACAAATTCAGATTGATGTTATTGAGGTAGAGGAGTCATTAGTGAATACCAGGGGAATTTCTAAATACTACACAATTTTGTTAGTAACGATTGCGTTACTAATGAGCGGATGTGCCAGTACACAATATGTTGAAAGTGAACGTGATCCTTGGCAAGGATTTAATCGTACTATGTATGGTTTTAATGACGGGTTGGATCGAGCAATTCTTAAACCTGCAGCACAGGGTTATAAGGCAATAGCTCCAGACTTTGTGGAAACAAGTGTTAGAAATTTCTTCGAAAATCTTGATGATGTAAGTGTTGCAGTGAACAATTTACTGCAAGGAAAAGTTTCAAACTCATTTTCAGATGTGGGCAGGGTATTAATAAACAGCACATTTGGAATATTCGGCCTGTTCGACGTGGCGAGCTCTTTTGGTCTAACTAAGCATGAAGAAGACTTTGGTCAAACACTGGCTGTATGGGGTATGGATTCAGGTCCATATATTGTCTGGCCTATCTTTGGGCCGTCTACCTTAAGAGATTCACCTTCTCTTGTTGTTGATCGTGTATTACTTAATCCGTTGACCTATGTTGAAATTAAAACCATTGAGCGTGTTGGTATTATAGCTCTCGATGCTGTCAGTGTGCGCGCAGAACTTTTATCTCTTGAAGAAACTGTTGATGAGATTTCTACTGATCGCTATACATTTATTCGTGAAGCTTATCTAGATCGAAGAGAGTTCTTAATCAGTGATGGTGTTGCAGCGGGTAATGATGATCTATACGATGAGTTAGATGATGAGTAGTTCTCGTTAATCTTTTTAATTTCATAGTGCTTATAACATATGGGGGCCTGCATACTTTGTGGAAAGTCTGCAGGCCCTTTTTATTCGCTGCATAAAAAATGCTATAGCAAATACGACGAATCAAATCAGATTATTGCGGGCTATCTTGTTGATGGCTTAGAGTGCGAACAAAGTACACAGTTAGCAAACCAAATAACCCAACATGTAGACAGGTGTAACTTTACTATAGAAGCACAAAAGCGCACTTTAAATCGTGCATTAGAGTATTTTGTTGCTAACTATGCTGATAAAGATCAGTTAACACTAACTCAGATTAACGCCTGGATTAGATTATTAGATGAGTTATCTCCAGATGAATCTTTATTTGTAAATCAAAATTTTCTAATACAGCAATATAATCTGCATGCATTGCACAGATTAAAAAATGCTTGCTTGCCTGAAAGTAATCGTCATCCGGCTAATTATTCAATCAAAATGTATGAGAATGAAACATTGTGGTGGTGTTTTGATTATAGTGAAGTAGAACAAGACTCTCCGGTCGAATCCAAGCAAGAATGGTCGGTATTAATGCAACTTGTGAATTCTATGTTTGCAAAAAAACAGAAGCGTACACTTGAAAAAAAATCAGTCGGTGATGGTAAACTACTAATAACAAATAAAAGGATATATTTGGAAAGTGACCACTATACGCAAGAGCTTGCTTATCGTGATATTTATTCAGTGACGCCAGTTAATAATGGTGTGCGTATCCAAGCAAAAGAGAACTCAGCAAAACCTCAAGCGTATTTATGTGAAGACGGGCGCTTGTTGTTTGCTTTTATAAAGTACGGACAAGCCCAGTATCAATGATACTGAATCATTACGTTTACACATCCTTGTGTGTAAATATATTTAACTAAATAAAGATTTCAGCCAAGAAAAAAATCCGCCAGAAGAGGTGTTGTTGGATGTTGCCGCCTGGCTTGCAGTTCCGCCTGCCATACTTGGTTGAGCCTGTGCAGCTTCCCAATGTCGACGTAACACTGAATCTTGAGGCGCTTCTGATGATATATTCATAATGTATGTTCCTTTTCCCCGATTGTTTTCGGATGTAGTTATTGTGGGTGCTTTATGGCACCTGTCCTACATATTGTTGAACAATATTTAACCGAACGCAACAGTTTTTCTACAGCTAGTTTTTGTTGATCTCTGCGGCCGCTTGAAGGTCGGCGATGTATTTATTAATAGCGTCTCGTATCAATGATTGTCCAATTTCTTCTTTAACGCTCTCAAAGCTTGGCTTTTCAAGCTCTCTTATATCATCCAGTTTGATGACGTGAAATCCAAAATTAGTTTGAACAGGTGTGACAGATATGTCGCCTTTATTCATTAGCTTCACTGCTTCTGCAAATGGAGGGACCATGCGTGATGGTTGGAACCAGCCAAGATCACCGCCATTAGGTCCAGAAGGACCCGTCGAGCGTTCTTTTGCTAGTTCGATAAAATCTGCACCATTGCGTAGTGCATCAATCACGGCTTTCGCTTCATCTTCTGTTTTTAATAGGATATGTCTGGCTTTAAACTCTCTATTTTCACTGTTACTCATCTTTGAGTCATAAGCAGCTTTCAATTCTTCTTCGGTATGATTCATAGTGCTAAATTTTTCTCGCATGACCAAACGTGCAAGCAGCTCGGATTCTTGAAAACGTATTTGCGAACGAACACTTTCACGTTCTGTAATGCCTAGTTTGTTTGCTTCTTCATTAAGTAGCTGGGTCACGATTAATTCATCAAGCACTTGGCTATCATCAATTTGAGGACTACCTTTTAATTCTTTATAGAGTTTGAGGTCATCTTTACTAATTACCGTTCCGTTTACAGTCGCAGCAATTTGGTCGGCTGGGATGTTAGCGGATGAAGAATTTGAGTCGTGATGGGAATGATTGTGACTAGAAGAGTCATCGTTACATGCATACAAGGTGACTAAACTCATAACAAGTAAAAATGTGAATAAACGCGACATATGAATTTCCTGTTTTTAGGTGTGTAAAGTTAGTATTACGGAAGTACTTTTTTAAATGGCTTAACAATAACTTGTTCATAAACGCCTGCCTCAATGTAAGGGTCTGCATCTGCCCAAGATTGGGCATCTTCAAGAGAATCAAATTCTGCAATAATCAAACTTCCTGTAAATCCTGCATCTCCAGGATCTTCGCTATCAATCGCTGGATGGGGGCCGGCAGTGAGTAATTTGCCTGCATTTGCTAACGCTTGAAGTCGTTCGACATGCTTTGGACGAGCTCCCATGCGCTTTTCAAGACTATTGTCTACATCTTCACTTATGATTGCATACCACATGATTAGTTCACTCTTCTGTTTTTGTTGATATGTAACGACTTAAAACAATGATTTGTAAGATAATGAATACAAATGTTAGTCCGGTCATTCCAAATAACTTGAAATTCACCCAAAATTCTTCACTGAAATTGTAGGCGATGTAAAGATTAATTGCTGCTATTGCTACAAAGAAAATTATCCAGGCTGTATTGAGTTTAAGCCAAACACTTTTGGGAGCCTCAAGTGCTGCCCCTAAGAAGCGCTGTGCAAGTGGTTTATCACCAATAAATGTGCTGCCGAAAAATATCAGCGCAAATACTAAATTAAGCACAGTAGGTTTCCATTTGATGAAAGCTGGGTCTCTAAACATTAGTGTTGCCCCGCCAAAGATGATGAATAATACGAATGTGATGATTTGGTTCTTATTGAAGTCTTTATGTTTTATGTAATGTACTAACACTGTAATACCAGAAATAATGATAGCGATTAAAGTCGCGAAATAGATAGCATCAGATTCCTTACCGGCTGTGAAAGTAAATGGGAGCGTGGTGTTAATAGAATTGATAATATCTGCTGGAATGAGTGAATACAGCTTATAAGCTGCAAAAAATAATATAACGGGTAAAAACTCAATGAAGAACTTCATTATCTACAAGCCTTGTTAATCGTAGGATAAGTAATTTGCATGGTGTTTTGCTTCGAGCAGCGTATTGTAACGGATTTAATTATTTCTGATAGCTTAAAACTCTTAACATATATGTAAGATGGCACAGTATTTTTCTATTCATCCAGTAAATCCACAACAACGCCTGATTAATCAGGCAGTGGATATGATTAAACAAGGCGCTCTAGTCGTGTATCCCACAGACTCATGCTATGCCTTTGGTTGTCATCTCGGGGATAAAGAGGCACTTGATCGAATTAGGCGAATACGCAAAGTTGATGAAAAACATAACTTCACTTTGGTGTGTCGGGATCTTTCAGAGCTTAGTAATTATGCATTTGTAGATAATACGATGTTCAGATTATTGCGTAATTATACGCCAGGTCCATATACATTTATTTTGAGAGCATCTAAAGAAGTACCTAGAAGGTTGCAAGTAGCAAAGCGTAAAACCATAGGATTAAGAATACCTGATCATCCGGTAGCGCTAAATTTGCTTGAAGCGCTTGGTGAACCACTCATGAGTAGTACATTAATTTTGCCTGGTGATGAAACACCGATGACTGATCCTGAAGATATGCGGGAGCGATTAGAGCATCAAGTGGATTTAATTATCGATGGTGGAAATTGCGGATTCGAAGCGACGACAGTGATCAATATGGTTGATTCTAGTTATGAAATTCTACGCCAAGGTAAATGCGAGTTTAATCTGTCATAAATTGCCATAGCGCTGGCATTTTCAAGCCCGTATAATTAACTTAACAATGGACCTGATCATCAAGATTGCGCTATATGCGCCCCCAATACTTTTAGCGATTACCTTACACGAAGTGGCGCATGGATGGGCTGCACGTTACTTAGGAGATCCCACAGCAGCAAGTCTAGGTAGACTGTCTCTCAATCCTATTAAACACATCGATCCTATAGGAACTATTGCAGTACCAGGCATATTGCTCTTGCTTGGAGGATTTTTATTTGGCTGGGCGAAACCCGTGCCTGTCAATATGGCTCGCTTAAACGATCCTAAACGAGATATGGCCTTAGTAGCCGCAGCTGGTCCAGCATCGAATTTTGTGATGGCTGTTTTATGGGCATTCGTCTTGAAATTCGGTTACATGTCAGACTCTGAAACTATGAGATTAGTACTGACTGAAATGGGCAAAGTAGGTTTATTAATAAATTTAATTTTAATGGTGCTTAATTTAATTCCTATTCCACCTTTAGATGGTGGCAGAGTGTTAGCAGGTGTGCTTCCTGATAACTTAAGTATGAGCTTTGCAAGAATAGAGCCGTATGGGTTGTTTATAATCTTTGGTTTATTGGCACTGGGTATGTTGCATGTGCTTTTGGATGGGCCGCTCGCCTATTTTCAATCAATTATCACTAAATTTGTCGGACTTTAAATTTACACATGTCATCTACTACACAAAACCAACGAGTATTGTCTGGAATGCGTCCTACGGGAAAATTGCATTTAGGTCATTACCACGGTGTACTTAAAAATTGGATCGAGTTACAACACACACATGAGTGCTACTTTTTTGTGGCAGACTGGCATGCCTTAACAACTGAGTACGACAACACTGGCTTAATTGCACCTAGTGTGACCGATATGGTTATTGATTGGTTGGCTGCAGGTGTTACACCCGGTACTGCTACGTTATTTATACAGTCGCGTGTGCCAGAGCATGCAGAACTGCATTTATTGTTATCAATGATGACACCTCTTGGTTGGCTAGAACGTGTGCCTAGTTATAAAGATCAGCAAGAAAAACTAAAAGAAAAAGATTTAGCAACCTATGGTTTTTTAGGTTATCCATTGCTGCAGTCGGCAGATATTTTAGTTTACAAAGCAGGTAATGTGCCTGTAGGTGAAGACCAAGTAGCACACGTGGAATTGACGCGTGAAGTGGCTCGACGCTTTAATCATTTATATGGCAAAGAACCTGGATTTGAAGAAAAGGCTAAACAAGCCATTGCTAAGATGGGAAAGAAGAATGCTAAGTTATACAAGAAGCTGCGCAAAGAATATCTAGAAAAAGGTGAGATGGAGTCACTAAGTGTCGCTCAAGCATTGCTCGAGTCGCAGCAAAATATTTCTATTGGTGACCGCGAACGATTATTTGGTTATTTAGAAGGTACAGGTAAAATTATCTTGCCTGAGCCGCAAGCACTTTTAACCCAAGCGTCAAAAATGCCGGGGCTTGACGGGCAAAAAATGTCTAAGTCTTATGGCAATACTATTTCTTTACGTGAAGACCCAAAAGAATTAGAAACAAAATTACGCACCATGCCAACGGATCCTGCACGTGTTAGGCTAACGGATACAGGTGACCCTGCAAATTGTCCTGTTTGGCAATTGCACGAGGTCTATTCTAATAGCGAAGTACAAGATTGGGCGAGACAAGGCTGTACAACTGCAGGCATAGGTTGTGTGGAATGCAAACAGCCAGTCATTGATGCAGTGCAAGAAGAGCTCAAACCCATTCAAGAGCGTGCGCGTGAATATGAGCAAGACCTGGCGACAGTCACTAGTATAATTAATGATGGTTGTGAGCAGGCAAGAGACATTGCACGTGATACACTAGAGGATGTAAGACGAGCCATGGGATTAATGTATCGCTAATGCCCGAAAATCTATGACAGAAGAGCAGACCAAACAAGTTGCTGAAGATGTGGCGAATGAGCCTCAGCAAGCACAACAAAACGAAATGCCCTTTGCTATGGTGCATGGTGAGCCCGTCACTGTTCCTCCACAAGATCTATATATTCCGCCTGATGCTTTAGAAGTATTCCTCGATGCTTTTGAAGGCCCATTAGACTTATTGTTATATCTAATAAAACGTCAGAATTTAGATATATTGGCTTTGCCGATTGCGAATATTACTCAGCAGTACATGGAGTACATTGAGTTAATGCGAGAAATGCGCCTTGAGTTGGCCGCGGAATATTTAGTGATGGCAGCGATGCTCGCTGAAATTAAATCTCGCATGCTATTACCAAGGCCGGTAGAAGAAAATGATGAAGAAGATCCGCGTGCAGAATTAATTCGTCGCTTACAAGAATATGAGCAATTTAAACAAGCTGCAGAAGATATAGATAATCTGCCTCGTGTAGAACGTGATATACAAGAAATTCGCGTGATACAAACTGAGGTGGTGACCGAAGAGAAATTGCCTCAAGTTGATTTGAAGGATCTGATGCACGCATTAAATGAAGTGTTGAAACGTGCAGAAAATTACGCCTCACATGAAATTCAACAAGAACCTTTATCTTTAATAGAACGCATGACTCAAATACTGAGTTCTTTATCCGTAGATGACTTTGTGGAGTTTGGGAGTTTGTTTACTAAAGAAGAAGGTAGAGATGGTGCAATCGTAACATTTATTGCCATTTTAGAATTACTTAAAGATCGAAGTATAGAAATAGTGCAGTCAGAAATATTTGCACCCATTTATGTTAAACCTGCTACTCAGGCAACTGAAAATGCACCTGTGTAGACGAGCATATTTCACAGGAGAGTGACATTGGAATTTAAACAATTAAAAAATATTGTTGAAGCAGCTTTGCTAGCCGCAGACCACCCTCTAACTGTCGATCAGATATTACGTTTGTTTGAAGAAGATGAAAAATTACCAGAAAAAGATGACATAAAAAAAGCTATCGCTGTGCTAGGTGAAGAATGTGCTGATCGTGGTTACGAATTAAAAAAAATAGCCAGTGGGTTCCGCTATCAAACACGTGTAGATATACAACCGTGGGTGTCTAAATTGCGTGCAGAAAAGCCGCCTCGTTATTCACGTGCCTTTATGGAAACTTTAGCCTTAATAGTTTATCGCCAACCTATCACCAGAGCGGAAATAGAAGATGTACGTGGTGTATCAGTCAGTAGTAGTATCTTTAAAGTTTTATTAGAGCGTGAATGGGTGAAAATTGTTGGGCATAAAGAAGTACCTGGTCGCCCTGCTATGTATGGTACGACAAAAAAATTCTTAGACTATTTTAATCTCAAGACATTAAATGAATTGCCTTCACTTGCGGAGATTAAAGACTTAGACAAAGTGCATCCAGAGCTAGAGTTTGATGAAGTTGAACAGCCAAATGCGCCTGTGCAGTTAGAAGTCATAGAAGGTGGAGCAGAAACGCGTCACTAATATTTTTGCTTAATTGTCATTAAGCATACTTTCTAATAAATCTTATTGATGTAATGTCTTGTTACATCTTCAGACTAGAGTAATTCATGGCAGAACGTTTACATAAAGTGTTAGCGCGTATGGGTGTGGGTTCTCGTCGTGAAATCGAACGTTTAATTAAGCAAGGCTTAGTAGAAGTAGATGGTGAGCGTGCCACGCTTGGTCAAACAGCTGAGGGTGTGAATAAAGTATCAGTTAATGGTATTCACTTTACACTTGAACAAGAAGTTCCAACACAATTCCTTCTATATCATAAACCTGATAATGAAATATGTTCGCGTAAAGATCCTAAAAATCGTCAATCTGTTTATGACCGACTTCCTGCTATTGCACAAGGCCGATGGGTTGCTATAGGAAGACTAGATTTAACAACCAGCGGTATTTTGCTGTTCACGACAGATGGAGAGTTGGCTAATGCGTTAATGCATCCGAGTGCAGAGGTGGATCGTGAATACATGGTAAGAGTGCACGGCAGGATAACGCAAGATGTGATGTATCGTTTACGTGAAGGAGTTAGGCTTGAAGATGGCGTGGCAAAGTTTACTGATATTCAGCAAAGACCTAGTAAAGGCACTAACCAATGGTTGCAAGTGGTATTGCAGGAAGGAAGGAATCACGAAGTGAAGCGTATGTTTGAATCACAAGGCTTGCAAGTGACTCGGCTGATAAGAATTCGTTTTGGGCCTATCGCATTAGACGACAACCTGCAAAAAGGACAGCATCGTCTATTGACGAATAGAGAAGTGAAGGCATTAAAGGCGATTGTTCATCAAGCGCGGTAAAATTATTTATAGAAAACAAAATTACAAGTCACACCAATAAGGCTTGTCTACACGGTCGCAATCTCCATTTTCAGAAAATGAGTCTAGCCATTTTTTTCCAGCATCTGAGCTTAAGATTTTCACTGTAAACATAATGGCTAATAACAATGCAATTATTGTCAGTATGTTATAAAAAACACTGATTTTCTTAGGTCTGCTCAGCGCTAAAATATTCATCTTCACGAGCAGTAAGATTGTTCCTATCAAGGCGCCAACAACTAATGATGCTAATAGTATTACATCTAATATAGACATAGTTCTGTTCCATATTGACACTAATGCCCTAATTGTAAGAGTCAGGCCAGCATAAATAAACGACGGTAGGCAGTTAAATCGCAGCGCTTGGCTGGCTTAGTGTGCGGCTGTTATTTCTGCAAGGCTTCAATGGTACGATTTAAGTAATTTTCATGTGAGTTATTTCTGCTGGCCAGTACTTTTAAAGAAATATTACATGTATATTACAAGGATATATTTTTAATATCGTTTGACTATATATTGTATATACATTAAATTGCTTGTTGATGATTTAATTTGAGGAATTGAAATGTCAAAAAAAGTATCTAAATCAAAAGCGAAGAAAACAGCAAAACAAATTGCACGTAAGGCAGTTAGAAAAGCCGGTGTAAAGAAAAATAAATCGAAAGCAATTAAAAAAGCCACTAAAGCAGCATTAAAGCCGGCAAGAAAAGGTTCTAAAAGTAAAGCTAGAAAAGCAGCAAGGAAAGTCGCGAAAAAAGCAAAATAGTTTTGTTGGTACTGCAATGAAAAGCGCTCAAATGAGCGCTTTTTATTTTTTTAAATTATATTTTGTATATTTCACTGGTAATGTTTTTACTATCTTCACCTAGAAAAAAAATAAATGGTGCAGTAATTGATTCTGGTGGAGGAAACTCACTAGGATTAACGCCTGGATAATTATGTGTACGCAAATCGGTGCGAACTATGCCGGGATGTATACCGTTCACACGTATTTTTTTATCACTATCAAGTTCATCCGCAAGTATATGTAATAAGCCGATTTGTCCCTGTTTACTCACGCCATATGCGCCCCAATAAGCACGGCTTGCTTCGTCAATGGTAAATAAAACAGAAGGGTCTTCGCTTTGCTTAAGCAAAGGGATACATGCACGTGTAAGCAAAAATGGAGCATGTAAATGTAAAGTGATTAATTTGGACCAGTTGTGTAAGTCAATATTTTGAAGTGGTGTTAAGCCGCCTACACGACCTGCATTATTTAATAAGCCGTCTAGTTTGCCATACTCTTCGGCAATGGAATTGGCCACTGTTTGATAGTCATCAGCACCTGCAGATTCGAGATCCATGTTTAAGATTGCAGGTTGAGGTGCGCCTAAGGTGAGTATTTCATCATATGTGTGTTCAAGCCGTTTTAAGTCCTTTGCAATTAGTAAAACAGTAGCACCTAAGCGTGCACATTCAAGTGCGACAGCTTTACCGATTCCGCGACTTGCACCAGTGATTAATATGACTCGATTTTTTAAATATCCTTGCGGGGCGTTAAATTCTTTAATATTACTGTCCATGTTTATCTTGTCTAAGTGTGGGAATGTCTCGTGCTTTTTTTTCTATTTCATCAATTAGGGGTAATTCTTCTTTAGCCTGTATACCCAGCTCAGTAAATTTGCGTGCTCCAGGGAGTACTTGTCGCTCTAAAGAACCGATGGCTTTATTGTAATTTTCAACACTATCATCGAGATTTTTACCCACTCGTTGTAAGTGTGAGCAAAAAGTATAAAGGCGTTTATATAAGTCTTGGGCTAGATCTCGTACTTTTTCAGCATTTTCAGAAATAGAAGCTTGTTGCCAGCCATAAGCAACTGAACGTAGAAGTGCGACTAGAGTAGTGGGTGTCGCAAGTATTACTCGGTTGGCAAAGGCATCTTCTAATAGTTTGTCGTCGTAATCGAGGGCGCTTGTTAAGAACTGTTCGCCAGGAATAAATAAAATGACAAAATCAGGTGATTGTTCGAATTGGGACCAATAGGCTTTGCTAGCTAATTCTTTCATGCGTTCACGTACTTTGCGCGCATGATGTTTTAAATGTGTTTCTTGTTCTTGTTGAGAGTCGGACTGGATTGCGCTTAGGTAAGCATCTAGAGGTGTTTTGGCGTCTACAATTAACTCGCGTTTTTCTGGCATACGTACAATCATGTCAGGACGCATATTTTTGCCATCTTCAACAGTAGTATGTGTTTGCTCTTCAAAATCGCAGTGGTTTACCATGCCTGCCAATTCAGCGAGTCGTTTTAATGTTAGTTCACCCCATTGGCCTCTGACTTCTGGTCGTCTTAAGGCGCGTACTAACTGTTCAGTTTCTGATTGTAATCCGTGTTGTGCTTCGTTAACTAATTTGAGTTGCTCTGTAATTGACCCGTAAGCTTGTTTTCTTTCTTTTTCAATTTCAGAAATTTGTTTTTCAGTTTTATTTAAAGCATCAGCCATGGGCTTTAATAAAGTTTCAATGGCTTTTTCTTTTTCACTGAGGTTTGCCTGAGCTCGAGTTTCAAATAGTCCTAGCTTTTGTTGTGCGAGATGAAGAAAAGATTCATTATTAGCATCAAGCGCATGTTTAGACAGTGCGCTGAAACTTTCTTTTAGTTGTTCGCGAGATTCTTTTAAAGCTTGTATTTTTTCAACGCTTTGAGCTTGTTCGATTTTTAATTGTGTATGTAAGGAGTTGTTATGTTCTTGTAGCACATTAACATGTTTATCCATGCGGGCACGTGTAATCAAATAGGCAAGTAACGCGCCTATTAGAAGAGCTGCGCCTAAAGCAACGCCAAGCTGCCAGGTAAGCTCAAGTTCCCATTTAATCGATTGCTGCATCTAACGTTATGTGGTTGAGTAATTCTGAA
>Ga0181593_10004826_pt1 | contig 12244 bp, 12 predicted proteins | sample 071ome_19_FD_133756 | JGI IMG/M metagenome (GOLD analysis project Ga0181593, IMG submission 133756) | Coastal salt marsh microbial communities from the Groves Creek Marsh, Skidaway Island, Georgia - 071413AT metaG (megahit assembly) | ecosystem: Environmental > Aquatic > Marine > Intertidal...
GACCGACGGCCTGATCGATCAGATCGGTGGCGAGCGCCGTCGCAGTTTCGGCAAGCGGCGCTTCCGGGACCTGCTCCTCGAGATGCACGACAAACCAGTGGCCGAGCAGCAGGAGCTGCTCACGAACGCGCTCATCGAGCACCAGGGCACGGAGCTGCGTCGCGACGACGTTTCGGTCATTGGCCTCAGGATCGGCGCAAAGTGAACAGCACCAAAGTCACCTCTCGAGGCGCGACTGATGCCTTCATGAGACCCGGGTGGCATTGGTCTATGCTTTGATCAGATGGGTCCAACTCATGGAAGGAGTACGTCATGGCACTCATTGAATGGACCGACGCCCTCAGCGTTGGATACGCAGAAATCGACGAAGACCACCAACACCTCGTCGGCCTCTTGAATCGACTCGACGAAGCCGTCACCGCCGGCAAGGCCGACACGGTGGTCGGTGAGCTGCTCGATGAACTCGTCAGCTACACGGTGTGGCATTTCAGGCACGAAGAGCGCCTGATGCAGACCTACGCCGACCCCACTTTCTTCGACCATCAACAGGAACACGAAGCGCTCGCGCAGCAGGTTGTGGAGCGGCAGCGCGCCTTCAGTGAAGGGACCGGTGATGTGGCCAATGACCTGCTGCCCTTCCTCAAGTCATGGTTGACGAAGCACATCCTCGGCACCGACGCCAAGACGGGAAAATACATCGCCGAGTGCGTGACGGGCATCCGGGCCAGTGCCTGACACCCATGGCAGATCCGATCTTTGGACGCGGGCAGCGACTCGCACGCTGATGGAGGGTGCCCGATGAAGGCACATAAGATGTATCGCCTGCGGAGCGATCTCCGTGAAGACGGGATCATCTTCTGCTACAGCGGCTACATGACCGAGGACGTCCTGTTCAGCATAGGCAAGGCGATCAAGGAGAAACTGATCATCGACGATACGGACAAGTCCGTGATTCGCCTGGTCTTCTCGATGTTCGTCGAGCAGGTACAGAACGTGATCCGCTACTCGGACGAGCTTGAATCCCGTCAGACCGAAGAACAGACCCTCGAACTGCGCTACGGCGTTCTCGCTGTGGGCCGTGTTGTCAGGGAGCACCAACAGGGCCGCGTCTTCGTCGCCGTCGGCAACATGGTCAGGAACGAAGACGTGGAACAGCTGAACGACAGCCTGGCCCACATCAAGAGCCTAGACGCCGATGGCCTCAAGCATCTCTACAAGAAGACCCTCAAAGGCGAGACTCCCGAGGGCAGCAAGGGTGCGGGTGTCGGCTTCATCGACATCGCGCGCAAATCCAAGAACAACTTCGACTACGACTTCTTCAAAGTCGACGAGTCGATGTCGTTTTTTTCCGTGACCTCCTACGCCTGACCAGGATTGGCCAATGGACAACATCCGAATCGAAGCCACAGACCGGACGCCAGAGGTTGACTTCGCTTACAACGAGAACGCCTTCTCGCTCAGGGGTGAGGCCTATCCAGAGGACGTCAATGCATTCTTCGGTCCCATCGTCGACAACCTTGAACAACACCTTACCTCCCTCCAGGACAAGGAGGTCACGTTCAATTTCGAGCTGATCTACTTCAACAGTTCGACCGCGAAGATCCTGATGATGCTCTTCGAAATGCTCGATGCCTGCGCGTCCAGCGGCAATCGGGTGGTCATCAATTGGGTTTTCGAAGCCGACGACGACAACATGCAGGAACTGGGCGAAGAGTACGCGGAAGACCTCGAGCACGCCGCGTTCAATCTGCAGCCCCAGGAGGTCTGAATTGGGTTCCCGTACCGCCCAGGTCAGCGAGATGAAGGTGTTCGACACCTTCAAGCCCGAACAGGACGCGCTCGACAGGGCGCAAGCTGCTCTCGATTCAGACCAGGCCGATAAGGACCTGCGTGAGGAGTTTGCGAACCTCGTCGCCTCCTACCAGAAGCTGTTCAAGACCTCACGACGCCTGGTGCGCATGAGTGACCGCAGCGAGGAGCGACTCAAGGACGCAAACATCCGCATCAAGACCCAGCAACAGCAGCTGGAGAAAGCGCACCAACAGCTCGCACGCCACGCGGAGAACCTCGAGGACAAGGTGCGTGAGCGCACCAAGGACCTGGTCGCGGCCCAGGGCAAGCTCGAGAAACTCGTCGAACTCGGCATCGCACTCAGTGCCGAGCGCAACCACACGCGTTTCATCGAGATGATGTTGCGTGGCGCGAAAGACCTGACCTTCGCGGATGGTGGGTTGCTGTTCACTCGAGGCGAAACCGACGAGCTCGAGATCCAGATGCTCGGAATCGACTCCATCGACCTGCATCTCGGTGGATCGACTGGCAAGAAGGTCCAGATCGAGCCGTTGAAACTGCATGATCCCGACACGGGACGACCCGATTATTTCAACCTGGTCTGCCACACCTCGCTTACCGAGCGGACGGTCAACGTGCCGAACATGACACAGTCCAGAGATTTCGACTTCAGCTGGTTCGACGAGCTGGGCAAGCGCTTCGAATTCCAGCCGCAGTCGTGTCTCGCGGTGCCTCTGCGACCACATAAAGGCGATGTTATCGGGGTGCTCGTCCTGCTCAACGCGCGACATCGAATCACCGGCCACACGGTTCCTTTTGGTGACGAGATTACGCAGTACATCGAGGCCCTCGCCTCACAGGCTGCGGTGTCGATGGACAACCAGCATCTCCTGCGCGCACAGGACCGCCTGCTCGACTCCATCATCAAACTCGTCGCCACCGCCATCGATGAGAAGTCCCCCTACACCGGCGGTCACTGTGAGCGTGTCCCCGAGTTGGGTTCGCTGCTGGCCAAGGCCGCCTGCGAGGCCGAAGAGGGGGTGTTCGCCGAGTTCGACATGAATGATGACGAATGGCGCGAGTTCCACATCGCCGGCTGGCTGCACGATTGCGGCAAGGTCACGACGCCTGAATACGTGGTCGACAAGGCCACGAAGCTCGAAACCCTCTACAACCGCATCCATGAAATCCGGATGCGCTTCGAGGTGAAGCTGCGCGATTACACCATCGAGCACCTGGAAAAACGCCTGGCTGATGGCAGTGACGAACAGGCCCTGAAAGCCGAACTGGACGACAGGATCAAGCAGCTGCAGGACGATTTCGCATTCATCGCCAAGTGCAATCTTGGCGGTGAATTCATGGACGAGTCGCTCACTGAGCGGCTGCAGGCGATTGCCAAGACGACCTGGATGCGCCACTTCGACGACACGCTTGGGCTCTCGGATGAAGAGCAACGGCGCCTGCGTCGACGCACCAGGCCGAAGCTTCCAGCGAAGGCCATGCTGCTGGAGGATCGGCCAGAGCACCTCGTCAAGCGCGTACGGCCGATACCCGAAGAGAAATACGCACGACTCGGCATCAAGATGGAGACGCCGAAATACCTCTACAACTACGGCGAGGTCTACAACCTCAGCATCGCGCGCGGCACCCTCACCGACGAGGAGCGCTACAAGATCAACGAGCACGTGATCAATTCGATCCTGATGCTCGAGCAACTCCCCTTCCCCAAGCATATGGCCCGGATTCCCGAATTCGCCGGCGGCCATCACGAGACGATGAATGGCTCCGGCTACCCACGCCGGCTCAACAAGCAGCAGATGTCCATACAGGCCCGCATCCTCGCCGTCGCCGACATCTTCGAGGCCCTGACCGCTTCGGATCGTCCGTACAAGACGCCCAAGACGCTCAGCGAGGCGATTCGCATCATGAACTTCATGCGCAAGGATGAACACATCGACGGCGAACTGTTCGACCTGTTCCTGAACAGTGGGGTCTACCGGTCCTATGCCGAGCGCTATCTGAAGCCCGATCAACTCGATGCGGTCGACATAGGCGAGTACCTGAACGCGACGTCGGAGTGAACATGCGTGCGCTGGGGCATGCCATGGTTCATGCAGAATGCAACCCGTGATGAGCCCATTCGATGCCTTCAGGAAAGAGCGTGAAGTCCTGACCGATGCGGAATCGCTACTCGGTGCAAGCTCCGTCAGCGGACTGTGTCCAAACGCCTATTCAGAACTGCTCGAGCACTACCGAAAACTGCTGAAAACCAGCGACCGCCTGGTGCGCATCAGTGACCGAAGCGAAGAGCGCCTCAAGGAGGCCAACCATCGCATCAAGAGGCAACAGCAGAAGCTCGAGAGCGAAATCGAGTTCGCCAAGGGCATCCAGATGTCCATGGTCCCCGGCAAGGGACGCCTCAGTCTGGAGAAGACCGACTATCAGCTGTATGCCTACCTTCATCCCGCACGCTCGGTTGGTGGCGACCTCTATTCATTCCAGCCGGACGACGACCGGATTCACTTCCTGATCGGTGATGTCTCCGACAAGGGTGTACCCGCCGCGCTTTTCATGGCGAGAACCATCGCGCTCTACAACAGCGCGCTGAATAGTCGCCTGAATCCAGGCGAGATCTTCACCACCATGAACGCACACCTGTGTGATGGCAACGAAGAATGCATGTTCGTCACGGCACTGTGCGGTTATTTCATTCCTGGCGAAAAACGACTGGCGATCGCGAATGCCGGGCATATGAATCCGCTCATGGCGAATCAACAAGACCATGCCGAACTGGAACTGCCCGCTGCTGCCGCGCTGGGCCTGATGGAAGGCCTCGAATTCGGTTTCACAGAATGGCAAATCGACGAGAACGCACGCCTGGTGATGTACACCGACGGCATCAGCGAGGCGATGGATCAATCAAGTGCACAGTATGGTGAGCGGCGACTTTTCGAGTGCATACGAAAAAACTCGAATGCCACGGCGACAGACCTCGGAGAGTCGATTCTTGCGGATGTGGCTGACTTTGTAGGGGCTGCCGAACAGTCTGACGACATCACCTTGCTGGTGCTCAGGGCTGGTGGCTGACGCCAGGATGAGCATCTCCATCTCCCTCAAGACTCGCTATGATGAATGCGACAGGATCTATGAATTTCTCGAGAAATCCCTGAGTCATCCGATGTTCGCAGGCATCGTCAGCGACGAGTCGGTCGACGATCTGAAAACCGCCGCAGAAGAGATTTTTACCAACATCGTGATGCATGGATACGGAGGCAATCCAGATGGCACGGTACGCATGGAGTTGCAGGCCGACGGGAGCACGGTCAGTCTCGTGATCTCCGATTCGGCCCCACCCTACAACCCTTTTGCAAAGCTGGCCGTTATCAAACCTGGCGCCGACCTGAGCCAGGGCGGCATGGGCCTGACCCTGATCCAGTCCATGACCGATGAGCAGCACTACAGCTATGAGAACGCTCTCAACACCGTGCGACTCGTAAAGCACGCCGAGAAGCGATGACGGCCATCGCCCTGTCACCGAGGAGAAACACCATGGCACTCGAATTAGAGATCACTCCGAGCAAGCAACATTCCAAACGCATTTCTCTTTCCGGCGCACTCGATTCCAATACCGCGCCGGATCTGCAGCACGCAATCGACGCATCCATCGACATGGAAATCCGCACGGTCATTCTTGAAATGCAGGAGCTTAAATTCATCAGCAGCGCAGGATTACGCGTGATATTCAAGCTCAAGAAAGAGCTGACAGGCCGAGATGGGCAACTGCTAATGGTTCATCTGCAACCGCAAGTGCGCAAGGTATTCGAAGTCATCACCGCGGTCAGCAACATGCACGTTTTCGCCAGTCTCGAAGAGCTGGACGAATACCTTGCCTCGATACAGAAACAGGTCACTGACGACAACAACTCGCTTCAATAAGCCTGTATTACGCCTCCGATTGTGCCCGTCTGGCTGCCTGACGTCGGCGCCAAACTCGAGGTCATGGCTATCGATCACCGGCCGATCCACTGTGTGAGATTCATCTCGCAGGCGATCACCCGGCACGACCAACCCAACAGAACCTGCCCTGAGCACCCCGCCCCTGCCTTGTTGCAGTGCACACACGCACCGTAACGGAGCATCCTTTCGCCCTCCCGCGTGCACGCTTCCCTACCGCAAAACATAACCGACTGACTTCGTGGGTCTTTCTAAATTGGCCCGTCTTTTGCGTTGCAGCAGACAGGCCCGGGAACGTCGTCCGATAGGCGCTCCCGGCCAAGGATTCCCGGCACCCACCCGCCGGGGAACAGACCGTCGCAGTTCAACGACAGGAGACCTCAATGTCCAAACCTGCACACCGCAAACAGTGGCTCCGTGGCATCACCGCCGCCGTGGCCCTGACCCTTGGCACCGCCGCCAGCGCCGCCGAGACCATCAAGGTCGGCATCCTCCACTCCCTCTCCGGGACCATGGCCATCAGCGAGACCACGCTGAAGGACACCATGCTGATGCTCATCGACGAGCAGAACAAGAAGGGTGGCCTGCTCGGCAAACAGCTCGAGCCGGTGGTCGTCGACCCGGCCTCGAACTGGCCGTTGTTCGCCGAGAAGGCACGCGAACTGATCGAGAAGGAGAAGGTCTCCGCGACCTTCGGCTGCTGGACCTCGGTATCGCGCAAATCGGTGCTGCCGGTGTTCGAGGAGCTCAACAGCCTGCTCTTCTACCCGGTGCAGTACGAGGGTGAGGAGTCGTCGAAGAACGTCTTCTACACCGGTGCCGCGCCCAACCAGCAGGCGATGCCGGCCGTCGACTACCTGATGAACGATCTCGGCGTCGAGCGCTGGGTGCTGGCCGGGACCGACTACGTCTACCCGCGCACCACCAACAAGATCCTCGAGGCCTACCTCAAGGACAGCGGCGTGGCCGACGCGGACATCATGATCAACTACACGCCGTTCGGTCACTCCGACTGGCAGAGCATCGTTGCCGAGATCAAGAAGTTCGGCTCGGCCGGCAAGAAGACCGCGGTGGTCTCGACCATCAACGGTGACGCCAACGTGCCGTTCTACAAGGAGCTCGGCAACCAGGGTATCGACGCCGACGACATCCCGGTGGTCGCTTTCTCGGTCGGCGAGGAGGAGCTCTCCGGCATCGACACCAAGCCGCTGGTCGGCCACCTCGCTGCGTGGAACTACTTCATGAGCGTCGACGCGGCCGAGAACGACGTCTTCATCGAGAAGTGGCACGCCTTCATCGGTGACACCAAGCGCGTCACCAACGACCCGATGGAGGCGCACTACATCGGCTTCAACATGTGGGTGAAGGCGGTCGAGAAGGCCGGTACCACCGACACCGACGCGGTCGAGAAGGCGATGATCGGGATGACCTATCCGAACCTGACCGGTGGCATCGCGGTGATGCACCCGAACCACCACCTGTCGAAGCCGGTGCTGATCGGCGAGATCCAGGACGACGGCCAGTTCTCGACCGTCTGGCAGACCCCGGACACCGTCATCGGTGACGCCTGGTCCGACTACCTGCCGGGCTCGAAGGACATCCTCGCCCACTGGGAGACCCCGGTGAACTGCGGCAACTTCAACATCAAGACCGGCAAGTGCTCCGGACAGAACTACTGACCTGAAACACGCGGCGGCCGGCCATGCGCCGGCCGCCGCGATCCCTACCCGCGAGCCACCGAGACCCACGCATGGACCGCCCGCCTCAGCCCCGCTCCTCCACCCGCTGGCTCGCCTTGCTGATGCTCCTGCTGCTGGCCCTGCCGCTGCATGCAGACGAGTTCGACGATGCGCTCGGCATGCTCGCCAAGGGCACGTTCCGCGACAAGGCGCAGGCCGTGACCACACTGGCAGAGAGTGGTCGCGCCGAGGCCACGCCACTGCTCAAGGCCCTGCTCGAGGGTGACCTCTACGTACACAAGTCCGACAAGACCCTGGTCATCGCCACGCGCAGCGACGAGGGCTACGCGCTGCGCGATCCGCTGACCGGCACCGACGCCGGTGTCGCCGGACGCCGCGCGGTCAAGAAGGTCGGCATCAACAACAAGCTGCGCGGCCAATTGCGTGCCGCGCTCGCCGGGCTGCAGCTCGGCAACCCCGATCCGGCGGTGCGCGAGAACGCGGTGCGTGAGCTGTTCGGCACCGTTGACGACACCACCGCCACGACCCTGCGCGGACGCCTCGACGGCGAGACCGACGGCGACGTTCGCGACGCGCTCGGCATCGCGCTCGCCCTCTACGAACTCGAATCCGACCAGGTCGACATGCGCCGCGCGGCGGCCGATGCCCTGGCCGGCGAGCTCGACCCGACCGCCCGCGCCCAGCTCGCGCGGGTCGCCGAAAACGACGTCGACACGCTGGTGCGCGACAAGGCCGCGCGCGCGCTGCTCCAGGCCGAGAAACGTGCGGGTTTCTACGCCGGGATCGAAACGCTGTTCTTCGGCCTCAGCCTCGGCTCGGTGCTGGTGCTCGCGGCGATCGGCCTGGCGATCACCTTCGGCGTCATGGGCGTGATCAACATGGCCCACGGCGAGCTGATCATGCTCGGCGCCTACACCACCTATGTCGTCCAGCTGCTGATGCCGAACCACATCGACTACTCGCTGTTCGTCGCCATCCCGGCCGCGTTCGTGGTCTCCGGGCTGTTCGGCATCGCCATCGAGCGCGGCGTGATCCGCTTCCTCTACGGGCGCCCACTGGAGACGCTGCTCGCCACCTTCGGCGTCAGCCTGGTGCTGCAGCAGCTGGTGCGCACGGTCTTCTCACCACTCAACCGCAGCGTCGAGACACCGTCGTGGATGAGCGGGTCGATCGAGATCAACAGCGTGCTCTCGCTGACCCTCAACCGCGCCTGGATCATCCTCTTCTGCCTGCTGGTGTTCGCCACGCTGCTGCTGGTGCTGCGCCGTACGCGGCTGGGACTGCAGATGCGCGCGGTGACCCAGAACCGCGCCATGGCCCGCGCCATGGGTGTGCGCTCGGCGCGCGTCGACGTACTGACCTTCGGCCTCGGCTCAGGGGTAGCCGGCATCGCCGGCGTCGCGCTGAGCCAGCTGACCAACGTCGGTCCCAACCTCGGCCAGAACTACATCATCGACTCGTTCATGGTCGTGGTGTTCGGCGGGGTCGGCAACCTGTGGGGCATGCTGGTCAGCGGCATGACCCTCGGCGTCGCCAACAAGATCATGGAGCCGTGGGCCGGTGCGGTGCTGGCCAAGATCCTGATCCTGGTCGCGATCATCCTGTTCATCCAGAAGCGCCCGCGCGGACTCTTCCCGCAGAAGGGCCGCGCCGTGGAGGCCTGAGCGATGCTCGCCAGACGCCTGCTCGGCAACGACCGAGGCGGCCAGGTGCTGCTCGCGCTGCTCGCCGTCGCGGTGGTGGTCGTGCCGCTGCTCAACCTCGCGGTGCCCGAAGGCCACGCGCTGCACATCTCGACCTACACGGTCACCCTGCTCGGCAAGTACCTCTGCTACGCGCTGCTCGCGGTCGCCGTCGACCTGGTATGGGGCTACCTCGGCATCCTGAGCCTCGGTCACGGCGCGTTCTTCACGCTCGGCGGCTACGCGATGGGCATGTACCTGATGCGCCAGATCGGCGAGCGCGGTGTCTACGGCCACCCCGAGCTGCCCGACTTCATGGTGTTCCTGAACTGGCAGGAGCTGCCGTGGTACTGGCAGGGCTTCGACCAGTTCTGGTTCGCGATGCTGATGGTGCTCGCGGTGCCGGGGCTGCTGGCGTTCGTGTTCGGCTGGCTGGCGTTCCGCTCACGGGTGACCGGCGTCTACCTGTCGATCATGACCCAGGCACTCACCTACGCGCTGATGCTCGCGTTCTTCCGCAACGAGATGGGCTTCGGCGGCAACAACGGCCTGACCGACTTCAAGGACCTGCTCGGCTTCAGCCTGCAGGACGACGCGACCCGCGCCGGACTCTTCGTCGCCTCGGCACTGGCGCTCGCGCTCGGCTATCTCGCCTGCCGTGCCATCGTCACCTCGCGCCTCGGCCGCGTCGCCGTCGCGGTGCGTGACGCCGAGGACCGCACGCGCTTCCTCGGCTACCGCGTTGACCGCGTCAAGCTGCTGATCTTCACCTTCTCGGCGATGCTTGCCGGCGTGGCCGGCGCGCTCTACGTGCCGCAGGTCGGCATCATCAACCCGGGCGAGTTCTCACCGCTGAACTCGATCGAGATCGTGGTCTGGGTCGCGGTCGGTGGACGCGCCACGCTGTGGGGCGCCGCCACCGGCGCGGCACTGGTCAACTACGCCAAGACCCAGTTCACCGCCATCCTGCCGGAGATCTGGCTGTTCGCGCTCGGTGGGCTGTTCATCGCCGTCACGGTGCTGCTGCCCAAGGGCCTCGCAGGCCTGCGCCGGCGGCGCCAGGAGGCGCGGGCATGAAACCCCTCGACCACGCCGTCGCGACCACGACCAAGCCTGAATCACGCGTCGAGCTGAAGCTGCCGCCGACAACGAAAACCCCGGCCGGGCAGACGGATCGTTCCACGGCCACACCCGTCGACGACTCCCCCTACCCGGTCGTCGGCCAGGTCTACGACTTCATGCTGCCGCGGGCGGCGCGCGAACCCGACACCTCGCACGGCGTGATCCTCTACCTCGAGAACCTGACCGTCAGCTTCGACGGCTTCCGGGCGATCGACGACCTGAGCCTCTACATCGACCGCGGCGAGCTGCGCTGCATCATCGGCCCGAACGGCGCCGGCAAGACCACGCTGATGGACATCGTGACCGGCAAGACGCGCCCCGACTCCGGCAGCGCATTCTTTGGCCGCACCGTCGACCTGCTGCGGCTCTCCGAGCCGGAGATTGCGCAGGCCGGCATCGGGCGCAAGTTCCAGAAACCCACGGTGTTCGAGCAGCACACGGTGTTCGAGAACCTCGAGCTGGCGATGGCCGGCGAGCGCCGCGCCTGGCGGCTGCTGACCGCGAAGCTGAGTGGGGAGCAACACGACCGCATCGACGAGGTGCTCGGCATCATCCGCCTCGGCGAGCACCGCGCGCGCCCGGCCGGGGCGCTGTCGCACGGCCAGAAACAGTGGCTGGAGATCGGCATGCTGCTGATGCAAAACCCGCTGCTGCTGCTGGTCGACGAGCCGGTCGCCGGCATGACCGGCGAGGAGATGGAGCACACCGCGGAGCTGCTCAAGCACCTCGCCGGCGAGCGCTCGGTGGTGGTGGTCGAGCACGACATGGACTTCGTGCGCTCGATCGCCAGCAAGGTCACGGTGCTGCACCAGGGTGCGGTGCTCGCCGAGGGCAGCATGGACGAGGTGCAGAACGACCCGCGTGTCGTGGAGGTGTACCTCGGTGAGTGAGACCCCCGCGAACGAAGCCATGCTCGACGTCGCCGGCCTGAATCACTACTACGGCGAGAGCCACACGCTGCGCGACCTCGACCTCGCGGTGCCGAAGGGCGAGATCACCTGCCTGATGGGGCGCAACGGCGTCGGCAAGACCACCCTGCTCGACTGCGTGATGGGCCTGCACGCGCCACGCTCGGGCCAGATCAGTTACGCCGGCGGCGACCTGCGCCGCCAGGGCGCCGAGAAGCGCGCCAGGCTCGGCATCGGCTACGTGCCGCAGGGCCGGCAGATCTTCCCGCTGCTGAGCGTCGCCGAGAACCTGCAGGTCGGCCTGCCCGCACGGCGTGACAAGGTGCGCAAGGTCCCGGAGTTCCTGTTCGAGCTGTTCCCGGTGCTGAAGTCGATGCTCGGCCGCCGCGGCGGCGACCTCTCGGGCGGCCAGCAGCAGCAGCTGGCCATCGCCCGCGCGCTGGTGCTCGACCCGCAGCTGCTGATCCTCGACGAGCCGACCGAGGGCATCCAGCCCAACATCGTCCACGAGATCGGCGACCTGCTGCGCAAGCTCAACGCCGAGCACGGTCTGACCGTGCTGGTGGTCGAGCAGAAGCTGCCGTTCGCGCGCCGTGTCGCCGACCGTTTCGCGATCATGGACCGCGGCAGCGTCGTCGCCGACGACGTGATGGGCCAACTCGACGATGCGCTGGTGCGCGAATACCTGACGGTCTGAGAGCCTGTGAAAGCATCACACCACCTGCTGCGACACCCCCTGGACGCCCTTGGCGGCGTTGCGGGGACCCCCAAAATCGCTTACGTAACGCGGCTACGCGCTCGATTTTGTGCACCCCCGCGCCTTGCCAAGATCGCCCAGGGGCCGTCTCGTGACGGCGGGCGATGCTTTCACAGGCTCTGACCGTGGCCGCTGCCGCGCTCGACCTCGTGACCTCAGCCGGCTGGCATGCGCGCCTGGCGTTGCGCTTCGCGCCCCGCGGCGCGGCGACACGGCTGGTGGCGCGAGAGCACCAGGGTCCACTCGCGGTGCAGCGCACCTTCCAGGCCACCGACGGTCGCTGCCACGCCTACCTGCTCCACCCGCCGGGTGGCGTGGTCGGTGGCGATC
>Ga0181593_10004834_pt1 | contig 12231 bp, 12 predicted proteins | sample 071ome_19_FD_133756 | JGI IMG/M metagenome (GOLD analysis project Ga0181593, IMG submission 133756) | Coastal salt marsh microbial communities from the Groves Creek Marsh, Skidaway Island, Georgia - 071413AT metaG (megahit assembly) | ecosystem: Environmental > Aquatic > Marine > Intertidal...
CTCGAGTCGCTGCTAGGATTTTATCTGCCTCTTCTTTGGCTTTGGTTCTGGCTTCTGAAACGATTTCGTCTTTGATTACCTTACCTTCAGCGAGCAGCTTATCACGCTCTTCCCGAGCTTCGGCTAGCAACGCGTCATTCTTCTCTTTAATTCGTTCAAGCTCTCGTTTGGCCTCCTCTGCATTTTCAAGAGATTCTTCAATAAACTTCTCTCTTGTGTTTACTGCATTAAGGGTTGGCTTCCAAGCAAACTTTCTCAATAACAACAAGAGTGCTAGAAAGAGTAATGTTTGCCAAAAGAATAGGCCAACTGAGAATTCACTTATTAATTTTTCCATGGTTTATTTTCTTAGATCTATGCGAGAACAAAATGATGGCGACAGCCAACCGCGGTCGCCATCAAATGATTCAATTTATACAGCAAATAATGCGGCAAATCCAATACCCTCAATAAGAGCGGCAGCGATTAACATCGCAGTTTGAATTTTACCAGTTGCTTCAGGCTGGCGAGCGATTGCTTCCATAGCAGACCCTCCAATGTTTCCGATGCCGATACCGGCACCAATTACAACTAAACCTGCACCTACAATAGCTGGAATTTCCATAGTCAAGATAAATTAAGAATTAATAAAAAATTGTTAGTGATCATCATGTTCTTCTACTGCAAAACCGAAGTATAGCGCGGTGAGCATGGTGAATATATACGCTTGTAAAAAGGCTACCAACAGCTCAATAAGCGATAAGAAAAAGGTCAACCCCAAAAAGGCACCTCTTGCAAACCAATTATTGAATATGAATAGCAAGCCAATCAAGCTCATTAATACAATGTGTCCTGCGGAAATGTTAGCGTACAAACGAATCATAAGCGCAAAGGGCTTAATGAATACACCTAACAATTCAATAGGAGCTAAAATTATTTTCATCGGTACGGGAACACCAGGCATCCAAAAAATGTGCTTCCAATAGTATCCTTTCGCAGTGAATTGAGTGATTAAGAAAGTCATAATAGCAAGAGCGAATGTTACTGCAATATTTCCGGTAACATTTATACCGAGCGGAGTAAGCCCTGCTAGGTTTATAAACCAAATGAATACAAATATGGTGAGCAAATAACCCATATACTTTCTATGGTGCTCTTTACCAATGTTTGGTATCGCAATTTCGTCTCGCACAAAAATCACGAGTGGCTCCAAAAACTTTCCAATACCCCGCGCCACCAAACCGTTCTTGTAACCATCACCCAAGGCTTTGAACAAGAAGATGATGATGATTGACATAATGAAGATGCTGAACACATTTTTCGTGATTGAAAAATCTAGCGGTGCGGCATTCATTACGTGGCCCTCTTCATCGTATTCAAGGGTGCCTTCGGCATCTGTTTTATAGATATGATTGTGGTGCAATACATAATGGTTTCCATTTACTTCAGCGACTGATTCACCGTGGTGAAAAGCAGAAGACATGAATACTTGAAGGCCTTCGTCAATCAAGATAACTGGCAAAGGCATGCTGAGGTGAAGGTCATTTTCTTCATCAGACCAAACATGAAAATCATGCGCGTCTTTAAGGTGATGTTGAATGTCAGCTTTAATCTGCTCTCGGATAGACATGCTATCTGCCTCATGATGGGTGCTGCCTTCTGACGCTAGAGCGAAGAATGGTGCTAAAACCAATGCAATGATTAGGTTAAATAAACCAAGCTTTTTGCGCATAATTCCTTATATAATAAGGGGTTCTAAATTTGGGTGCAAGAGTAGTCAATATTTTACTAGTAGAAAACACTTTTCGAAACAGTTTTTTGAAGTATTGAAATTGTGTCAACCATTCAACCGGTTCATTTTGCGAATGAGGTACCAAACTTCAACAATCAGACAGAGGGCATAGGGTACGTAAAAGCCCAATATTTCGAGCTTTCGCATATCTTTTTCTTCACTCAGAAAGGGATAAAACACCGCAAAGAAAACGGCAAACTTTACAAGGCTTCCACCCATAAAGGAGAAACCAGCAATTTCACTTTTATACTTAATCGCCCAAATGATGACCAATGAAGTAAGAGAGGCAAGTAACCAATTGGTAACGTAAAACTTAATGAGCAACCCATCCCGAAGCGAATCTGAGGATAGGTTGAGCGCCCAATCATGGACGAAATAAGAGAGGACCAATAGTACGGCCAGCAAGGCGGCTACAATGATCGTGTTCGTAGCCACGAACTTCACTTTCTATTGATTTGTTTAAGGGTTGTGTATAGCCCGACTCCTAAAAACGCAAGCGTAAGAAGCAGGGTATATAAACGTTTTTCGCTAATGGGGTATTTGTCATCAAGGTAGTTTCCGAGATAGGCTCCAACGAAAACGGTTGCCGCCAGCTGAACTCCAATGCCCGAAACACGAGCAATGTTTTTAAGCTGTTTTTTCGGCTGCTCTTTGCTCATTTCTGGATAGCTCTTTTATAACGCCACCCATGCTGCATGTGCCTGTGAATGTAGCCCCAGGCTGAATGGACAGTTTACCCACGGCAATCTCTCCATGAAGTTTTGCAGATGCCATTAGCTCTAACAATTCCTTTACGGTGAGCTTTGCTTTCACTTCACCACTGATATTAGCAGATGCGCAAATGATAGAGCCTTCGATGCGGCCCGTTGGACCAACGACTACCTTACCAGTCGATTCGATATTACCAACCAATGTACCATCAACTCGCAGCACACCTTCGGTTTTGATGTCACCTTTGAGGTGTGTGCCTTTGGCTATTTGGTTGTGAGCGCCAAAATCTGCCTCTTGGTTTTTATTCCCTTTATTCATCATGGCTTAGTAATTTCTGCAAAAGTAAAATTCCAAAGGAATTGACTATTTGATGTTTACGATCACTCACTTAGAGGGTAGCTTTCATTAAAGAATTCTAAATATGGCGCCACTACTGGGTTTTTAAAGAATCGAGCATAATTATCGAAGGAAATTACAAAGTAAGGATACCCACGATCGAGGAAAACCTGTGTATCGGCTGTAGCATTGGTAAAGGTTTGATAGTAGGTTACCGCAGGAGCAACGAAGCCTACCTTACTCACCACCACCATACCCATACCATCTTTGAGTGGGATATAGCTCGTCTTAAGTCCTTTGGTGCCGAAATACTTCCGATTGAAATTGCTTACCTTATTTTGGATAGCTGCCTGATCTGCTGTATCGGGAATCACTAAAACAAAATTGTGTTGGGCGCCTATGTCGTATTTATAGGCTTCTTTGAGCTTGGCGTTTTCTTCTGCCATGGCTTCATTTTCATTTTCTTCGAGGGTTTTAATCGACTTACCGTTTTTGTAGTAGTCGAGAATCTTTCGCGCCTCTGCGCCCACGTCTTGACTTCCATAGATCCTGGCAACTTCTTCTAGCTCCTTAAGCATACGCTCTTCACCATCAATTCTACCAAGACTTAGAGCCCTGAGCAATACGAATTGTGGCTTCAATTCATGGTCTTCAAACTCCTTGATTGATTTCTCGCACATTTCATAGACCTTGTCGTAAAACCCTTGCTGGAAATACGTATAGGCACGCTGATATACCTCTTCGGCTAATCGATTGTCTTGCACAGACTCCTCGGCATAATTTGGATTTAAAATCACCTTGGCATAGTCCGTTTCAGCATAATCGTTGAGTATGAGGTTTTTGTAATAATCAGATTTGTTTGTATTGCCCTTTGCCTTGTATATCATGTAGAGTTGGTAGTAAATACTCGGATGATATTTTGAGGAGTCGTAGCGAGAAATGAGCTCTTCGTAGGATTCTATCGCCTTTGGCTCATCGTTCATTTTGTCTTTATAAACTTGAGCCAAGTCGTATAGCGCTTCGATAATTAAAGCATGCGAGAGCGCTAGCTTCTCTTCCGTATCAGGAATATTCTTTAGATAATAATATGGGTTTTTTGGGTCGTTTGCACCTTCGGTAGTATCACCGCCAATTTCTGCTCCTTCGGCCGATTCAATAAGCAGTGGTGCCACAGATGTTTTGTCTTTCCTCCGCCAATCGTCTTCATTCTTTCTATTGCCCCAAATCTTCTTGAATTCACCTGCTCCGAATCCTACAGCTGCAGGATTATAGAAATACCAAGCACCCCTCACAATGTTTCTGTTGGCTTGATTGTTTTGGTTGAACTTGTTGGCTTGCGCCTGAGCTTCTTCAAGCTGCCTCTGGCGCTCGGCATCTTGCTCGGCTTGAATCAAATCTTCAATCATTAACTCAATTAAGCGGTCTTGCTCTTTTTTGGGCTTTTGAGCAAAGGCTTGTAGGCTATCTTGATATTCAATGACTTCGATGTCACGCATAAGCTGGGTCAGATTGCTTGCCATCGCCAAAATGCGATCGTATTCGGGGTGTTCTGTACTTAAGAAAGTTACGGTACTGTCGTAGTAAGCTTGCGCCACTGGGTAGTCTTGCCTTCCAAAATAGATTTCTCCCAACTTATAAAATGCAAGTCCTTTAGTGTTTCCGTTGCGCACCGATTTTTTAGTGGCAAGATGCAGGTATTCAATTCCTTCTTCCTCATCGTCTTCCTTGAATTCGAGCTCTGCGAGGGCGTAGTAAATCTGATCTTGATACTCAATGTTCTTATCGTCTTTGAGCATCTTAAAAAGGATATCTCTTATTTCGCTTACGTCACCTTTGGTAACATCAAATGCCAACGCTCGGTTGATTTTGGCGTAAAACGCCATTTCATATTCAGGGTTTCTCTTGATGACTTGCTCATACATTTCACTGGAATGGCTTCCATCACCTTGTATACGCAAGAGCTGTGCTAGGATAAACATTCTACGAGTTTTCTCATCACGCTTTCGCGTATGCTCTATCGACTTTTGTAGCTCTTCAATTGCTTCGTCCTTACGGTCTTGCTGCAGATAGTATTGTGCTTTAAAGGCATACAGTTCACCGAGTCTTTTTTCTGGAAATCCAGTGCCGTTTTCCAGTTTTCTTAGCTCATCTCCAGCACGAGTGTAGGCCTCTTGTTTGGTGTAAATTCTTGCCAACCAATATCGGCTCAACTGCTCAATTGCGGGGTCTGGATATTTACGCTTTGTGAAATCGAAAATTTGCTTGGCCTGCACCAACTCGCCTTTCAAAAAGTTTGCCTCACCCATCACGATCCATGTGTCATCAATCCATTTGCAATTTTCTTTGCCATTAATGTCCATGCTGTGGCGATCCACGACCAAGGAAGTTTTTTCTATTGCTCGCTCTAGGTCAGGAAATACAGGTTGCACCACCTCATCTTTTGAGCTTATGAAAATGGGTAGCAATTGCGTATAATCTTCTTGGTATGATTCGGTCATTTTTCGGTGTGCATCATCCAGCGCCAAACGACCGTTGAAATAACCATTATACCTCGCGGTCATGTTGTGATATGCGCGATTGACAATGGTGTTCTTCTCTTGCGAGCATGACGTAATAAGCACGATCACGAACAGGGCGAATATGTTTACAAGAGGTTTCAACAAGTACTAAATACCGTTAGCATTTAAGGGAGCAAATTTACCGTTCTATTCTGCTGAGGACCTTAAACGCATGAATATCCGATATATTGGAAACAGCAGAGCCTCGTTATATTGTTTTCATGTAGGTTTGAAACCGCGAGTATATGGCAAAGAGTAAAGGCAATACAGAAAAGAAGAAACTCATCAAACGGTTAAGAAACCACTACAAAATGGTGGTGCTTAACATTGACACGTTCGAAGAGAAGTTTAGCTTGTTGCTCACTCCGTTTAACGTATTGGTGCTTTTTGCTTTGACGCTCATCTTCATAATTACGGTTACTTTCCTTTTGCTCGGGTTTACACCGTTGCGTTATTATTTGCCGGATTATGCTGATGAGGTGCTCGTCAGAAAGCTGGCCATTGAAGCGGCATTTAAAACCGATTCTATGGAGGTTGCCTTGGCTCAAAGGGATGCGTTTATTCAAAACTTTAACGATGTGGTGAATGGCAGGGTTGAGGCCGAAGATCCAGACACGATGAGTCAAGCCATAGTTGACCCGAAAAAGGTGAGCTTTTCTCGAAGCGCTGAAGATTCATTGCTAAGACAAGAAATTGAAAAAGAAGATTTGGTCAATTTAAATCCGCAGTTCAAGCAAGGTCGATCTGAAGCTTACCTGCTTTTCCCCCCTATTGTAGGCACCGTGATCGAGGAGTTTAAGCCAGAACGGGAGCATTTTGGAGTAGATATTTCAGCACCAAAAGGAGCTACCATTAAATCAGTTGATGATGGTACGGTAATCATATCAACGTACACCGCTGAAACAGGCCACATCATTCAAATCCAGCATGACAACGATTTGCTATCGGTATATAAGCATAACTCTGTTTTACTGAAAAAGCAGGGCACTAAGGTCAGAGCTGGAGAGGCAATCGCAATCATTGGCGAAACGGGGGAATTCTCAACGGGCCCTCACCTGCACTTTGAGCTTTGGCGCAATGGGGTGGCCATTAATCCAAGCACCTATTTTTCATTTGAGTAATGGCGCAAGTGACCATATATACGGATGGCTCTTCAAGAGGCAACCCAGGCCCTGGAGGTTATGGCGTGGTAATGATGGCGGGCAGTCATCGAAAAGAGTTGAGTCAAGGGTTTAGGCACACCACCAACAACAGAATGGAGCTCTTGAGCGTCATTGAGGCGCTTGAAGCACTTAAAAAAACGGGCCATGAGGTGACCATATGTTCTGATAGTAAGTATGTAGTGGATGCGGTGGAGAAAAAGTGGGTGTTTGGGTGGCAGAAGAAGAACTTTAAGGGTAAGAAAAATGCAGATTTGTGGATGCGGTTCCTCGCCATTTATCCAAAACACAAAGTGCGGTTTGTATGGGTCAAAGGTCATGATGGCAACCTTTACAATGAGCGCTGTGATACCTTGGCGGTGGACGCAGCCACCAATGGACCGCTAATCTCAGATGAGGTATTTGAATTGGAGTCTGGTTTTAATGTCTGAAAGGTGGATCAGATGCATCCTGAATCTTCTTCAACTTGTCTAAATCAATGGCCAGACTTGCACGTTGAACCTCTAAATTATTGAGGTATTCAGAGTCGCTCACGGTGACTTCAGCGTTGTCAGACAAACGATCAATTTCTAAAGTATAGAAGATTTCTGCGGCTTCGAGATACTGAATTGTTGCATAGCGACTCCACCAAGAATCCGTTTTATACGATGCTTGAATCAACGCTCCACCAATGGATTCATAAACTTCATTGTTACCAATCTGTTGAGCGAATATTGTTGCATCAGAGCCAATCAAGAAAATGTTAACCCCTTCTGCATGCTCAATCAGTTCCATCATTGAGCGGGTGTACTCTTGCTTAGGGCACCGCGCAAAAACTTTTGAAATCATGGAAGGTAATTGTCCATGTTTTTCTTTTGCCAAACCGCCCAGATTTTCAACCGTGAAGCAAGGGTCTTGATTGCTTAATACATCTAAACATCTTGATACCACCTCATACGAGCGGTCATTCAAACCATTGAGATAAAGCGAGCGGATTGACTCAAAGTCAGGATAAATTACATCCAGTGTGCGAAAGGCCGTGGCTCTCACGGCTGATTTTTTATCCAGCTGAGATAGTTCGATGGCCGTGGCCAGAGATGCGGGCCTAACCGAATCAGACTGTGCAAGTAAATCGAGGCCATATTGCCTCATTTTCCAGAAGGGATCATCGAGCAATCGACTTGCCCACTGCAACACCGATGCGCTATCAATTAGCCAAAGGTTAACCAAGGCGTTTTCGCGGGCTATGAATGACTCCGCGTTTTCTAATTGCAATTCCCAAAGGCCAGCTGGCTTTTCTTCATCTATTTCCCAAAGCATATCACCTTTTGGGTCGAGAATGATTCCCGCCACATCATTGGTTTTGCCAAGTGTTACAGTGTCGATTCTCTGATTCGTCAGCAGGCTAGAGTATTTCACTTTGCCATCGATGGAAATTGAAGCATAAGGCAGGTGAAAACGGAACGTGGGCCAATCGGTCGGTTGTTTTTGCTCCAATGAAACAAACCAGTAACCATTGGAATCAAATACGGTGGCACTAACTTGGGGATGACCAACAGACTCAAACCATTGATCAAAAAACCACTGCAAATCTCTTCCAGTAACGCGTTCAAACGATTGGCGCAAATCGGCCAATTCTACAGAACCATATTCATGATTCTTCAAATAATCACGTAAGGCCGAGAAGAAAAGCTCATCACCAACTTCCAAGCGGAGCATGTGCAATACCCGACCACCCTTTTGGTAAGTGTGTGCATCGAAAATATTGTCGGGCGTATTGTAACGCTTTCGTATGAGGTGTTTGGGTTGAAATTCAGCGTCACGCAAATACGCCTCGAGATCTCTCTGAAAACTAAGCTTGGCTTCCTCATGACCATACTTATAGTCTTGCCACAAAAACTCTCCGTAGGTGGCAAAACCTTCATTCAAGGTGAGTTGACTCCAAGACTCACAAGTGACCAAGTCGCCAAACCAATGATGAAACAACTCGTGGGCAATGACGTCTTCATGTGATTCATCGAGCAATTCTCTATCGGTTAGTTGCACAAAGTCGCCATGGATGACCGCTGAGGTGTTTTCCATAGCGCCTGACACAAAATTCTTGACCACTACTTGATGATATTTATCCCATGGATATGGATAATCCAAGAGGTCGGAATAGAATTCGATCATCTCGGGTGTGTTGCCGAAAATGTCAAGTGCGTAGGGTAAGTATTCTTCGTCTAAATAATACCAAACCGGTATTTCATTCCATTCGTCTTTGTACAAACCAAACTCACCAATAGCAATCATCACCAAATAGTTGGCATGTGGCAAGTCTTGCTTCCAATAGTCCGTGCGAGTGCCATTATTATGTAGTTCAGAATAAATGAGTTTCCCGTTGGAAATAGTGTGAAATCCCGTATCCAGGGTTATAAAGATCTCATGCGTGAGTTTTTCGTGAGGGTGGTCAACACAAGGAAACCAAGCTGAATTTGACTCTGGCTCGCCTTGTGTCCATATCTGCTGAGGCAGTCCAGATTCTCCCTGTGGATTGATAAAGTATAATCCTTGATCATTTGTAATGGCTACACCATCACTTGAGGTAATTAAGGAAGGGCGTGCGGTGTAGTCAATGCTTAATTGAATGGTGTCAGCGTTAGTTATTGGTTTTGCTAGGGCTATGCCAATTTCGCTATTGTCATAAGCGTATTCTAAAGGTAAGTTTGTATCGGCTCCTATGAGATAGATTTGGTTGATTTCGAAACCTCGAGCATCAAGATAAACACTGTCTCGAGCCGTACCAAATCCAGCAATGGTGAGTAGAGCTTTGCCATAGACTTCTTCCTTTTCCCAAGAAAACGAGAGATCAAGCTCCATGTGCAGAACGTCAATTTCGATTTTCGGAGCAATTTGTAATGGAGCTTCTGGTGTAAGGCTGAAATCGATCTCCATGGTGTCAAGAACAATGGCACGGTTTGGTTTTGATCCGTCAGCATTGCGTTGTAATACGCTACAATTTGTCAATAAAAGCGGCAGTGTAAGCGAAATCAGAACCCGTATTGTTTTGCTCATATTGCCAAATATCAAGATAAAGCCCTAATTATACTTTTGCTGCATGCTTGAAATAGAAATTGGTTCGAATAAATATTCCGTTACCAGAAACACAGAACACGATGCGGTCGAGTTGAATGCAAGCCTCAATAAGGCCGATATTTCAGAGCTCAGACCCGGACATTACCACATGATTCTTGATGGCAAGGGCTACAACCTTGAAGTCATTGAAGCCAGCGATTCTAATCCCGTAATTAAAGTGAATGGGAAGGTGTATCAACCCACCATTAAAACAGAGACCGATTTGCTTTTAGACAAATTGGGCATCAACACTAAGTCTAAAAAATTGTTGAAAGAACTAAAGGCGCCAATGCCGGGGCTTGTGGTAGAATATCGCGTTTCCGTGGGCGACACCGTGAAAGAAGGTGATCCTTTGGTAGTTTTGGAAGCAATGAAAATGGAAAACGTGCTCAAAGCTCCAGGAGAAGCAACTGTAAAGGAGATTAACGCTAAAAACGGAGACGCCATTGAGAAGAATGCAATTTTAATAACGTTTGAATAGTATGAAAAAGATAGTTTTTTTAATGAGTAGTACCCTATTACTATGGGGTTGTGGTGGATCAAGTGAAAGCAAGGAAGGAGCCGCAAACGAGGTAGCCGAAGAAGTAACCGAAAAGGTAGAGGAAGTAAAAACTTGCCGATACAAGTATGATCATGAAAAGACAGAATTGATCTGGACAGCATACAAGTACAATCAAAAAACAGGCGTTAAGGGAACGTTTGACGACATCTCTGTTGCAGGTTTGGAGGGTGAGGGTTCAGTTGCCGATATTTTCAACGGAGCAGAAATAACCATCAATACCGGATCTGTTAATTCAGGCGACCCTACCAGAGATCCAAAAATTGTAGAGCACTTTTTTGGAACCCTTGAAGGAGGCGAATCAATGGCAATGTCTATAACCAACGTTACCGAAGATGCCATCACCTTCAATGTAAAAATGAATGGGCAAGAAAAAGAAGTAGTAGCAGCCTACACCCAAGAAAACAATGCGCTAGATGTAAGAGCAGAAATTGATGTAAACTCTTGGGGTGCGCAAGGCGGAATTGATCAGCTCAATGAGGTTTGCGAAGACCTGCACAAAGGAGCGGATGGAGTGAGCATTTTGTGGCCAGATGTATCCTTGCTCATTACCACTGAGCTTGTCGAAATCTGCGAATAATTAAAGGTTGATTTCGACCTGCGTGAGGTCGATAAATTGCTGAGCGCGCTTAGCAACCTCATCACGTTTCAAATCAAGGAGTCGCTCGGTGCCAAATTTCTCAACACAAAATGATGCCATGGTGGAACCATGGATTACTGCCCGCTTCATATTCTCGAAGCTTATATCGCCCGTGGCGGCTAAGTAGCCGATAAAACCACCCGCGAAGGTATCGCCCGCTCCAGTTGGGTCAAAAACTTCTTCAAGAGGCAAAGCAGGGGCGTAAAACACCTCGTTGCGATTAAACAGGAGTGCACCATGTTCGCCCTTTTTGATGATGAGAATTTTCGGGCCCATTTCCAAAATGGTCTTGGCTGCCTTCATCAAGGAATATTCTCCGCTGAGTTGGCGCGCCTCTTCATCATTGATACTCAATACATCAATCTCTTTAAGCACCGCTTTGAGTTCTTCCAAGGCTATGTCCATCCAAAAGTTCATGGTGTCGAGCACGATCAATTTTGGCCGCTTGGTCATTTGTTTGATCACTGACATTTGCACCGATGGGGTGAGGTTGCCAAGCATAAGAAATGGCACATCACGGTCTCCTTCAGGAACTTGGGGTTCAAAGTTTTCGAGCACGTTGAGTTGCGTATCGAGCGTGTCTCGCGTGTTCATGTCGTTGTGGTATTTGCCAGACCAGAAGAAAGACTTTTCATCCATGCGCTGCTCCACACCTTCAAGACTCATTCCTCTAGATTGCAAATCGGAGAGCGTGGCCACTGGAAAGTCATTCCCAATCACAGAAACCAGTGAAATGTTTTGAGTGAAATAACTCGCAGACAAACCAATGTATGTGGCGGCTCCACCAATAATGCGCTCGGCTTTGCCAAAAGGTGTTTCAAGGGAGTCAAAGGCCATGGTGCCAACGGCAAGTAATCTCATTGTATTTGGTTCTGTCAAATTTGCGCGGCAAATGTGCTGTTTTTAAAGTATAAAATAGTAGTTGTACGTATTGATTGATTGAAGTAATATTGCAGCCCTTTTTGTTAGAAGGAAATAATTCCTCCTTAGCTCAGTTGGTTAGAGCATCTGACTGTTAATCAGAGGGTCCTTGGTTCGAGCCCAAGAGGAGGAGCGCAAGCCTTGCAGAGATGCAGGGCTTTTTTGTTAACAGCCAGAGGTCGTCTCAATTTTATTGCAAGTGTTGGTACGACCCGGTTTCATGATTGTTTAATTTAGTGGAGTTATAAAAAATTAAGGAATAAGATTATATTTAAACCCTTTCTGAAAAAGAGGAAGCTTCGTGACAAGTTTTATTAATGCTTTTAAAAACGCAATTACAATTAAAAAGAACAGTAAAAAACACTAGACAAATTTTTATATGAAAAAATTTTTATTACATCTTATTCAGGAATTATACAATTTTGGTATTGGATGGTTATGTGGACTTCTGGCGGTTCAATTAGTTTTATTCTTTTTTGAAG
>Ga0181593_10004835_pt1 | contig 12229 bp, 7 predicted proteins | sample 071ome_19_FD_133756 | JGI IMG/M metagenome (GOLD analysis project Ga0181593, IMG submission 133756) | Coastal salt marsh microbial communities from the Groves Creek Marsh, Skidaway Island, Georgia - 071413AT metaG (megahit assembly) | ecosystem: Environmental > Aquatic > Marine > Intertidal zone...
GGCTCGGTACTGGGCGGGCTACTGGGATACACAATCGGTGCGCTCTTCTATGAAAGCATTGGCGCACCGATCCTCGAGGCGCTTGGCAAAGGCGACGCGATGGCCGAGTTTAACGGACGGTTCAACAATTATAGCTTCTGGGCAGTTCTGATTGCAGGCATCACACCGTTCCCATTCAAAGTCATCACGATTCTGTCCGGATGGACCGCAATGCCGATTGGCGTGTTCATCTCAACCGCCATTATTGCCCGCGCCATTCGATTTTACATTGTGGCGGCACTCTTGTGGAAATTCGGCTCACCGATACGTGACTTTATCGAAAAACGACTTGGCCTTGTGTTCACAGCCTTTATGCTTCTGCTAATCGGGGGCTTTGTTGCGGTGAAATACCTATGACGAGAAACGGTTGGATACTTCTAGCAACGCTTGGCTCTCTGGCCATGATTCTTGGGGCTTGGTTTTTCCAATATGTGATCGGGCTTGCGCCTTGTCAGATGTGTTATTGGCAGCGGTGGCCGCATATGGCGGCAATTGCCATCGGTATCGTGGCGCTGTTGGGTCTACCTTGGATGGCTTTGCTAGGTGCACTTGCAGCCGCAATCACAAGCGGGCTTGGAGTCTACCACACCGGTGTCGAGCGGGATTGGTGGGAAGGTCCCAAAAGCTGCACAGGTGGCGGTCCGGATTTGGGCAGTCTTAGTGCCGCTGACCTTTTGTCGGTAGATGGTCCAAAGCTCGTGCTATGCGATGAAGTTTCGTGGGCCATGTTTGGCTTGTCGATGCCCAGCTGGAACGCTGTCATTTCGGCATTTCTAGTTTTTCTTTGGATCAAAGCCCTTAGAACCCAAGTCTAAAGCCGCTTTTCAGGCGATCAAACATTGCGCCCCACATGCAGCCTCTGTTATAGTCAACTCAACAAAATATAGTGGCAAATAACCAACAAGGTTGAGCAGTTGAGCGACACCCCAGAAACGCCTGAAAATCAGGAAGACAACCTTCCTGAGCGTCCCGTCTATGATGGCCCTTCGATCACCATAGAAGAGGAAATGCGCACATCCTATCTAGATTACGCGATGAGCGTGATCGTCAGCCGTGCAATCCCAGATTTGCGCGACGGACTTAAGCCGGTGCACCGACGCATTCTTTATGCAATGCACGAAACCGGAAACACGCACGACAAGTCCTATCGCAAATCGGCACGCCCGGTGGGCGATGTGATGGGTAAATACCACCCGCATGGGGATAGCGCGATCTATGACGCGCTGGTTCGCATGGCGCAAGATTTCTCGATGTCCCTGCCCTTGCTTGACGGTCAGGGCAACTTTGGTTCTATGGACGGCGATAATCCGGCTGCGATGCGCTATACCGAAGTTCGAATGGACAAGCCTGCGGCCTTTATGCTGGCCGATATCGAGAAAGAGACCGTCAATTTCCAGGACAACTACGACGGCAAGGACCGCGAACCGACGGTTCTGCCTGCTCGCTTCCCTAATATGCTGGTCAATGGTGCTGGGGGTATTGCGGTAGGTATGGCCACGAACATTCCGCCGCATAACTTGGGAGAAGTAATCGACGCCACGCTTGCGCTGATCGAAAACCCAGATCTGGAAAGCGAAGACCTGATCCAGTACGTTCCTGGCCCCGACTTCCCGACCGGCGGTTTGATGCTGGGCCGTTCTGGCGCACGCAAAGCCTATCTTGAGGGCCGTGGAAGCGTGATCATTCGCGCAAAAACCCACGTCGAAGAAATCCGCAAGGATCGCTTTGCTATCGTGGTAGACGAAATCCCCTATCAGGTGAACAAAGCCTCGATGATCGAAAAGATCGCCGAAGCTGTCCGCGACAAGAAAATCGAATCCGTCGCCCATGTGCAGGACGAATCCGACCGGAATGGTGTGCGTGTCGTGGTCGAACTCAAACGTGACGCAACGCCTGATGTGGTTTTGAACCAGTTGTTCCGGTTTACACCAATGCAGACCTCGTTTGGCTGCAATATGCTGGCGCTAAATGGCGGCCGCCCTGAAACGCTTACCCTGCGCCGGTTCCTGACCAGCTTCCTCGATTTCCGCGAAGAGGTCGTTGCCCGCCGCACAGCCTTTGATCTGCGCAAGGCACGTGAACGCAGTCATATCCTGTGCGGTCTGGCAGTGGCTGTTTCAAACGTGGACGAAGTTGTTGCCACTATCCGCAGCTCGGCGGATGCCGCCGAGGCACGCGAAAAATTGATGACCCGCCGCTGGCCTGCTGCCGAAATCGCGGACTACATCAAGCTGATTGACGATCCGAGCCATACAATGAACGAGGATGGTACCTATAACCTGTCTGAAACGCAGGCTCGTGCAATCCTCGAGTTGCGTTTGCAGCGTCTGACTCAGATCGGCGTGAAAGAAGTCACAGACGAACTTCAGGAACTAGCCGGCAAGATCAAGGAATATCTTGCCATCCTTGCCTCGCGCGAGCGGATCATGGAGATCATCACCAACGAGCTTCACGAAGTTAAAGCCCAGTTTGCTGTCGATCGCCGCACCGAGATTGTCGATTGGTCAGGCGATATGGAAGATGAAGACCTGATCGAGCGTGAAGACATGGTCGTGACGGTCACCCAGTCTGGCTATATCAAACGGACGGCCTTGGCTGATTTCCGCGCCCAAAAGCGCGGTGGCAAGGGCCTATCGGGAATGTCCACCAAAGACGACGACGTGGTAACAACCCTGTTCGTCGCCAATACTCATACGCAGCTCTTGTTCTTCACCACTGACGGAATGGTCTACAAGCTGAAGACATGGCGATTGCCGCTTGGTGGCCGTACTTCCAAGGGCAAGGCAATCGTCAATATTCTGCCGATTCCGACTGGTGTGTCGATTGCGGCGATCATGCCGGTCGATGTTCCGGACGAAGAGTGGGAAAACCTACAAATCGTCTTTGCCACCAGCGGTGGCGATGTGCGCCGCAACCGTCTGTCGGATTTCACCAATGTTCGCCGCAATGGTAAAATCGCGATGAAACTACCCGAAGACGGCTCGATCCAGCTGGTCAACGCCCGCATCTGCTCGGAAGATGACGACGTGATGTTGTTCACCAACTCGGGTCGCCCGATCCGTTTCCGCACTACGGATCTGCGCGTTTTCAACTCGCGCGAGTCTACGGGTGTTCGCGGGATCAAGTTGTCAGGTGACGACCGGGTTGTCTCGATGTCGATCATACGCAACTTTGAAGCCACACCAGAAGAGCGCGCTGCCTATCTGAAAATGCGCCGTGCTGTTGCTGGCATCACCGATGACGCAGCCGAGACTGACGAAGAACAAGTTGCAGATATGGCGCTGTCGCAAGAGCGCTATGCAGAAATGTCTGCAGCAGAAAACTTGCTACTGACAATAACCGCTAAGGGGGCGGGCAAACTGTCATCCAGTCATGACTATCCGGTTCGCGGGCGCGGCGGCATGGGTGTGGCTGCCATGGACAAAGCCATGCGCGGCGGCGAGATTGTGGCCTCATTCCCAGTCGAATTGGACGACCAGATCATGTTGGCCACGTCAACCGGTCAGTCCATCCGCGTGCCAATTGATGGCATATCATTCCGCTCTCGCAGCGCAGGCGGGGTGCGCGTGTTCAACACCGGAAAAGGCGAAGAAGTCGTCTCGGTCGCCTGGATCGCGGACAAAGGTGATGAAGACGACGACCAAGAATAATAACAAGCCGCGCATAAAGCGCGGCTTGTTATTATTGAGGTACCTATGAAACAGGTTTTGGCACTTCCTTTCCTGCTTTTTGCAAACGCAGCTGTTGCAGATGACATGGCACAACAATTTCAACTTCACCTGAATTCCGATTTGGGTGGGGCCGGATCGACGGTAAAAGCCACAGGCTCATTGGCCTATCAATGGTCCGGAGTCTTTCTTGGTCAGGCGGATATTGGCATGGCCAAACTATCTGAAAGCTCTTCGACGGATATGTCGCTTGGCCTTCACGCAGGTTATGCGTTTTCTGATCAATTCTCGGCCGCCTTTTTTATGGGGTGGGAAGGTATCGATGCGGAAAGCAAAAATTACATTTTCCATGGCGGCGAATTCTCGTTTACCGACGACGATGTGAAAATTCAGCTTTATGCCCGCAAGCAGGGCGAAAACTTTCCTGCATTTGAAAACGTTGTTTTCGGCGGAAACGCATGGATTCACGTCAACGACGGTCTGACATTGGTAGGGCATGGTGTGTTGATGGACAATGACGAAACCGACCGATTTACCACGCTGATCGCGGCGGGCATCGACTATACATTGCCGAATGGACTGACCCTAAGCGGCGAGCTGGCAACGTGGGAAAAACGGGTGAACTGGGTTCCGAACGCAAGCGGAGAGTCGATCTCGTTGGGTGTGAAATACCAATTCGGCAATCAGGACCTGCTTTTCCCAGACCGCAGCACGATCGGTAACCAATTCGGGACAGACCTTATCCCGGTTTTCTAAGGAAAAGGCGCCAAATGGCGCCTTTTTTATATTCCGTAAATAGCTGAAAACTTTTGTTCGATATAATCCAGCAAAGGTTGCTCGGACGGCTCGAAACCACAAGCGTGTTGAATAGTTTCTCTAGGTCCGCGCAGCCCGCCGTAAACCTGCAAATTGTCACGTAACCATCCAAGCGGCTTTGATAAATCCCCACGCGTCAGATTTTCATCCAGATCAGGCTGAGCCGTGCGCAATGCCTGATGCAAGCACCCGGCGTACACATTACCCAGGCTATAAGTAGGAAAGTAGCCAAACAAACCCAAAGACCAATGGACATCCTGCAAGCAGCCATTTGACGGGTTGTTCACAGCGTACCCGAAATCCGCAAGAAAACGATCGTTCCAAGCGGCTTCCAAATCAGATATTGCCAGATCGCCAGACATCAGCGCCTGCTCAAGATCGAAGCGCAATAAGATATGCAGGTTGTATTGCACCTCGTCAGACTCAGTTCGGATATAACCTTTGCCAACTTTGTTCACAGCTGCAAAAAAGTCGCTTTCGGTCTCGATACCGAAATCGCCAAACGCATCTTTCATTTGCCCGAATAGCCAACCGGTAAAGGCACGCGACCGACCCAGCTGGTTTTCGTAAATCCGGCTTTGGCTTTCATGAACCCCCATCGATACGCCCTCTCCTAAGGGCGTTAGCAGATAGTCTTTACTGATGGACTGCTCATAAGTCGCATGCCCGACTTCGTGAATAGTCGAGTAAATGCAGTTGAATGGATCGGCAGACGACGTGCGTGTCGTGATCCGCACATCAAGTCCCGAACCAGAGCTGAACGGGTGCACCGCTTTGTCGATGCGTCCGTGGTCAAGATCGTATCCAAACGTCTTTGCCAGTTTTTTCGTCAACAGCAGTTGAGCGGCTTCGTCAAAACTGCCCCTGACACCCTTTGGTTCAGGCCTTTCCCAAATCGCATTTCTGAGTGCCACCAATCGTGGCCGCATTGCATCAAACATAGCTGAAAGCTGAGCAGCGGTACATTCAGGCTCATAGTCCTGTAGCAACGTGTCATAGACATCCGCATCGCCTGCAATCGCCTGCCCTTCTTGCTGGCGTAAACTGATGACCTGCGACAACACCGGAAGAAAAGCTGCAACATCCTGATCAGCCCATGCCTGCGCCCATATTCCCTGAGACTTGCTTGTAACACGGGCAATTTCCGAGGCCAGATCAGCAGGTACCTTGGTATTGCGGGCGAAATCTCTGCGGATTTTACGCATCATCGCCTGTCCCGAGGCATCCAAAGTGGTATCGTCTATTGCTGCCAACCAGTCACCGCGACGCGGGTCAGTGCGACGTTCATGCAGAACACCTTCCAAAGCCGCCATTTCGTCGGCCCGCTGATCAGCAGCCCCTTTAGGCATCATGGTTTCCTGATCCCAGCCCAAACGCCCCATCACTTCGGAAAGCGCGGTGGTCTGACGTTCAAACGCCATCAAGTCATTAAATTGGCTCATACTACCCCCGAATACTTTGCTGGTTTGGATAAGCTGACAGGAAACGTGCCCGAATGATAAGAACCCAGCTGATGACCGCACCAATCTGATGAACAATCGCGAAATGCCAAGGGGCAGAATACATCACTGTTACGATGCCAAGCACCATTTGAACCGTGATCATCGCCATCACCGCATTGAACGCAAACTTCGTTCTAGCATGCGCCGATTTCTGGCCCCGACGCCAGACGACAATCGCGAAAGCAAACAATACATAGCCCATCATTCGGTGCATGAACTGAACAAGCCCATCGTCCTCAAAGAAATTCCGCCACCACGGCTCGAGCGCAAAAAGATCGGGCGGCAAAAACCCACCTGCCATCAGCGGCCAATCCGGATAGTTGCGCCCAGCATCAATACCGGCCACCAAGGCGCCGAGAATGATCTGCAAAAATGCCGCATGCATAAGACCTGTGGACAGTTTGAACTGACGCACTTCTTTGCCCCGTCTGGCTTGCAGCAGATCACGCTCGGATCGGCCTAACAGGAAGACATACCACGCGATAAAGCCAAGGATTACAAACGCCAAACCAAGATGAGTGGCCAATCGGTAGCTGGCTACATCCAACATCGAACCCTCGAGCCCCGAGGAAACCATCCACCAACCGACAGCCCCTTGTAGACCGCCTAGCGCGCCGATCCAGATCAGACGACGATGCCAGCCCGTCGGAACACGTTTTGCCAATGCAAATCCGGCGTACCCCAAAAACCAAACCAGGCCTATTGTCCGACCCAGCTGGCGGTGCCCCCATTCCCACCAGTAGATAGTTTTGAACTCACCAAGGCTCATACCCTTGTTTTGCAACTGGTATTCTGGAATTTGTTTGTACTTTTTGAACTCGTCCAGCCACACCTCTTCGCTCATTGGTGGAAGCGCTCCCGAGACCGGCTTCCACTCGGTGATCGACAAACCGCTGTCCGTCAGCCTTGTTAAGCCACCAACCGCAATCATCACCATAACCATTGCAAAAAGCACAACTAGCCAAGCACGAATACCTTTGCGTGCGCCTTTGCCGTGGCCGTCTATCATACCGGTTGCAGCGCCCGGTGTTTGGTTGGCATTTGCGCCGACCTCTTCAAAGATTGTGCGTTTCTCGCTCATCCTCAGACCCTTTCCAGTCCCTTCGCTCAGGGAGTACCTAGTCAGTCGCCGCGGTCTTTCCAGCGGACCATCTGACGCAACATGCCATGCATCATTTGCACATCCGCGCGGGTCAATGGCAAGCGTGACCACAAGTTCCGCAGGTTCACTTTCATACCTTCGGATTTTTCAGGCGGGAAAAAGAAACCGGCCTCGTCCAGACGGCTTTCATAATGCTCGGCCAGTTTCTCCATCTCAATGGCTGTAGCCCATTCTGTGCCACCCATTTCAACGCTTTCCGCTACCTGTTCTAGGGACTGACGCCCCCACTCATACGCCACCAGCAACACGCATTGCGCAAGATTGAGCGACGCATAAAGCGGGTTGACCGGCACCGATATAATCGCATTAGCACGCGCGATGTCCTCATTTTCAAGACCTGACCGCTCGGGTCCGAACATCACTGCTACCTTCTCGCCCGCAGCAATCTTTTCACGCGCAATCTCCATCGCGCGTTCCGGTGTAAACACCGGTTTCGTCAGTTCACGCCGCCGCGCTGTTGTGGCAAACACATAGGTGCAGTCGTCCAAAGCTGTCGCCAGATCATCGCTTAAAACCGCTTCGTCCAAAAGCCGCCCCGCCCCCGAGGACATAGCAACAGCTTTCTGGTTCGGCCACCCGTCCCGTGGATCAACGATCCGCATCCGGTCCAAACCGAAATTCCACATCGCGCGGGCCGAACCACCGATGTTCTCGCCCATCTGAGGACGAACAAGGACAATGGACGGCTGCGGATTGGTCATTCATATTTCCTCAAATTCAGTCAGGCGGTGATACGCAAAGGGCGCGGCCAATACAAGCCGCGCCCCTTTTATCTTTCCAGAAATACTCTGGCGGTTTGGGGGCAAAGCCCCCAAGGCCTTAGGCCCGCAAACGCTCGCCTTTCGGATCGAATGGCGGTTCATGCAAAATGATCCCACGATGCGATTTTCCTAGGATCATAACCTCAACATCATCCCCCGGCAGTGCGGTCCCAGCTTTTATATAACCAAGCGCAAGGGACATACCGACGGTGTAACCGTAAGTCCCCGAGGTGACCCGCCCAATACCTTCTCCATCTTTGAAAATTGGCTCGCCACCGGTTGCATCCGAATTTGACATGCTCACGTCATCTTCGTTGACATGCACCAGCACCAACTGCTCGCGGGCCGGTTGGGCAAGTACATCTGCGCATGCAGCTTTGTTTAAAAAGTCCTTCTGCATTTTGCACAAGCGCTCTAGCCCCACTTCGTGCGGCCAGTACTCGGGGCTGTATTCGCGGCTCCATGAGCCATACCCTTTCTCGACCCGCAGCGACATCAGCGCCCGAGAGCCGACGGGTCCGCCCTCCAACGCTTTCGCACCGTCGATCAATGCCTCGTACAGACGCGCTTGATCTTCGGCTTTGCAGTGTAGCTCCCACCCCAAATCGCCCGTGAACGAAACACGCAGAGCCAGACAATTAACCCCTGCCAGATCGATCATTTTAGAACGCATGAACGGGAAATCTTCGGTGGCAAGCGATGTATTCGTCAGGCGCTGCAACAGATCACGCGACTTTGGACCCGCAACGTTGAATCCACACATGGCATCGGTCATCGAAGTAAATGTCGTCCCCTCAGGCAATTCCACAGTATCATAGAAGCGTTTCTGATAGCGCTCGGCCATCCCCGAGCTGACAACCCAGAACTCGTCTTCAGATACTCGGGTCACCGTGGCATCGCCTGCGATCCCGCCACGCACGCCGATAAGCGGTGTCAGGCACGAGCGGCCCACTACTTTGGGCATTGTGTTGGCAAAAACACTGTTCAACCACTCTTCGGCACCTGCCCCTTTGACCTGATATTTGGCAAAGTTGGAAATATCGATCACACCTACATGATCGCGCAACATGCGGCATTCGCGCCCGACGGGTTCCCACCAATTCTGGCGGGTGAAGCCGTTTGTGTCCACCGTTTCGGGTTGGTCTGCAAACCACAACGGATGTTCCCAGCCGTAGTTCAATCCAAAGACAGCTCCCATACCTTTTTGCATTTCATATGCTGGCCGTGTCCGCAAAGGCCGGCCTGCCGCACGCTCTTCATTGGGATAGTGAATGGCAAAGCGATGCGCATAAACGTCTTCGACTTTGGCTTTGACGAACTTTTTGTCGTTCGCCCAAAGGCCAAATCGCGCCATGTCCCAGCCGAACATATCGTATTGCATTTCGCCTTCGATGATCCACTGGGCGACCATCAATCCCATCCCAGCGGATTGAGAGAACCCAGGGATGATACCATTACAGCAGAAATAGTTCTTTAATTCGGGCACAGGCCCCAGAACCACATTGCTGTCTGGTGTCCAGATCATCGGACCGTTGATCACCCGTTTGATGCCTGCCTCGCCAACCAAAGGAACGCGGTCAATCGCGCGCATCATGTTTTCCTCGATCCGCTCCAGATCGTCGGGGAACAGGTCATGGGCGAAATCCAATGGCGTGCCCTCTTCGGCCCAGAAACGCATGTCACGCTCATAGGCGCCGATCAGCAGGCCTTTGCCTTCTTGGCGTAGATAGTATTCGCCGTCACGGTCCGCGACAGACGGCAACCGGCGGTCTAGTGCATCAATTTCAGCGATGGTTTCGGTGACGAAATACTGGTGTTCGGTCGGTTGCAGTGGCAGTTCGATGCCCGCCAGAGCAGCGACTTCCCGCCCCCAAAGGCCGGCCGCGTTGATAACCCATTGTGTATGAATGTCACCTTTGTTGGTGCGCACAATCCACGATCCATCAGGCTGCTGTTCCGTTCCAATCACCGCGGTGAAACGATGAATTTCCGCGCCCTTCTGGCGTGCACCGACGGCGTACGCATTCGTAACACCCGACGGGTCCACGTTTCCGCCATCGGGTTCGTACATGATGCATCGGATTCCGTCGAAGTTGACCAGGGGATGCAGGCGCTCGGCTTCGTCCCGATTGATTTCGTGGAAGTTCATCCCGTAAAGCTTGGCTTTCGCCGCTTGCAGACGCAGTTGATGTTCCCGGTTTTCAGTTTGCGCAAGATAAAGCGACCCCGGCTGGAACACGCCACAACTCTGACCAGTTTCCTCTTCCAGCTGATTGTAAAGGGTCATGGTGTAGTGCTGTAGACGACTGATGTTGGCACTGTCATGTAAGCCGTGAATATTGGCGGCGGCATGCCATGTTGAACCTGATGTGAGCTCGTCGCGTTCCAGTAGTACGACGTCGTTCCATCCGAGCTTTGTGAGGTGATATAGGATCGAGCATCCAATGACGCCGCCGCCGATCACGACGGCCTGAGTGTGGGTTTTCATGGGTTTTCCCTAACTTGAATCGGGATGAATCTATCCGGTTTCAAGCTATAGAATAGCACAAAGCCGACATTTGCCGTCGTTTGACGCAATGAGGGGGCTTTGCCCCCTCGGGGCAGCGCCCCTCACCCCCAGAGTATTTTTGGAAAGATGAAAGCGCGACCGGTTTCGTCGGTTTTAGGCTGGTCATTTAAAACGGCAATGGCATGTTGGGACAAGTTTGAGGGAGACAAATATGAAAACCACAGCGCGTGTTGTTGTCATCGGGGGCGGCGTTGTCGGCTGCTCGGTTCTGTATCACCTAACCAAGCTGGGCTGGTCGGACGTGATGCTGGTTGAGAGATCAGAGTTAACCAGCGGTTCAACCTGGCATGCGGCCGGTGGATTTCACACGTTGAACGGCGATACCAACATGGCAGCGCTGCAGGGTTACACCATTCGCCTTTATAAAGAACTGGAAGAGATCACCGGCATGTCATGTGGATTGCACCATGTCGGCGGTATTACCCTGGCCGACAATCAAGATCGCATGGACATGCTTTTGGCCGAGCGCGCCAAGCACCGTTATATGGGGCTGGAAACCGAGATTGTTGGTCCTGAAGAGATCAAGAAAATTGCACCGGTGACGAATATCGACGGTATCATCGGCGCACTTTACGATCCGCTTGACGGGCATCTAGACCCATCAGGGACGACCCACGCCTACGCGAAGGCTGCTCGCATGAGTGGCGCGACGATCGAAACCCATTGCATGGTGCAAGAAACCAATCAGCGTGCAGATGGAACCTGGGATGTTGTGACAGACAAAGGAACAATCCACGCCGAGCATATCGTGAATGCAGGCGGTCTTTGGGCCCGTGAAGTTGGAGCAATGGCGGGTGTCTATCTACCGCTGCACCCTATGGAGCATCAGTATCTTGTGACTGACGAGGTTCCGTTGATCAAAGAAATGATGGCCGACGGGATCGAACACCCGCATGTGATGGACCCGTCTGGCGAAAGCTATTTGCGGCAAGAGGGCATGGGGTTGTGTATCGGATTTTACGAGCAACCGTGCCGACCGTGGGCAGTGGACGGGACGCCTTGGAGTTTTGGACATGAACTGTTGCCCGATGACTTTGACAAGATCGAGGCTTCGATCGAGTTTGCTTATAAACGCTTCCCTGACCTTGCGCGGTCTGGCGTAAAATCGGTGATCCACGGGCCGTTCACTTTCGCACCGGACGGCAACCCTTTGATCGGACCCGTGCCGGGCATGCGGAATTATTGGAGCGCGTGCGGCGTTATGGCAGGCTTTAGTCAGGGTGGCGGCGTTGGTTTGATGCTGGCCCAGTGGATGATTGAAGGGGAAACCGAGCGCGACACATTCGCAATGGATGTCGCACGCTTTGGTGACTGGATCAGCCCCGGGTTCACGCGCCCAAAAGTAATCGAAAACTACCAAAAGCGGTTCAGCGTCGCGTATCCAAACGAAGAATTGCCAGCGGCGCGCCCGGTGCGTCAAACGCCTATGTTCGAAACCTTTGACCAGATGGGAGCTGTTTGGGGCTTTCAGTACGGACTCGAAGTTCCAAACTATTTTGCGCAAGGCGATGAGCCGCGGTTTGAAACCCCATCGTTCCGGCGCTCGAATGCGTGGGAAGCGACGGCCCGGGAAGTCAAAACTGTACGTGAAAATGTAGGCATCAACGAAGTACACAATTTCGGCAAGTATCGTGTGACTGGCCGTCGTGCGCGGGCTTGGCTTGATGAAATTATGGCGGGTCGCATCCCGCAGCCGGGGCGCGTATCACTGA